>Ga0181535_10000677_pt1 | contig 48932 bp, 55 predicted proteins | sample PEATcosm2014_Bin_44_FD_119774 | JGI IMG/M metagenome (GOLD analysis project Ga0181535, IMG submission 119774) | Peatland microbial communities from MTU Mesocosm Facility, Houghton, MI, USA - PEATcosm2014_Bin17_30_metaG | ecosystem: Environmental > Terrestrial > Soil > Wetlands > Peat | place... | reverse complement strand
TTTTTTTCCGTTGTTTCCGGTCATTTATGGTTTTGCACCATTTTTTCAGCCTCGAGCCAGTCCTGTTTGTCGTCCCCGTGAACGTAACCCCTTTTTTCAAACAACGAGTAGGCAAATTTTCTGATTTTTTCCGAGATGTCGCCTTTGACCTCTTTCAGCAAATCCTTGCCTGAAACTATTGCCGCAACCGCCTTGTTTTTTTCATGCATTTCAAACCTCCCTGCGTACATTTGTTGTCATTTTTCAGATGCCTTTAAGCTGCAACATCAACGGGTATTTTTGCCTGGCCAGTGTCTCGATTTTTTGCCTGTCAAGGGCGACCTTGTCGTCGATTATTTTTATGCGTACAATAAGATCCCCTATTGCAGGCGCCTCAGGTGCCATTGACGCTGCCGTTGCATCTGTTACGGTTTTTGCCGGATAAAGGGCAGCTATTTCGTCTTCCCTTATTTTTAACTGCGCCTGGATGTTCCTCAGGTTCCTGCCTTTGCCTTTACTCATATTTTTATCTCCGCCCAACTGCAATTTGTAAAGCGCGAGCATTTCACCGCGTATCGCCGTTTCTTTGTTCAACAAAGTCAATTCATCCGCCAGTTTGGCCCCGGCTTTCGAGCCTTTTCCGCCGCCCGCCGATATTTTCAAATTAAGCTCTTTGCTTCTGGCGGAAAGTCCATCCAATAAACTCCGGGTCCGTAAAATAGATATCTGCGCCTTAAAAGCTTCCTTTCTTGAGTTAAGGTCTGTGATCCCGGCGTTCAGGTCCGTTATCTGTGTGTTAACCTCGTCTATCTCGTTCTGGATGAAGGTCCTGTCTATTCCCGTTGACGCGTTTATATCCCCTGAGTATTCGGAATAAACCGGATAACATAAAAATAACGCCGTAAAAAAGGAGACTGCAGCGCAAAATCTTTTGGCCATATTTCACCGCCCAAAATTTTCTTAAAAAAATTCTTACGCTCTTTTTATTTGCAACCGCACTTGGACATTGCTTTTTTGCAGGACGGGCAAATCTTGACTTTCTTTGCCGTTTTTGCCGGTTTCTTTTTTGTGGCCATTTTTAACCTCCTTGGGAACAGTGCCGTTCCAAAAATATTTTCGCAATATCCCGCTCCGGATATTGCCCGGGCAAGCTCGTCGCCGGCGCCATGGCCGTCTTTCACCAGTATTTCGGCCTTCCGTAATAGTCGTAGAGCCTGTTTTCGTATTCGCGGTTCACGCCGGTCGTACTGTCATAACCCGGGCTGTTCTTTACGGCTTCCATGGTAAGCCCGACGTTGACATCCATATTTTCCCAGCTAATATCCTTGATCCAGTCCAGAGCGACCAATACCTTCCCGCCGGGCAGCCATTTATGGGTGTCGATCACCATGTACCTGATCCCCCAGTGTTCGTCGTCTATGATAATGTCATCGACATGCCCGATTTCGCCGTCCAGCGCCTTTATATTATATTGGGCCACTTCCAGATAACTGCGCAGGTGCGAATCACCGACCGCCTTTTTTGCGGCCTTTGACCCTGTGTCGCTTGTATTCATTGCGGGTAATATTACAGGGGTTGCGCCAAATCCCGACTGCCAGTACAATGGCCATTGAAAATATTTGTTCAACTCGGCCTCTTTTTGCCTTGATACTGGCTTATGGGTGTCTATATCCGGGCTTTTTGTCACCATTTGCCTGGTCAAACCAACGGGAAATTCCCTTTTTTCCCAGTCCGGCTTCCCGGTAAATGCCGCGGGTGCTATGAGGACGCCGTGGTCATGCAGCCAGTCCCCGAGATTAATTATCATGTACCGTATGACCCAGTATTCGTCGTCAAAATAAAAATCCCCAACTTTTCCTATGTCCCCGTCTTTTGCCTTTATCACGTATCCGATAATGTTTTTAATGCTGCGAAGCATGTTAAACCTCCTGATATTTTTTTCATAACCGGCAATTCAATATATATTTCCTTTTTTCCATCATTTTTTCTCCTGTTTTTAATTTGTTCAATTTTTTCCCGCAGTACCGGAGTTGTAAGCATTTCCATTGGCGTCGAACATATCATATGAAGAGTCTCCCAGTTTGAGCATTATCTCAAGCCCCTTTCCGTTGCCGTTGCCGGTGTCGGAAAACCGCACATCGGCAACCCCGGAGGCAAGATAAACAGGTTTGAACGCGGGCGGCTTTGCGGTGTCGTACAGGAAGGCGTCTTTTGTGTCCGCCACCACTTTCACAATGCGGGCCTTGTCCGGACTCGTATAAGAGCGCGCATTGGCGTCGTCAGACCTGTTCACAATGCCGGCTGGTGACGAATTAAAACCGTTGCCACGCTGCTCCTGCGCCATAATATACAAAGCCGACACTAAAATGACCATAAGTATCAGGATCCATATCCGTTTCACTTTTTACACCTCATATATGATTTAATATCCCGCTGATTTCCGGTTCAATGACAACTCCGTACTCCCCGGGTTGTATTTATTATAAGCAATTACCATGCCACATGAGTCCAGCATCATCAAGCCATCAATAACCCCGGTATAATGATAATTACATGGAGGAATCCCGTCGTTTTCGGACTTGTCACGGATTTCCAACGCTGCCTCCCGTAAGGCTATGTCGTTTTAAATACAATGTGTATTTTTTATGACACCCATGATTCGGCCTGTGTTTGCCTGTTATCCTTCACAGGTGCAATTTTACATGCATTTAAAAACAAACGATATGTCGGTAAATCACTTTTTATTGACCTTATTTTTTGTTTAAAAATCGCCTGCCATGTCATCAGGCATCCTTGCCGGAAAAATTTTTCCTGCTTATTAGGACCTTAAGTCCACCCAATTGCGCCTCGCCAAGCTCGACAAAGAACCCCGCGGATTCGGAAAATTTCTTTACGATCGAAAGCCCCAGTCCCGCACCCGCAATATTTCCCGTCAAATCCTTGCATATCTGGAAGAACGTTTCAAATACCTTTGCGCGCTCCTTTTCCGGTATCCCGGGTCCGTTATCTTCAACGAGCAGGATCTCCGGGTCCATGGATATATTCAAGACCAGTTTTTTCTGGTTGCTGAACTTAAAAGCATTATCAAGGAGTTCCTCCACGGCAATCTTCTGCCAGTACTGGGCCTGGACAGGTTCGTTTTTTGTCGTCAGCTCGAACGGCCTCTGGTAATCGGAAGAAAGTTTTTCCGCGATTGCCCTTATATCCAGAATGCCGGGCCGGCCGGCCGCCGGACCGTTTTCCATCTCCACAAAATATGCTATCCTGTTTATCAGTTTTTCCATTATTTCGCTGCTGCGCATGATCCCTTTCACGGAGCTCTGAAGCCTTTCGTCGGGCGCGAAGAAACCCAGTATTTTCGCAAACCCGCTTATCACCGTCAGCGGGGTGAGCAATTTGTCCGATACCATGGAAAGGAAATCCCATTTCATTTTCTTTTCGCCGTATTCGTCGGTCACATCCCTAAAAACAAAAACAATAAAGGCGGCGCTCCCGGTATTTTCCCGCGGCTGTGACCTGTAATAATCCACGGCCATGAACCCCGGTCCTTTGGCGCCGCTTTCGGGGACGTTAATGATAAAATCGCCTTTTATTTGGGTCGCGTCAAGAATATGTCCATATTTGCCAAGAAGCACGGCGTCAAGTCGGCCCCTCGGCTCTTTTAGGTCCAGCATCCGGGCCGCGCCCGGGTTCATCTGCAGGATGCCGAAGAGCTCGTCGGTGACCACTATGCCTTCCATGATCACATCCATAATGCTCTCAAGCTTCTGTTTTTCAATGATCTGCCTTCTCAAGACCGACAATTTCACCTGCGTTTTTACCCTGCTTATAAGCTCCGCCTTGTCAAAAGGTTTGGAGATAAAATCATCGGCTCCCGCGTCAATGCCCCTGATCCTTTCTTCCCTTCCGGTTAGGGCGGTTATTAAAATTACCGGGATTGCGGCGGTTTTCCTGTTTTTTCGTATTTCCTCGAGCACGGCGTAGCCTGACAATCCGGGCATCATAATGTCCAGCAATACAAGGTCCGGCTCGTTGGTTTCCAGATATTTAAGCGCCTCTTCGCCGTTTACGGCCTTGATCAGGCCGTATCCTCCCGGTTCAAGTATGGCCTCAAGCAGTTCTATGTTTACAGGTTCGTCATCTACGAGCAGTATTTTAATGTCCACAGCGCCTTTGTCTCCTTACCCTTTGTCCAAATATTCTTTTTGCGCAAAAAAAATTCATTTCCACAGATCGGCCTGTCCCTGCAGAACGCCGTTCTTTTTTCCCGGCGCGCGGGATTTTTTATACGGTGCCGGAATTTTTATCAATGCCGGTCTGCTATTTGCCGCTGTTTTCCTTACTATTATTACCTTAAGGCCTCCCGATTTTGATGACTCCAGTGATACGACCCTGTTGCCGGATTGAGCAAGCCTTTTTACGATCGAAAGCCCCAGTCCGGCCCCGCCTGGAGTCCCGGACAAACTTTTTTTCACCTTATAAAAAGGTTCCAACACATTTTCACGTTCCCCGATATCGATCCCGGGCCCGTTGTCCTCCACTATGATCTCTTCGGGGCCGACAACGACCTTTATGGAAAGCTTGTTTTTGTCGTTATATTTGAAGGCATTCTCTATCAGCTCTTCAAGTACTATCCTTTCCCATTTTTTTAACTGGACAATATCATGGTCCGTCTTCAGCTCAAATTTTCTTTTATAAATGGTCTCGAACATATTCATCATCTGCCGCAGGTCAAGTTCGTTGGCGGCGACGTTTTTCGACGAGTCAAATGTTTCCGGGAAATACCTGTTATCCATCCGGGAAAAAAAGAGTATCCTGTTAACTAATTTTTCAACAAGTTCGCTGTTTTGCAGAAGCGCCGAGGTGAGCTCCATAAGCTGTTCATGCGGCGGATATGTGCCGATAAGGTTTGAATACCCGCTTATTATGGCAAGTGGGGCGCGCAATTTATCCGCTATCTGCGACAAAAACGAGACTTTAACCACATTTCTGCCGTAATCCTCGGATATATCCCTGAAAACGAACAGGAAAGAGGCGCCGTCGCCGCCGTTCTTTGATGTTTTCCTGAATTGCGTCGATATATACACGGCCGTGGACATATCCGTTTCGGGAATTTCCGTGACAAAACCGCCGCTATCGGCGTCTTTTTCAAAAGCCCGGCCGTAATTTACCATAAAAAATTCCGCAAGGTTGGGGGCGCGTTCCTTTATCCCGAGCATTTTTCCCGCGATCATGTTGATATGCTGCACATAAAAATTTTCGTCCGTTACGGCAATGCCGTCGGAGATAAGCTCGATGATTCCGATAAGCTTGTCTTTTTCATTTATCTGCCTTCTGAGCACGGACAGGCCGGTTTGCGTCCTGACCCTGCTTACCAGCTCGGTTTTGTCAAAAGGTTTGGATATATAATCGTCGGCCCCCGCGTTTATGCCCCTGATTATGTGTTCCCTGTCCGCAAGCGCGGTAATAAATATGACCGGTATGGTTTTGGTCGTTTCGTTTTTTCTTATCTCTTCGAGAACCATGTAACCCGACATCAAGGGCATCATTATATCGAGAAGGATCAGATCCGGTTCGTAAGTCTTAAGGGCTTCAAGCGCGCCGGGACCGTCTTTGGCGTTTTTCAGTTCATATCCCTCCGGGCCAAGCAGAGCCTCAAGAAGTTCAATGTTTGCATGTTCGTCATCCACAATCAATATTTTTTCATTCACAACTTAATATCCTTTCATGCCCGTCACGCCGTTCTTTCCGCTTATCACTGCCCTGAGCCCGCCTTCATCTCGATTTTCCAGCGTTACACCGCAGAGCGCCGATTCCGCCAGGGTTTTTGCGATGGAAAGCCCGATGCCAACGCCCGTCTTGCTTGCGGGCAGGTCCCTGTTAACCTGATAAAACGGTTCAAATACTTTTTTTAGGTCTTCTTCCGGAATTCCCGGGCCGTTGTCCTCCACTATCACCCCGTCCGGGTCAAACCTGACTTTCAACGCCGGATTTTTTCCGGCATTGAATTTTATCGCGTTGTCTATAAGTTCCCTTGCGGCAAGTTCCTGCCAGTATGGAATTCTTACCGGCTCCCGCGGCCCCGTGAAATCGCACTTTTTTTTATGCTCAAGCATGAACTTTTTTACCGTTTCCCCGGCGTCGAAAAGCACGGTCGTTTTCGTCAGGGATGTGTTTTCTATTTTCACAAAGAACAGCACCCTTTTCATGAGGGCCTGCATGACTCCGCTGTTATGCACGATGGAATCTATTATTTCTTTCAGCTTATTATCGCTCTCGAAACTGTTGAGCGCCGCCGAATATCCGCTTATTACCGTAAGAGGCACCTGGAATTTATCCGATATAAGGTTCAAAAAATCCATTTTTATCTTGCTTTCCGAATAATCGTCGCTGACATCCTTAAAGACAAAAACATAGGAGCACTGCCCGTTCTCTGGTTGCCCCGTTTTCCGGTATTCAGCGGACAGGTAAAAAGGACGGCCTGATGCGGTTTCCGGCCTGCCCATGAGCATCTTCCCTTTTTTTGTATCCCTGTCGATTATGCAGTCATATTTTTTCAGCATAATATCCTCGAGATTCCCGAATTGCGCCTTCATCCCGAACATATCCATGGCCGTCCTGTTCATATGCTGTATTTCAAAGAGGCAATCGGTCAGGATTGCGCCTTCTTCCACCAGGTCCATTACATCCGCAAGTTTTTCTTTCTCGTTTATCTGCCGCCTTAAAACGGATAATTCAGCCTGTGTTTTTACCTTGAACGTAAGCTCCGCCCTGTCAAAAGGCTTTGAGATGTAATCGTCCGCTCCCGCACCCAATCCTTTGAGCCTGTCTTCCCTGTCAGAGAGAGCCGAAAGCAGGATAACGGGTACGGCGCTGTTGTTCCCGCTTTCACGAATGGCTTTAAGCACTGAAAATCCCGATATGCCGGGCATGACTATGTCAAGCAACACCAGATCGGGTTCATTGCCTGACAGGTATTCAAGCGCTTCTTCACCGCTTCCGGCTTTTATCATTGAATAACCTTCGGGGTTGAGCAGCGTTTCAAGCAGTTCCATGTTTTTGGGTTCGTCTTCCACAATCAATATTTTTACAGCCACGATTTTATATCTCCTCGCAATTTGCCCTGATTTTGTTATTTTTTGCCCGATGCCGCCGCTATTATAAAGCCTGTTACCAGGCCTATGGCCAATCCTGCCAGTGCGTATTTGAAGGCCAATTCATTCCTGTACGACGAGAATGCGTCGTTTAATGTTGTCCCTACGGCCACCGCTATCCCCGACTGGAATAACCTTGGGAAAAATTCCGCTATGAACGCGCCCGCAAGCGCGCCCAACATTCCAGCGTTTAAAACTATCCTCCCGTTTTTCATGCTTTACCTCCGTGTTTTTTAAAAAAGTATCCTGAAGCCGAGCCGTACCGATACTGCCCAGTCGATCGTAGGCGTGAATATTATCATGGGCGAAGCTTCGATAAATATTTCCACCGGGTCCACAGGGAACATCTGGAGTCCGAACGGGATCCTGCCGCCAAAATTAAACGTATCGGTGGAATTTGCCGAAGTCATGGCCGCATACCCGCCGAGTCCCACATAATACGACAAAAAGTCATCCGTCTTCGGATTGACGACCCAAACATCAAGGCTTCCGCTGAATTTTGACGGTGAATTCCATTCCAGCCCTATGACCGGGAAAGAACCCGAACGCATGGTCAGCCCCAGTCCGCCGTTGGCCCCGGTGCCGTTACCGAGAATATTCCCGTAAAATCCGATACCGTTGGTATCCCTGGCCTGCGCCGCTGTTGCCGACAGCATCAGCAATAAAACTCCTGTGAGAAAAATTTTTTTCATTTGATCCCCCGTTTTTGTCTTTCTGAAGGCTTACCTTCCGTTATCCTGTCCGCCACTGGATATCGCATCACCGGCATCGCCTGTTTTATCTCCGGAATAATTCTTGCCGTCCGTCCCCGCGTTGTCATGCATTTTGCCCTTGTCTGATGGGGCCCGATCCCCGTGTCTGTCTCCGGTTCCGTCCCTGCTTTCGCGGTTGTAATATTCCTTGTCATTGTAAAAAAAACCGCAACCGGCGGTGAACAACAATATCATTGCAAACAATATAACCGTCATATTTTTCATTTTTTCCTCCAGTTTATTCTTCCGGTCAGTCGCTTAATCTCGTGCTTCTTTCAAGAAAATGGCTGCGAACTTTCGCCACGATCTGGGGATTTGTCATTTTGTCGTCGGTTTCAAGTATCGCCAGCCTTCGGTTGCGATCGGTCTTGTCCATAAGCTTTCTTAGTTCTCCTTTTGCCTCTCCCGGGCCCATGATCAGCACGGACTCCATTCCGTTGAGCGATTCATGGACAAGTTTATAGAACACCTCCAAATGCCCGCTGAAATTTCTTTGCCGGCTGTCGTCCGCGACTGTTTGAAGTGACTCGAATTTTTCGCCGGACCTAACCCCGTCCTTGCGGCTCGGTTGCCTGTCCACTCCCGAAAGTATCTGCAGCGTTTCATCGCCGTTGTCCGAAAGCATTACCACGAACGCCTTCCTGTGGTCAATCCATAACCCTGCGACTTGTTTCATTTAAGGCCTCCGTTTATTAATGACTTTTTTACTTTTTCCCTCATTTTATCGCGCGCAAAGAGTTCCTCGATCTTCTCGATAAGCCTTGCGGGCGAGAACGGTTTAACGATATAAGCGTCGATACCGGCCTTGAACCCCTTTTCAATGTCTATTATCTGCCCCTTTGCGGTAAGCAATATTATTGGTATAGATGAAAGGTCTTCTTCGTTTTTCATGTACCTGCAGACCTCAATGCCGTCCATTTCCGGCATCATGACGTCAAGCACCACCATGTCGGTCCTGTTTTTTTTGATCATGGAAAGCGCCGCTTTTCCGTCCGCCGCGGTAAGTACGTTGTAATCGTCCGAAAGCGTGTCTTTTATCGCCGAAAGGATGAACGGCTCATCATCTGCGACAACGATCGTTTTTTTGTCTGACATTTTTTGGCTCCTTTGCATTATCAGTTTGCGTATTCGATTGCCGGTCTTCAGTAAAGTATCACCAATTTTTCTATCCTGCCTTTTATGTCACCGCCTCCGGCGGATTTTGAAATAACACAGTAATAGTACGTTCCCCTTGCCAGCCCCTGCAACCTATTGCCCTGTATTACGGCGATGTTTTTCCCGGATATCCCGGCTCCTGCCGGTATGTCCCTTACATGCCTTAACGCGGTCGTATATACCGCCATTCTCACATCATTCGAATCGCTGTTCAGGTAGAACGACAGGTACAGGTCGTTTGTAAATGGATTGACCGGATTCGGATATGTCTTTATTAAAATAGCCGCGGGCGTCAGGGTCAATGTCGGGCTCGCGGTCGTAGACGGAGTGACGCCGGATGTCTGAGTCATTGTCTGCGTATATGTGTATGTCGGGGTAAATGTTTGAGTGCCGCTTTGTGTGGCCGTTTCAGTATACGAGTTTGTGGATGACGGCGTCGGAGTTTCAGTAAATGTCCGGGTCTGGACCGCGGCAATTGTGTCCGTTTCTGTCGGGGTGGAGGCGGCAGTTTGCGTCATTGTCGGAGAAACCGAGGGCGTTACAGTTCCGATGATTGTCTGTGTTATAGTCATGGTTGGAGTGCCGGTATTTGTAGCGGTCCCTGTTATGCCGCATGCCGGTACGGATATGCTGTCGGTATCCAGGGTAACGGTCCCGCCGTACGCAAGCGCCCTTCCTGTCCATACTGTATTATTGCCTGCGGTTATCCCCGAAGCGTCGATCACGGTTCCGATGAATATGGTGTTGGCCCCGAGGCTGGCGGCCTCTCCGGGTGTCCAGAACACATCACAGGCCGAAGCGCCTCCGGTCAGCACTATCTTTGAATTGTCCGACGTGTTAAAAGCTCCGGTGGACCTGAACAAATATATCCCTTTTCCGTTGAGTGTAATTATCCCTCCGCCGCCCACGCTCATTGCCCCGTTTATGCAATATACTCCCGGCGTGTAAACTCCGGCAGTGCCGTGTGTCGCATCCGATTCCAGATCAATTGCTCCATCCGCGAAAATAAATGTGCATCCATAATTATCCAGGGAAACAAGGGCTGCTCCCTGGTCCAATCCGGACTGGGACGGAGCGGGTACGTAGGTCGTCCCGCTTACCGTATGGGACCCTCCGCCGCTTAATGATGTGTACCCGAGGTCTCCGGTCAGGGCGGATATCCCGTTGTTACGTGTAAAAGTGCTTGAAAGGACCGCATAACTTCCGGTTGTCTCCAGATCAACAATATTTACCGGGGTTGCCGACGGTGTGTAAGTCTGCGTGACCGTCGTGATTTGTGTCGCAGAAAATGTTGCCGTTTCAGTGTTAGTCGTTGTCGCTGTCTGTATTCCTGTCCCTGTCATAGTTTGTGTTATTGTCTGTGAGTCGCCAGGAGTGTTGGTCGGCGTCGTTGTATTTGTAATGGTCCCGGCCTCGGTCAGCGTCTCTGTCATGGTCTGTGTTATTGTCTGAGATTCGCCGGGAGTATTTATCAACGTCGCCGTGATTGTCATGGTCCCGGTCGTCCCGGTCTCGGTCGGCGTCTCTGTCATGGTCTGTGTTGTTGTCTGTGATTCGCCGGGAGTATTTGTCAATGTCGCCGTGCTTGTCATGGTCATGGTCCCGGTCTCGGCCGGCGTCTCTGTCATGGTTTGTGTTATTGTCTGTGATTCTCCCGGAGTGGCGGTCGATGTCGCCGTGCTTGTCATAGTCCCGGTCTCGGCCGGCGTCTCTGTCATGGTCTGTGTTATTGTCTGTGATTCTCCCGGAGTACTGGTCAATGTCGCCGTGTTTGTCGCGGTCCCGGTCTGCGATGATGCCGTAATCGTTTGCGTAAGTGTCGGGGATGACGTTAAAGTTTCAGCCGGCGTCTCCGTGGAAGTCGCGGTTGAAATATCAATCGTCATCGTTGTGGTAGGAGTCGGGGTGTTTGTAGCGGAAACTGTCGTAGTCGGCATGCCGCATGGGTTTAATAAACCGACGGTATTTGTATCTAGAATTACCTGTCCATTCATTGCCAGCAGCCTTCCGGAAACCGAGGCGCCAGTGACCAGCGTTATCGTATCCACGGCAATTATGGTGCCTTCAAAAACCGATGATTTTCCGAGGCTGGCGGAACTGCCTACGATCCAGAAAACATTGCCGGCCTGCGCCCCATTAATAAGGTTTACGGCGCTGAAATCCGCGGTCGTAATTGTACTGCCCGCTATAAATATGAATACTGAACCGCCGTCCCCTCCGCCGTCCAGGGTAAGCGTCCCGGTAATTCCAAATGTTGCGGTGGAATTGTAAACACCCGCAGTCAGCGTGGTGCCACCCAGCTCTGCGTCCAGCGTAGCGGTTATTGCTCGTCCGGACCCGTCGGTATATGCCGCTGCCAGGTCGGTCTGGGCGTCCTGGGTATGCGTGTCGCCGTCATGGTCGATGCCGTTTATCGCAACTGTTCCGGTGCCGGTCTCGCTGACAGTCGGATAACTACCCAGGTCGCCGTTTAATATTGTGTTGCCCGTGTTTGTAAAACCGCTGCCGTCAAGGGCCGCAAAGGAGCATGCTCTCCCCAGGTCAATGGGTGCAGGGCTTCCGGCGGCCATTGCAGGCGCAAGCATGGATAAGATCGTCACGGACACAGCCAAAAACTTTTTCATCCATCCTCCTTGCTTTGAATTAATATCAGGCCGCCGGCCTCATGTCATCTTACTGAAAGCGACGATGCTGAAATATCCTTTTGCCGTTATTTTATAATCCTGAACATTATTTTCCTGTTCATTTCCCTGCCTTCGGCGGTTTTATTGTCGTATGAAGACCTTCCTTTTCCAAAAGCAATGACCGTGAGCCTTGTCGCCTCTATTCCTTTGGATATCATATAATCCCTGACTTTTGTGGCCCTTTCCCTGGCAAGGTCGAGATTATAATCCGTCGGGCCTTCGTAATCCGTGTATCCGGCGATCTCGACCTTCATTTTGGGCTTGTCGTTCATAAGCTTTACCGCCTTGTCGAGCACGGGATATGATTCGGGAGTAAGTTCCGATGAATCAAAGGCAAAATTTACTCCGACCAGGGCAAGCTTGTCGTCGGCAAGCGATAATATGTACCTGTCAACCACCTTGCTGTTGTAGATCACCCTGTCTTTCATAGCCTGGGATACCGCGCCGCATGGCTCGCATTGTGTTGACGGCTCGCCTTTGTCAAAGAGGAAATTGACTCCGACCGTGAATGCCAGGTAAGAATCCTGGGCATTGACTTCCGAAGGAACTATTGTCCCGTCAAGGGTCGATCCTTCGGTTATGTGATATCCGAATTCCGTTACGAGATTCAGGTCAGTCGCAAGCTTGAAATCAATGCCGGCTCCTATGTTCAATTGCGCCCCCAGCTTATCGGCGTCAGGGATCTGAGTCTGCGCGTTGCTTATCATTTTGAAGTTCCCGCCGACACCGCCAAAGATATAGGGCGAAACGTTATCGCAGGGCACCGGATAAAACAGGACGTCAAGGTCTCCCGTTATGAGGTTTGTTGATTCGTTGATAAGCGCCGAGGAAGCGTCAGTATACTGCCCCTCCATGTGCGAGAATCCTGCCTTAAGCCTTAAACCCATGTGCTCGGAAAAATTGCGCTGGATCGAGAGATACCCTCCGAGATCGGAGTTTAACTGGTCTATATTGACGGATGCGAACCTTGGATAACTCAGCCCTATCCCTGCGGCCCATCCGTCGGTTGCTGTCTGCGTCTGCGCCGACGCGATGCCGGCCATCGACATTAATGCCAGTGCCAGTAATATCTTTTTCATTTACTTGTCTCCCTTATATTTGTTTTTGTGCCGGGGCGGGCCTGAAGAAACCCGCCCCGGCTTTTATATTACGGCAGTACGATGATGTTCTGGCTCAGCGATATCTGCCCGGCCGACGCGCTCTGTATAAGAGCCCTGCCGTTAAGGTCAGCCATATTAAGCAGTGAGATTGAAGTACTCGCGATCATTGTCCCTTTCATTATTGAATTTGTGCCCAAAGTTATAGCGGATCCGGCAACCCAGAATATGTTCTTTGCCTGTGCGCTTCCCTCAAGGACAACCTGGCTTGTGCTTTCGGTCGTGATCGAAGTGGCGCTGCGAATTACAAATACCGCGTTCGGATCGCCCATTCCGTCAAGGTAAAGTATTCCCGCCGGGGATATCTGTATTGATGTTCCGGATTCATAAAGTCCCGGGGCAAGCGTGAGCCCGTTCAGATCGCCGGATATAGATGTCGGCGTCCCGCGTGATGCGTTGACCGCGTCAAGATATGCGGCTCCTGCGTCATTGTAAGCCTGCGTAAGCATGGCCGGCACCGGCGGTGCGTCATCCGCGGCGTATATTGCATAGGTTCCGTTGACCTGCCCGTCTCCGTCCAATAAACCGGTTATGTTCGACCTTAATCCCGGGCTTATGCCGACGTCGCCGGTAATGGAGCATGATGGAATGTCAGTCAGGTTGGAAAAAGAAAGGACGGCAAAGCGGGCAGATGTTCCAAGGACAACGGTAGGCTGCGCTATTCCACCAATTACCGTAGGCATTGCCGCGATAATAGTGGCTGTCTGCGTTGCCGTTCCCGTTGATGTCGCTGAAATCGTAGTTGTTTGCGTTGGCGTGGCTGTCATTGTCGGGGTATTTGCCGCCGTTGTCGACGTGGGCGTAATGGTCGCTGTGTTCACGGGCGCCGTTGATGTTTTTGTTATTGTCGCCGTGTTTACGATGATTGTTGGCGGCGTTGATGTCTTTGTGACCGTGCTGGTTGAGGCGGTTCCCGGTGTGTTTGTGACGGGATAAGTTACGCCTTCCCTCTTGGAACAGCCCGCTATGACAACAACGGGCAGGAGCAGTGCAATGACAAATCTGAAAATGTTTTTCATTTTTATCTCCTTCAATTTTTTGATAAGCCGCTGGTTTTTATCACCCGGCTATTTACCACTGTATATAATGTAGCATTTACCATGCCACGGGCGTTCCTGCCTTTGCGGCAAACTAATAGCACCGTAAGCAACCTTAATACTATGGGCTTTAGTTTTGGCGGTTCTTTTCCTGTTTTCCCATATATCAGGGCGGGCCTGCGGATGTTTCTTACGTATGTATGATTATTGAGATAAAGTGTATTTTTTTTGCAATAACGGAAAAAATACCGTTTTATTTATTTGTTTTCATCGTAATAACAGCGTTTAATCCTCCACCTACACCGGCCCCCAACTTTACGGAAAAACCGTTCAACTCGCAAAGTTTCCTGACTATGGAAAGGCCGAGCCCGGCGCCCGCAATATTTCCTGAAAAATTTTTGTACACCTGGTAAAATGGCTCAAATACTTTTTCACGCTCTTCGGGCGGTATCCCCGGCCCGTTGTCATAAATGGTCAATCCGCCGTCCGCTGTGGTGACTTTTAGCACCAATTTGCCCTTGTCGCTGAATTTAAAAGCGTTGCTTATAAGCTCTTCGGCCGCGATCTTCATCCAGAAAGGGACGCTGGCCGGGCCGGTATATATCAACTCGTATGGTTTGCCGTAATCCCCGGAAAAACGGGCTATAGCTTCCCTTAAGTTAAGTACGTTTGCGGCCCCGTCCATATATGTGTTCTCTATCTCGACAAAATAGAGTATCCTGTTTATAAGATTTTCCATGATGGCGCTGTTGCGTTTTATGTCGTCCAGTATCCCTTTCTGGCCTGGATCGGGTATCATTATGCCCAGCATTTTTGCGTATCCGCTTATGACGGTCAGCGGCGTCCGCAGCTTGTGGGATATCAATGAAAGGAAATCCGCCTTCATTTTGTTCCTTCCGTATTCCCCGGTCACGTCCTTAAAAATAAAAACATACGAATCCGCGGCTCCGCCCGGTCCCGATGCGCCGCGGTATTCCGAAGACAAAAATGACGCATTATGCGCCGCCGACTCCAGGCGTTCCAGTATGAACCGTCCACCGGAAACATTGAAATCCGGAACACGCGCAAATCGTTCCTCAAGGAGCGACCTGAAATTGCCCGAGGAGCCCTTTATCCCGAGCATTTCCGCTGCCGCGTTATTTATGAGCGTCAAATTAAAATTGGAGTCGGTTATAGCCGAGCCCTCCCCCATAAGTTCCATTACGTTGGAAAGTTTTTCCTTTTCATTTATCTGCCTTCTTAATATTGAAAGCCCCGCCTGGGTCCTTACCCTGCTTAATAGTTCGGCCTTATCGAAAGGTTTGCTTATGAAGTCGTCCGCTCCGGCGTCGAGGCCCCTTATCCTGCTCTCCCTGTCGGAAAGTGACGTAAGAAGGATGACGGGTATTGTCCTGGTCTTTTCATTTTTCCTGATGTCGGCAAGCGCGTCAAATCCAGACCGGCCCGGCATCATGACATCGAGCAGTATCAGGTCGGGTTCCGTCAAGGAAAGTTCGTTGAGCGCCTCACCCGCGTTCCTGGCCCTGGTGAGGGAATACCCTTCGGGCATAAGGAGTGCCTCAAGAAGGTCAAGGTTCAACGGTTCGTCGTCCACGATCAATACTTTTATGGTCAATTTCAGCCAGCTCCTGATCATTAAATGCCGTACGTGGAGGAAAATGCCTCCACGCACGGCGCATTGAATATTACGGAAGTACTATTGTGTCCGTGTCAAGCGAGACCTGGGCCGCCGAGGGCCCCTGTAAAAGCGCCCTGCCCTGAAGGTTTGCGCCGGTCAGTATCGATATCGATGTGCTTGCTATGACCGTGCCTTTCATTACCGAGTATGTTCCGAGGGTCACGGATGATCCGGCCACCCAGAAAACATTCTTGGCCTGCGCGCTTCCTTCCAGGACGACCGAGCTTGTGCTCGACGTCGTGATCGAAGTGGCGCTGCGGATTATGAATACCGCGTTTGCGTCGCCCTTGCCGTCAAGATAAAGAATGCCGCCCGGGGATATTTCGATCGATGTGCCCGATTCATAAAGGCCAGGGGCCAGCGTTATGCCGTTCTGGTCGCCCGAGATCAATACCGGCGTGCCGCGCGATGAGCTTGTCGCATCAAGATACGCGTTTTGCGCGTCGGTTTCCGCCTGAAGCAGGTTTGCCGGGACCGGTGGCGCGTCGTCGGCGGCATATATGTTTCCCGTAACTTCCGGTATGGTTATGCCTATCGCGGCCCTGAGACCGGGATACAGGCCGACATTGCCGGTAACTGCCGACGACGGAACGTCGGTTATCGCCGAACTAGAAAGTACGGCGAAGTTTGCCGACGATCCAAGCACGACGGCAAGCTGGTTCGTCGTTGTCGTAGATGTCATTGTTACGGTAAATGTCGGCGTTATCGTCGCTGTAACGGTAGTCGTCGCCGTAGGGGAAATCGTCCTCGTTATGGTCCTTGTCGCCGAACTGACCGCGACGGAAGTCGAGGTCCTGGTGACCGTTGCGGTAGCGGCTGCCGAAGGGGACGTTGTCTTATTGGTGCAGCCCGCTATGCCGGCCGCAACGATCCCAAACGCCATTAATATCAGCAAAAACTTTGAGTTGAACTTTATTGCATTCATTTCTGTTACCTCCACAAATTTTTCGTTCTGTAAAAAAATCGGACCTTAAACTGCGTTTCACCTTACCCTTATTTCGCGGTTTCTCCCTTCATTTGAATTAGGACATTTTCAGGCGCCCGTTGACCGCCCGCTTTCAGTTGTCCGTTTTCTTGTCGTTTAATTTTTCGTATATCAATTCGAAATCGGGTGCGTTCGCGATAAAAACAGAAAGCACCGCCGGGTCAAAATGTCCGGGCATTGTCCTTCCATCGCCCTTTACGATTATTTCATAGCTCTCTTTATGGCCGAAAGCCGGCTTATATACCCTGGAATTCCTGAGCGCGTCGTACTGGTCGGCAACTGCGGCTATGCGCGCTTCCAGCGGGATTGCCTCGCCTTTTAACCCATCGGGATAACCGCTGCCGTCCCATTTTTCATGATGGGAAGCCGCTATCTTGTTTCCCATCACGAACCTGTTGTTGGACCCTATTATCCTGGCTCCATAAACCGTGTGAAGCTTCATAAGTTCGAACTCTTCCGGGGTAAGTGCCGAAGGCTTCTTCAGTATCGAGGCCGGAATATGTATTTTGCCCACGTCGTGCAACTGCGCCTGCATCCTTATTCTTTCCACAAAATCCCGGTCAAGCCCCATCTTTTGCGCGAGAAGGGCCGCGTATTCCCCTACCCTGATGACGTGAAGTCCCGTATCCGCATCGTTGGCTTCAGCGGCGCGGGCAAGGGTGAGGATAAGGTAATCATAGGCCCTTTCCGTCTCAAATATCTCGGCGGCAATGGAATATAGGAACATTATCTGCATTACTATCGCTTTTAACACCACCTGGTCCTCGTCGTTTACCGGTTTTATAAAACCATATGATATGACGCATAATCCCGCGCCCGCACGGCATATAAAATTGCCCGCGCTGATCCCTGCGGCAGACATGGCTTTTTCGGTCACCGCCGCTTCGCGCGAAAGCGATTCCCCGCCGCTCGTATAAAAAAACCTCGCTTGCCCGTCAAGCAGGAACAAAAGATTATTTTCAGGTACGGGTTTTCCGGCCATATAACTTTCAGGGTCCGACTTGTCGTAATTTACCCACCCGGTCTCCTTTGTCCCGAAAAGCATGCCGCGCTGCCCACGCCCTTTGCCGGCGTCCGTTCCCCTTATTATGGAATCGACCTCGGAGAAAAAATTGAACCTGCCGCTTTTCAGAAGTTCCGCGGAACGGTTGCCCCTTTCGGTCAGGCCTGAGAGGACCCCAAAAAGCGATATTATCTTTGAATTCTGTTCCCTTATCTCAAGGAGTTTTCTTATCCTGGTGAGCACCTCTGTCTTTTCGAAAGGCTTGGTGATAAAATCGCCCGCGCCGGCTTCTATGCTTTTTATCCGGTCTTCCTTGGATGATAGCGCCGTGATCATTATTACCGGAACGCGCGAAGTATCCCCCGAGGCTTTTATAAGCCGGCAAATTTCATATCCGTCCATGCCCGGCATCATTACATCCAGCAATACCAGGTCGATATCTTCCCGTTTTAGCTTTCCAAGAGCTTCTGCGCCGCTCTTGGCGGTTAACACACAATAGCCTTGAGGCTCAAGTATTGCTTCAAGCAGTTCCAGGTTCAACGGCTCGTCGTCCACGCACAATATTTTTGCCCTCTCCCCGGCGGCCGCGTGAGCGGTTTTCCCCGTATCACTCGAGAAAATATTTTTTCCATCCGCGGTTATCATTTTACAAATTCCCCTATATCTTTGGCGAAAGTCCTCGTGTTTATGGGTTTGCCGATAAAACCGGAATTGGAAATGTCCCTCAGCTCGGCCCGGCCTTCCGGCATTACTGAGGCTGTTACAAATACTATGGGGATATCCTTGGTCATTTTATCGATACGCAGTATCCTTGCCGCCTCTGACCCGCGCATGTCCGGCAGCCGCACATCCATAATTATCACGTCCGGTTTTTCCCTGATGGCGGTTGCGATGCCGGCGGCGGCGTTTTCCGCTTCAAATACGGTGAAACCGGCGAATTCCAGAATGTCCGTTTCAAGCATCAGGTTGTTTATGTTATCATCGACTATCACGACGGTTTTTTTCATCTTAAGCCACGCTCTCCGATCTGATCGGCAGGACAAACCTTACAAGCGTGCCCTGGTTCAATCCCTTTGACCTCACGAAAAACTTGCCGCCGTGAAGCTCGACCATCTTTTTTGACAGGGGCAGCCCGAGTCCCGTGCCCTCCGTGACCCTGGAGTATGGAGTATCCACCCTGAAAAACCCCTCGAATATTTTTTCCATGTTTTCACGCGCTATACCCACCCCTGTGTCCCATACCTCTACTTCTATGGCATCGCCCGCCAGTTTCGCCCTTATGCCTATCTTGCCGCCGTCGGGGGTGAACTTGACGGCGTTGGAAAGCAGGTTGTATATTATTTCCTTTACCTTCAACTCGTCCGCCTCTATTGCAGGCAGGTCGTCTGCAAGGTCCAGTTCTATCTGGAGGTTCTTCTTTCCGGCCATGTCCGCCACAAGAAGGGATATTTCGGTCAAAAGATTTTTCATCGGCAGCTTTGTTATCGACAGTTTCATTTTTCCGGACTCCACTTTGGCCATATCTAATATCTGGTTTATCAGCAGAAGGAGGTGCTTGCCGCTTGTCAGGACATTGTTCACGTATTTTTTTTGTTTCTCGTTGAGCGGCCCGAAAGTCTCGTCAAAAAGCACCTCGGAAAAACCGTTGATCGAATTGAGCGGGGTCCTGAGTTCATGGGACATATTGGCCAAAAATTCCGACTTTGCCGTGGCCGCGCGTTTAAGTTCCGTGGCAAGGGCCTTCATTTCCTCGCGCGCCCTTTCCAGGCCGTTCTCTATGTCCCTCCGGCCGGTTATGTCCTCGATGGAAAGCAGGATTATACGTTCCTTGCCGAGCACCCTTTTTATCTGCCTGGCATTCAACAGCATTATCCGCCTTCCAATGTTCGCAAAATTATGTTCTACCTCGTAATTGTCGAACGTGGCTTTCTGCGGCAGTATAGTCTCGAGAAGTTCCCTTAGCTTCGGTATGTTCCACTGTTTGTTGCCGAGGTCGTAAATGAGCTGTCCAACGGTATCCTCCGGGTTCACCTTGAAGAACTCGTAAAAAGCCCGGCTTACGGATACCACCCTCAGGTCCTGGTCGAGTACTATCAAAGGTTCCCTCAGGGTATTAATGATGCTTTCCGAGTATTCCCTCGCTGCATCCTCCGCGATCTTTGTGGTTTCAAGTTCTTTCCGGGCTTTTTCCAGCCCGTTCTCTATTTCACGCCGTTCGGTAATATCCTCAATTGCCAGAAGTATTATCCGTTCCTTGCCCAGCATGCGCTGTATCTGCCTTGCGTTTAAAAGCATTATTCGCCTGCCTATAGCGGCAAAATCATGTTCAACCACATAGTTGTCGAACGTGGCTTTCTGTGGAAGTATCGTCTCAAGAAGTTCGCGCAGTTTCGGTATGTTCCACTGTTTGTTGCCCAGGTCATAAATAAGCTGCCCCACCGTCTCTTCCGGTTTCACCTTGAATACCTCGTAAAAGGAACGGCTGACGGATACCACCCTTAGGTCCTGGTCAAGCGCTATAAGGGGCTCGCGTATGGTGTTTATGATGGACTCCGAGTATTCACGCGCTTCATCCTCGGATTTTTTTATTATATCAAGCTGCATTTTGGATTTTTCCAGACCCATTTCAATTGCGGAACGTTCGGTTATGTCGCGGAACACAAGGACGGCGCCCAGAACCGAGCCTTCGCGGTCGCGGATAGGCGCGCAGGAATCCGCTATGACATATTCGATGCCCCCGCGAGCTATCAGTATTGTGTTATTGGCAAGTCCGTGGACAGTGCCGTGTTCCAGCGTTTTCTTTACGGGTATCACGGAAGGCAGTCGGGTCTTCTGGTTGATGATCCTGAATATTTCCTCCACCGGCCGGCCGATGGCCTCGGCGTGCGTCCATCCGGTAAGTTTTTCCGCATGCGGATTCAACAGCGTCACATTACCGACGTCGTCCGTTGCCAGCACAGCGTCGCCAATTGAATTCAATGTGACGGAAAATTTTTCCTCGCTTACCTGCAATATCGAGTTGAGCCGCTGCAGTTTCGCGTTCATATTTTCCTGGACACCGAGCAGCCTCACGGTCTCCGCCTGCATGACATCCTTCAGCCGCGCGCGCGTTTCCCTGTAGATCATAAATACAAAGGAAAAAGCAAGCGCCAGCATGAGGATACTGGCCGCTGTTATGACGATAAATAACCACTGGATATTTTCCCTGAATTTTACCTCGAATCTTACCAGTTCGCCTTCTTCTATCAGTATAAAACCGTTTATTTCCGTCCTTATGGAATCCATTATACGTTTTCCATACCCGCCGCTTACGGCGGCAATTACGGCGGTCATATCCCCTTTTTCACGCAGTTTGATGGCGCCGGACATTTCCGATGATTTGGCGGCCACAAGAGGCGCAAGCGTGTCAAGATGCCGTCCCGCTTCTCCGGTAAGTTTGAGCTTGGATAACTCCGCGAGATGCCCCTTTATGACACCTTGCACCGCATTGTATGGTTCCAGAAAAGTTTTGTTCCCCGTAAGCAAATAACCCCGCACGCCAGTCTCGGCGTCCTTTAATTCGGAAAGGAGGTTCCCGGCGTCATTAATAATATAGGACGTGTTCCTTCTCAGGTCCGCGGCACGCTCCGTCTGGATAAACGCCCCGAAAGAAGCAAGGACAGCGACTACAGCCAGAAAAAAAAGCCCCGCGCCCGCGATCATGGTTGTCGTCCTTTTCTTCTTCTCCATTGGAAATGTCTCTTCTGTTTTGAAATTGTTGTTTTCCAGTATCATTTTTTGTCTCCCGGGTTCCGCTTGTCCAGTAATTATTTCAGGTCGTTGGTGATCTTTTCTATCTTTTCCCTGCCGTCGTCCATCAGTTCTTCCGCTTTCCCGCAAACATCGTCGAAAAATCTTTTGACTTTTTTCCTTGTTTCTTTTCCGGACTGAGGCGCCATAAGCAGTCCCAACCCGGCAAATATCGCGCCACCCAAAAGAAATGCCGCCAATCTCGCGCCGTTTTTCCTGTCGCTCATTTTTTCTCCTTTGTATCTACCTGAATAATTTGAATTTTTTTACAACCTTTGAAATTATGCCTCCCGCCAAAAATATGAGGTCGATGTACGGAGAGGTTGACTCGATCATTTTTACCGCATTCTCTATCTCCCTGGCCGTCTTTTTCACCTGATACATGGCCAGCACAAAATATATAGTCCAGATCACGGCCAATGCCGTCGTGGTTATCATGCATATCGAAAATATTACTTCCATTTTTTCCTCCTGCCGGGCCGTTTTTGGAATTCAGCGTTGCCGGACGGATCAGTCCGATCTGCACTGTTTTAAAATGCCTCCCCGTATTTTTGATACGGGGAGGCTGTAATTCTTATTAAATTAGAAGCTCAGGGCCGCTCCGACGCCGAGGCTGAGGCCGCTGAAATCAAATGCCATGTCGTTATTGTTGGAATCCTTCAGGACGCTGTTCTTCGAGCCCACCGGCACCGTTATGCCCGGGATCCCGGTAAAATTGACATCCGATGTCTGTTTCATCTGCGGAATATCCGCCAGCTTGTATCCTCCGTTGATATTCAACGACAGGACGGACGACAGTTTCATGCTCAATGTCGCAAGAAGTTCGCCTACGAAACCGCCGCCGATGTACGGGACCGTGTAGGTCGACGTCTGCCCGAGGGCGCTTATGTCGTTTTGATACGACGCCGCGGCGATGCCGTAACCCGCGTATGCGCCCACCATGACGGCCGCAGGGAACGAAGGTATGTCAAAATCAATGTTCAGTCCCACTTCGATAGGGATCAACGAGGCGTTAAGCGTCGTTTTCTGGTCGTAAATGATGTAGTTGTATTCCGCGCTTCCCGGCATACAGTAAAGGTATCCGGTCCTTAATCCCGCCATGACATACGGCAGCAGTGCGAGGTTCAAATCCGCCATTGCGCCGACGCCGCCGTTGAGTTTTGTGACGTTGGAACCTTTGCCGAGGTCGGTGTTGACCTGGTCCATTGCCGGCATAAAATAATCAAGATTTACGCCAAGCCTTACCATCTGATAAGCGTCTTTTTTGGAGTCGTCCGCAAATGATGCTGAAACCAGTGCCAGGACAAGAACAACTGCAGTGATGATCTTTTTCATTTAAAGCTCCTTTTTTACAATTTTTAATGATTCTTTAAAACTTACCGGCTTTCACAGATTTTTTGTTTAAGGTAAAACGATGGTGCTCGACTGCAAAACAACACTTCCGGCATTGGCACCCTGGATCAGCGCCCTGCCGTTAAGGTTGGCGCCTGTGAGCAGCGATATTGAAGTGCCCGCTATCATTGTTCCCTTCATCGTTGAGTTCGTGCCCAGGGTGATTGCTGAACCGGCAGCCCAGAATATGTTCTTCGCCTGCGCGCTGCCTTCAAGTACGACCGCGCTTGTGCTTTCCGTTGTGATTGAAGTCGCGCTGCGGATGACGAACACGGCGTTGGCGTTCCCCTGCCCGTCGAGGTAAAGTATCCCGCCCGGCGATATCTGGATGGATGAGCCGGATTCATAAAGTCCCGGGGCAAGCGTGAGCCCGTTAAGATTTCCAGATATGGATGTCGGGGTGCCGCGTGAGGCGTTTATCGCGTCGCCATAGGCGTTTAACGCGTCTGTTTTGGCCTGTACAAGCATTGCGGGAACGCTTCCCGCGTCATCTGCCGCGTAAATTGCATAAGCTCCGTTCGCTCCGGTGCCGTTGACTTCAGCAGGCAATAAGGCGCACGAAGACCTGTTTCCCGGGCTTATTCCCACATCTCCGGTAATTGCCGATGTCGGAACGTCGGTTATTGACTGGTCGGATAGTATCGCGAACCTTGCCGAAGTCCCGAGAACCACGGCAGCCTGGCCTATGCCGCCGGTCACCGTCGGTATAGCCGTTGGAATGGCCCCCGGCGATGTCGTGCTGTTCTTTTTACAACCCGCGGAGATAATGCTTAAAGACAGTGTCAGAAAAGCGCAAACCAGCAAAAGTGTTGATTTTTTCATTTTTTCCTCCATTTTTTTTCATCGTTCCAAGTACTCTAACCGAACCAGAACCTGATGCCTAAGCCTCCTCCCGGCGCAAAATGCATGTCCGGGATGACGCTGATACCCGGTTCGAACTGGACAAAAATATCGATAGGCGCGGTCCTCGGTATCCATGCGAAACCGAGCGGCACTTGAATTCCTGCGTTGGCCGTCCCCGACGACATGGCGGCCCATCCTTTTATCCCGAAATACAGGGGCCACAGGTTGTTGTCCGCCTCTATTATGTTGAAATTATGTATAAGATACGCGGCGCCAAAACCAAGGCCTCCGTAGTTTACGTCCCAGTTGAAGTCAAATTGGACCGCATTGTCCCGGCTGACCCAATTTTTGACGCTCAAGCCGTTTATCTCACCCAGCACGATGCCTATGCCCAGGCCTCTTGCGCCGGCGTAGTCGTCGCCGGTGACCGCGTGCCCGGCTATCCAGACTTCCGCGGCGGCTATTGAACTTATTGCAAAAATCAGTGCCAATGCCAGTGAAAAAATCTTTTTCATTTTTGCTCCTTTTTACCGTTCCGTATCACGCTCATAAACGATGGTTCATGCCTTAGTGCTTCCTGTCAAAACTCAACGCTTCGGATTTGCTGAAACCGTCGATTGCAGCTTTGATCGTTTCATGGAATATTTTTATCTCGATAGGTTTAATAAAATATGCGAAAATATCCTTGTTCCTCACCTTTCTTTCCAGTTCAATATCATTGTCGCCGGTGATCACTATGATCGGAATATATGGGTTCAGCCTCTTCACTATGGTGATAACCTCAAAACCGTCCGTGTCGTCCATGTATATGTCCGTTATCACAAGGCTCGCTTTTTTTGTCTGTAGAAGGCTGATGAGTTTGTCCCCGTTGTTGACGATATTTACCTCATATTCCGACAGATCAAGCTCCCTATGGAGCAATTCCCGGATATACTTGTCGTCGTCCGCGATCAGGATCAGGTGTTTCTTTGTTTTTGTTAACACTGATGCCGCCTTTTAAACTTATTTCCGCGGGGATAAATCCTCCACGGCTGGATATATTAAAAGCAATTAACATGCCACAACTTTTTTGATCCGGTTTAAAGCCTTAAAAGCAAGTGTCGGCTTGTTAACACGCCTTAAAAACAGGATAAAATAAAACGCACACCCCGGTTTGCCGCAAATCGTCCGCGCCCTTCCCGGGATGTGCGTTTTCCATCTGTATCGTTTCCGGCACTAAATGTATCTTCGGCGCGCTTTAGGGAGCCTGTTTTTTCCTCCCGTTTGAAATTAATTCGCCTTTTTTGCCTCAAGATCTTCCTTAGCGTTATTAAGGTCCTTATTGTCCGAGTCCAGTCCCTTTTGCTTTATGTCGATCTTCTTTATTTTGACCTGTTCCCTGTTTATATCGTCCTTATCCTCGAGCATTTTCGCATCGACGGATTTTATCTTTGCGGCAAGCCATGCGTCCTTTGCCTTGTTTTCGCCGATCTTGGCACTGATGGAGGCTTTTTCATCATTGCTCTTTGCGGAGAGCAATGAGGCCTGTAGTTTGTGCTTGTCCGCTCTTAATTTCTTTATCTGGGCCCAGGTGATTTTTTCAGATACGGTCAGTTTTAACTCGTCAAAACCTCCTTTAATATTCGAAATCTCGGCTTTTTCCTTTGAATTCTCAAGCTTCTCCTGATGCGTATCTATAGAATCCTTTTCCCTGTCGATCTTGCCGATCTTTTTGTCTATCCTGTGTATTTGCGCGTCCGTCCTGGTGGCTTCGGGAATTACCGTTCCTATCGCCACCCTGTCAGCCGTAGCCTCCGAAGCCGGTGTCTTTGACGAATCGTCGGCAAAAACCGGAACACTTGCAAAAAAAATGACCGTGAGCATAGCTGAAAAAATTTTCATGAACCCTCCTTTTGATTTTTATCCGTAAAATCGGATAAAATAAAAACATTTCACATCAATAGCAGCAATTGCCGTGCCGTCAATATGTCAATATTTTTCCGGAACAAAAATCCGCCAATAATATAAGGAAATGGCGGCAAAACGGAAATGCATGAACCTGAATCAGCCGAATTTTCATTGCGCCGCATTTCAATATCAATTCCGTTTACATACAAATCGTATCCGGAAGTTGTATCCCGAGTTCTTTCATCCTGGTAATACATATATTCCGCACCTTCCTGTCCTCAAAATAATTAATATCTTCCCTGGGTGTCCTTCCGGCGACTTCCATGAAATATACCGCGGCTTTTTCCTTTTCACCGAGGGCGTACATTGTGTCGGCAAGGAAAAATTTCACCAGCAGGGAATCCGGGTTGTATTTGAGGGCTTCCTCAAGATAACTACGGGAAAGCTTTTTATCGGGCCATGAAATAAAGACCGGGATATTCGGGGCAAGTAAGTTTATCCTGCCGAGCGCCGTCAGGGCTCCGTGATCCTCAAAACCCGCGTCTTCCTTATATATCTTTTCGCAAAGCGCATGGACCCTGTTAACTACCCCTATCACCTGAAAAATATTTGAATACGCAGTATTTAGCACCAGGAAAAGCGCCTTGTCATAATCCGCGTAAACCGCATTGTTTTCTCCGGGATACAGCGTTTCCAGCATGGCAAGGGTGTCGGCATATGCTTTTTGCCTTTCGGCCTCTTTTTCCCCTTCCGGCATCAGTAAATTGTACTTTAGCTCGACGGCCTGGCAATATTTGTGCACAAGTATCCCGCTTTTGCCGTCCAATATGAGGGCGTTCTTATAATCATCAATGATATTGTCCGCCAGTTCGATTTCTTTTGCCGAACCCCTGGACTTTATCAGCATAGTCATTGCCTTATCCCCTTTTCTTTCATAACTTACCGACCTGACGGCGTCCCTGTGTGAAACCGGTCCCCGGGGCAATACCGGCGCTTCGGCGACCATGGTCTGTATTTCCCGGCTCAAATGCTGTTCTGTTGCCGGAGCGTATGTGGCGCAACCGGCGGAACAAATGATCAGCGCCGGGATGACGGCGGTGCGCATAACAAGCTTCCAAAACGGCGTCATGACGTCAAAAAATCGCCGATGACTTCCGGGGAAAAATTCTTTACGGCATGGTCGTATCCGTTCTGCATTGTCATGGTTCCCGAAAAATCAAGGGCGTTTATCTCATATTCCAGGTTATATGTCCCGTCCTTAGGGTAAAGGTCCAGGAATTCGATCGGTGGATACTGCGCCGCGTCAAGGTCGGAAAATTTTTTGTAAAGGTCCGCCTCATCCCAGGAAGACTCCTCAAAGATGTGCATCAGGGCGTTTTCAAGGCGCCCGCCCAGGGACACTACGTCTTTTCTCAGCGCTTCCCTCGGGATCTTATGGGGCGACGTCCCTATCAGTATTATTTTTGTGGCGCCGTTCTTTATCGCGAGCTTTACCGGGTTATGCCTTCCCATTCCGCCGTCCACCCCGAGGTCGGTGTAACCTTCGTTGGCAAATTCCACCGCGGGAAAAATAATGGGTATGGCGCTGGTCAGCTTTGCCAGCTGAACGGCTGAAAAATCCGGATCCGTCATGGTGCTTATCTCGACAAAATCCGCCGTAGACATGTTGGTGGTCGCAAGGCATACGGGGCAGGAGAGATCCTTAAGCGTCATCCCGGCAAATTCCCTGTCTATGAGCGAGTAAAGCCCCCTGGGATTCAATATGCTGCGGGCCTTGTTGTCGGTGAATATCTGCGCGAGCAGCCTGACAAAATCAAATGGAGTCCTCAACTTCATTATGCCGTCGTATACATCTGAATTTTTTTTTATGTTGTTCCATATTAAAAGCGGCTTTTCCATATCGGATTTGTACTTGGCGGTAAATAATGTGTTCAAACCGCCCACGGAAGTGCCGCATATCAAATCGACCCTGTCCAGCACGCCTATCTGATAGAGACGGTATATGGCGCCAAACTGCCATCGCCCCCTTGATCCGCCGCCCGGCAGCACAAGGGCAAGCTTTTCACCGTTTTCCATCCGCGCCTTTATTTCATCCGTTCCGAACGGTTCGGCCTTCCGCAGGGTAAAATTTTCGGCTGCCATGTTATTGCTTTAGTTTTTCGCTCGCGGTATGCATGGCCTGCTTGAGGTCGTCCCAGGCTTTTTGTGTGCCTTCCACTATGCTTTCCCACGCATCCGCGTCCGCATCTTTTAAATGCTGCAATTTTCCAGCGGCATCCTCTCTTTTTTGCTTTAAAAGTTCGATTTGTTTTGAAAATTCGATTTTGGCGCCGTTGGCCGCCTTATCCGCGCCGGCGACCAGCCTGTCTATTTTCAAATTCCAATCCTTCAGTTGTTTCGAAAACCTTTCGACATAAACATCCCTTTTTTCCATCGTTTAACTCCTTTTTTTGGAAATCCACTTAAATTGACCGGCACTTTTTCAAAATACATCCGGCATTATATGGATTCATATATATGTATATAGAGCATTTACCATGCCAGGAAAGGGCATGGACGCAGGGGTGATTTTAACCGATGTTATAAAGGACATAATACGGCTTATGATGTCTTATCAGGGAGCGGCCATGGATGGTTTGTTTTTGAGAATGTACGTTTTAAATACAATATGTATTTTAAACAGGGTGGCAGGCGCGCTCCGGGAAATGATTTCCCTCGGAGTTTTTGTTGTGTTTACGACCTTTTTTATTTAAGACAAGGCCTTTAATTTGACCGTAAATATAGGCTTATTTCCGTTACAAACGTGCGTGTATTTATTGGTTTGCCTATATATCCGGTATGAGGAATAACTTTTAACGCTTCCACGTCTTCCTGCAATACCGAAGCAGTTACAAAAACAATGGGAATATCGTTCGTTTCTTTGACTTTTCGCAGCATTTTTGCGGCTTCTGTACCGCGCATATCCGGCAGCCGGACATCCATAATGATGATATTTGGTTTTTCCTTTTTTGCCATGGCTATTCCCGTGGAAGCGTCTTCCGCTTCAAACACTTCGAAACCGGCTGTTTCAAGAAGATCTTTTTCGAGCAATAGATTATTTATATTATCATCGATAACCAATGCTTTTTTTCCCATTTTAAATCATCCTCTGCGGCTTTTCTTTTAAATTATTCGCATCAAACTGAAAACTATTGTTTCAGTTCTTTAAAAGCCATTTTTGCGGCCCCGTATTCGTGACACACCCATTCGACTGGAATTTTTTCAAAAGGCGTCCCCGGTTCCACTCCTTTATCAGGATCCCCTTTCGACGGATCATAAATGTATCCACAAACCGTGCACACCCATTTGTTCATTAATACAGCCTCCTTTTCCACGTTACAATATCATTAAAATTTTTTCCTTCCCTAAGGTAATACCATTATACTTGGCCGCTTTTACTTACTGCATACGGCAATGGCTGTATTTTGCGTCAATGCGGCCAAATTCATATCCAATTCTTTCATGGAAGAGAAAGCGTAAATCCTTGTATCCGGCCTGTCGACTTCATAGCCGGTCTCATTTTTTACTATTTTTTCTATGTCGGCTATTGTGCATCTCCTGGCGTCAAAGCTTATCTTTTTCGCGTCTTCCCTGTCAAGCATGCTCCTGTTTCCTCCAGGAAGGTAAATTGTGCCGTTCGAGAAATCAACGACAAAAGCCACAATTCCCGGGACCACAAAAAGCAGCAGGCACAGCCCGTCCAAAACAGCGACACCGGCGTCAATGTTACCGCTCCTCTGGCCGATGCGTTTTGGATACAGGAGCGTCCCGCAGCCTATCAATAAAAATGCCAATAAAATGCACGTCGATGTCTTTAAAAATAACGATATTTTTTTTCCCATAAACATCCCCCTGTTTGTTTTACAGATATCAGGAATCTGAAAGCCCGGCTTTACGTTATTTCACAACCACGGTAAAAAGCACAGTCATATTCGCCTTGGCCGCCTTGGAATAATGATCACTGGGTACTGTTTCATATTCCTGCGGCCGCATTTCGCCGTATCCTATTATGGACAACCTGTCCGGCGATATGACTTTTTCACTTACAAGGTAATCCCTGACTGCAGCGGCCCTTCTTTCGCTGAGCTTTTGATTGTATTCTTTGGTCCCCGCGGCGGATGTATACCCCGCAATAAGTATCTTTACGTTGGGATTCTTATCCATCTCTTTAATACTTTTCTTGATCACATTTTTTGTCTGGTCGGTAAGCGTTGATTTGTCAAAATTGAAGTGCATGTCCTCAAATACAAGAACGACCACATCGGCTTTGGGAACCACCTCAAGGACTTTTTCTTCCGGTTTCGGTTCTTCAGCAACAAAAACAACCTCCTTTTTTACTATTTTTGTCGGCGTGGGTGTAGGCGTAGTCGTAGGTTCCTGCTGCTCCGATTTTTTTCCAAGGAACTGGTAGTCTATGCCGATGGTGACATTGACATTATTGTAGGTATCGTGAATGAACTCGGAGACCATATTGTCCCTGAGATCCAGCCTTACTCCAAGGTCGTCAAGGACCCAGTATTTCACGCCTGCGGCAAAATTCAGCGTTGTCATTTCATAATTTTCTATGCTCGGAGTATACTGGGTGGCGCCGGCGCCGACCGCCAGGAAAGGATTCAGCCTTCCCTCTGGCATGAAGTGATAAACAAGGTCGGCGTTCCAGAACATAATATCCACATTACCCGCGGGAGCCGTAAAACGCCCTTTTGTATAGCCTGTTATGCCGTTGTTATACACGGCGGTGTTCATGAATTCAGCCGAGAACTCAACGCCGAGGTTGTCCAGCACATTGTAGCCCAGACGGCCTCCATAGATGGGATGATCGTGCAGGTTCTGCCTTGTTTCAAAAAAATTGTAACCCCCGAAACCGGTTAATTCAAAGCTTCCTTCCCTTATTTCAGCAAAAACAGCCGCCGGAAGGACCAAAGCAAGGACCAATACGGCCGTTGCCGCCATCCTCGCAAAAAGAACGGTTAAATTCATTTTTTTCATTTTAAACCTCTTTTCTATTTACGTATTTTAGAATTTGGAAAATTCCTTTAAGCGGCCGTTTATGGCACATTAATGACTGTGTTTACCAGCGTTACGGAAGCGTTCAAACCAAGGGCCCTGCCGTTAAGCGTCGTTATCGTTGTTAACCCTGCGGTCGAGAACGTCACCCCTGAATAAGCGATGATCGTGCCGACCATTGTCCCGCCGGCCGCTCCGTTTATAGTAGCGGCGCTGCCCACCTGCCAGTATACGTTTTTGGCCTGGGCGCCGTTTATCAGCAATACGGAGCGCGGCGAAGTGTCGCCGACGGTAAGCGAACTGGCCATCTGGAAAACCCAGGCGGCATTCGGGTCCCCTTTTCCGTCAAGGGTAAGATCCGATCCCGTGATCAGGAACGTGCCTCCGGCTGCTTTATAGATGCCGGGCGCGAGTGTCAACCCGCCGAGTTGTCCGGCTCCGGGGTCTATGCCTCCGGGCATGGAAGCAGGCATAAGGCTGTCATACGCGGTCTGCGCGTCAGCCAGGGCCTGTGCGGCCACGGCAAATGTTGACGCGGTTCCTTCCGATCCGTCGCCGCCTGAAGGAGGAGGCGGAGCGGTATATATCTTCCCTGTTACGTGCCCTATATTGGAGCCTGTTTCAGTATAAACATTTCCGGTATCGTGAAACCCGGTAACCAGCGTGGAAGCGCCTGTGGTCGCGATATCCCCGTTGACCACGGTATTAACCCCCTGATTGGTCATTCCGGCGCCTCCGCCGATGCCCCCCATTGTTGACGCGGTTCCAAGATTCACATTGATCCTGGACAAAGGGCCTGTTGTTTTGTTCCAGCTTCCGCAACCGGCCACGATAAGTACAATGACCGCAAAAATCGCCGCAACCGATACTGATAGTAATTTTTTCATCTAAATTTCCTCCCTTTATGATATATTTGTAAATCAAAGATGCGAAAGATCGTTTTTATCCGTCATGTTTTTTTATTCCTCCCGCTTTTAATCTGAAAAATTCATTAATTTACTGTTTCGAAAACCTTTTGACATAAATATTCCTTTTCCATTGTTTAGCTCCTTTTTTGGGGGAATCCACTGAATTAACCGGCGCTTTCATCAAATAGAGCCGTCGTCAAATGGAATTATATGCATGCATATAAAGCATTTACCATGCCAGGATAAAGCACGGGAGCGCGGGTAATATTATCCTGTGTTATAAAGGGCATAATTAGGTTTGTGATGTTTTTATCATGGCTGGACAGTGGATAATTTATTTTTCAGGATGTCCGTTTTTGATACAATATGTATTTTAAACGGCATGTTCCCGGGTGTGATGGGGAAAACTGTTTAAATCCGGCAGGCCTGTTTTAATTGAGCTTGTATTTATTGAGCAGTCTGTAAAATTTTGCCCTGCTGATCTTTAATTCGTTGATTATTTTTGTCTTGTTGTATTTGTATTTCTTCAGCATCTGGGTGAGAAAAACCTTTTCCGCGTTGTCGATAAAAGCCTCGAATGTTTCCACCTTTTCCGACGCCTCGGCAGATGGCTCAATTTCCGTTCCTATTTTTTCGTTTACGGTTTCTATCTCCTTCAGGAATTCGTCCCTTTTTATCTTGTTGGAATTAAAAACAAGCGTCTTTTCCACAAAATTAAGGAGTTCCCTCGAATTTCCAAGCCATTGTCCGCCCGTTATGGTTTCCATCTCTTCAACGCTGAAATAACTCCCTGCTTTTCCGGGGTCCCCGGATTTTGCCTTAATAAAATGTTCTATGAGCGAAGGAATGTCCTTTTTTCTTTCCCTGAGCGGAGGTATGAACACATACAGGACGTTGAGCCTGAAAAAGAGGTCCTGCCTGAACCTGCCCTCTTCAACTTCGTCTTTTAAGTTCCTGTTGGTGGCGGTAATGATACGCACGTCGACCAATATTTCCTCGTTTCCGCCGAGGCGCCTGAATTTCCCGGTTTCTATCACATCCAGTATCTTGACCTGGTTGCCCGGATCGATCTCCCCGATCTCGTCCAGAAAAAGCGTTCCTCTATCGGCGACTTCGAAGAGCCCCCGCTTTACCCTGGTGGCTCCGGTAAAGGCCCCCACCTCATGTCCAAATAATTCATTTTCAAGGAGGTCTTTCGGCATTGCGCCGCAGCGCAGGATGATAAAAGGCATTGCGGCGCGGTCGCTTATCTTGTGGATTATCGAGGCGATGAGGATTTTCCAACTCCTGTTTCACCTTCGATCAAAACAGGAAGTTTTGAATATTTTATTTCGTTTAAATATGTTTTGATGGATGAAATTTGATTGCTGTCGCCTATCAAACCGTGATATTGATTGATCTCGTTTTGTTCCATCCTAATAACCCCAATCTTGTTTATTTAAAACAAGCAAGCGGTCGCAGTTTGATCCCCTTAAAAACTCATAATTGTTTCTTATTGTAAAACTTGCTTTCCGTATTATAACATAAAATGTTAAAAATAACATGATTATTCCTTCATCATCTGCCGTTTCCGATCTACATCCCTTTAAGCTGTATTTCCAGCGGGGCCTCCTGTTTTTTGAGGTCGTCAATTTTTTGCCGGTCAACCGATATCCTGGCGTCGATATTTTTTATCTTGTCAAGCAGGGCCTGTGCGGCGGCGTCCGGCGTTGCGGCCGCGGCCGCATTCATGGTCCTGCCGTCCGCATCTGTCCCTGAAAGGGCGGTTATCTCGTCTTCCCTTAATTTTATCTGCGCCTGGATATATACGAGATTCCCGGTCCTGACTTCCTGTGAGTTTTCGTCGTCCGCGAGTTGCAGCTTGTAAAGGGCTATCATCTCGTTCCTTATGGCTATCTCCTTGTTCAATAATGCCAGTTTATTTACAAGCGCGTCCCGGTCCTTTGTCCTTTTCTTTTTTGTGCCGAGGGCCGGAGTCTTTGAGTTAAGGTCGTTCCTTCTTGCGGTAAGATCGTCCAGCAAACGCTGGTTCTGCATGATGGATATCTGCGCGTTCAGCGCCTCTTTTGACAGGTTAAGGCCGTCGATATCGTAGTCGAGGTCCTGCACCTGCGCGTCGATGTCGTCCATCTCGCTCTGGATAAAAGACTTGTCTATCGCGGTCGGGGCGTCCGTATCAACGGAGAAATCGGAGTAAACCGGTAAATACAGAAGCATAATCAAAAAAGCAAACGGGACAGCGCAATACTTCCTGAACATAATCCACCGCCTTTGATTTTATTATAAACCCCGCATTACGGCGTTCACGGGATCTTTACCTCCGATATAAGGGGGAGATGGTCCGATGCCCTGCGTTCCATGCGCGTTTTCGGCGTCTCGATCTTTACTGCTTTTATCCCGCCGCCGAGGAAGATATGGTCGACGAGCCCCAGCGGGAAAAAGCTCGGGAAGGTCTTCAGGTGGCTGAACCCCTTTGCGTGGAAGTGTATGCTGTGGAATTTTTTGCCCAGGGCCCTGCACACCCGCGAATTGAGCGTCGAATTAAAATCGCCGCATATTATGACGGCGCCTTTGCATCCGGGATTTCCCAGCCATCCCGGCCCCAGCAGTTCCTTTACCTGGATCATCCTCTCCCTCGGGAAAAGGCTCAGGTGGGTGTTTATGACCTGTATCTTTTTCCCGTTGGCGTTGATCTCCACCCAGAGAGCGCCTCGTTTTTCAAGCAAGCGAGTATTTAGAAGGCTCGGCAGGGCCCCCTCTTTTTTCAGTTTCATGCCGTAACGGCTTAATATCGCGTTGCCGTGCATGCCGGTCTTGAGCAGGACGCTCGAATGGTAATAAAAGTTCATGGAGAGCAGTCCGGCTATTATCTTCGCCTGGTGCATGTTTTCCCGGGAATCCACTTCCTGAAGCGCCACGATATCCGGGGCGTGCGACGCAATCACTTCCGCGATCCTGTCGGGCCGAACTTTGCCGTCCCTTCCCTTGCACGCGTGTATGTTATAGCTCATTATTTTAAGGCTGGCACGGCCGTCCGGATTTTTTTCAACGCCCGGGCCCGCCTTGTCCTCCCTTTTCAGTACGCTTAAGACAGCATCGCGCAGGTCCCCGGTCCTGAATATCTTATTCTCATCGGTCTTTACCCCCGGGGGTATCAACGCAAAACCCGCTGTTTCATGGGCTCCCGGTCCCGCGTGGCTGCCGCGCTCCGCGTAAAATGTGACGGACTTTCCCACGGGTTTATAACCCAGGATCATTATTTCCCCGGCGTCCTTGTGGCGGCTTAATCCCACAAGGTCCTCCGCCGCCTGTTTCAGGAACGGGTGGTCGCCTCCGAGCACCTTAGATGCGTCGCGCGGAAGCAGGAATTTCCCTTCGCTGTTCCAGGCGGATGCTGTATTGGCCGAATTGGATACGACGACTATTGGAATGCAGGCTTTTTTAACAAGGGCCCTTGCTACGTTTTGTTTTTGCGCCATGGAAAGTTTTTTTGCGGGATATATGAACCCCACCGGCCCCAGGGCCGTTATGACGGCTTCGTTCGCCTTGTCTTTCTTTTCCTGTTCGGGGGCGGTTTCAACGGGCGGTCTATAGCGCATCAGACCTGCACGCCAGCTGTGGTTGCCCGACAGTGATTCCATGCGAAGATTGTCATGCTTTATTACTTCCTTCATTATCCCGTTCACGGCCGCCTGGACGTGCCTGCCGTGCAGTTTTTCATAATCGCTCGTCTCTTCCTGCCCGTGGTCGGAATAAATAAAAAGGTCATACTCGCGGCGGATCGATCTTTTGGTGGCCTTCCATATACCGCCTATCACGCTGTCAATGGCCCTGAGGGACCAGTGGGCGAACCCGGACCCCGGCCCGCGGTGGTGTGATTGCTCGTCATAACCGGCAAGGTTTATGTGTATTACGGGAAGACCTCGGGTAATGTCTATTTTTGCGCCTATGCCGACAACTTCCCTTATGATAACGCAGGCAATGACCCGAAACGGGATGTATTTGATCTCGGCAAAGAGGTCCTTGCCTTCTATAAACCCGCGTATGGAATCAAAGAGCGCCAGGATGAACTCGAGGACCGTCAGCAGGGCCGCGCGTATGATGACCAGAAGGTGCATAGCGATGAATATTATTATGGCGAACGGGTTCGCCGCGCTAAGCAGCGTCCCCCAGCCGATGGCCGAAACGCAGAAATGCGCTTCCTGGGCGCCTCCGGTAAAAATATTCCCGTATGAGCTGCCGTTCTTCAGCAGGGGCTCCCCTTTTCTTTTCAGGCGTTTTTCTATTTCGGCCGAGTCCCGGGGGATGAACATGTTGAAGACTTTCCCCGTCTTTTTGTCCCTGAAACTGAACGCCGGCACGCAGCTTTTCACCCCGTAAAAAAGGTTCCCCTGTACCGCCGGTGTGCATGAGGGCAGGCCGCTGTAATGGACCCTCTGCGTATAACCCTCTTTTTTCAAAAGCCGGGCCAGCCTGGGCATCTCACCCCTGTGCAGGGCGCGGTTGAACTCCGTATGGCTCAGGCCGTCGATCTGTATTATTACGGCTCCGGGAAGCGTGGAACGTTCCTTTATGACCGAAAGCCTTAAAAGCCTGATCATCCACTCATCAGGGTTGAATATGCGCCTTAATTGTTCCGGAAACGAGTTGATCCTGGAAAGCATTTTTTTCCCCTGTCAGTCCCCTAGTTTTGTGTCTTTCTCCAGAAAATATTCGCGCGTTTTGGCCACTATCTGCGGGTCGGTCATTTTGTCGTCGGCCTCGACCATCACCACGGTGTTTTCGCTCCCGTGCCTGTCCATGAACTTTTTGAATTCGCCTTTTGCCTCGCCCGGGCCCATCAGAAGTATCGAACCCGAACCTTTTATTTTATCCATAACGTTCCTGTAAAAAGCGTCCATGTGCCCCGCATAATCCCGCTGCTGCCTGTCGTCTGCCGCCACTTTATGCGACTCGAACTTTTCATTCAGGCGTACCCCGTCCATTCGCCCGCGTTGTTTGTCCACCCCCGACAATATCTGGAGCGTTTCCGCCCCGTTGTCGGTCAAAGTCACGATGAAAGCCTTCCGGTGGTCGATCCATAATCCTGCCGTTCGTTTCATACCGCCCTCCTTTAAATGGATTAAAAAATTTGTAATGTCGTTATATTTTCAGCCTTATTTTTAGACGCGCATAAGCAATAGCCGGAATTTTTTTTAGAGGATCCACAAGTGCGGGCAAATTATCAAATGACAGGCAATGCTTTTTGGCCGGATAACCCGTAAAAAGAATGTTTTCGGCGGGCTATTGTTCCTTTTCAATAATAACACATGATTTTGCTTAAGTCAAACGCATTCAAAATGGGGGGCTATGGTTTGCATTCCCCTGATTTTGCCTTGTCGCAGCCGGCGCAGGGCGCAGCAGGTGCGGGCGCAGCGCTGTCCGCGGCTTTCTTGGAGGCGTAGTCGCTGCCGGAGCCGCGTTTATAATCCGTCTCATAAAATCCGCCGCCCTTGAGGATAAAAGCGGTATTGTTCCCTATGAGGCGTTTAATGTCCTTGCCCCCGCATTTCGGGCAGATCTTATAAGCGTCCAGTTTTATGGAATGTTCGGCTTCGAATAGGCCGCAGTGGGCGCATTCATAATTATATGTGGGCATTTATGTCTCCTTTTGCCGTTGTGTTGTTAATTGCTATTTTTATCTTAATCCCAGCCTTAATTATAATAGCGTGATGGAATACCTTAATTGTTAATTCTTAATTGTTAATTTTTAATTTATTTATGCCTGTACTCTTTGCATTCCTTCGCGTTCGGTCTTTCAGGCCGAAGGCAGTCGCTTGGATGGTTGTACCTGCAGGTATCGCAAAGAAAACCGTTGTCAAATTTTATGAGCAGCTTTAAAAAAGCGTTCCTTAACCGGAGCCAGAAATCCATTTTTTCACCTTGCAAAGGGTTTATAATGATTATATGGGATTTGGCGGATTTGTCAAGCGGCGCATACAGGTTTTGCTTATTCCTGTTTATTTTACAAGTGATGCCACATAATCACCGAGCTCCCTTGTTCCCATTCCCATCTTGCCGGCGGACATTGATTTTATCTTTCCGGACTTCAACGCGTCGGTCACCGCATTGTCGATCGCCATGGCCGCTTTGGCCTCTCCCAGCGTGTCGAGCATCATCGCCGCCGCGTTTATTGCCGCAAGCGGATTTATCACGTTCTTACCGGTGTATTTCGGGGCGGAGCCTCCGATAGGCTCGAACATCGATACGCCTTCGGGATTGATGTTGCCGCCCGCGGCTATCCCCTTACCGCCCTGTATCATGGCCCCGATGTCGGTTATGATATCGCCGAACAGGTTTTCAGTCACTATAACGTCAAAAAATTCCGGGTTTTTCAAGAACCACATTGCGGCCGCATCCACGTGTGCGTAATCCTGTTTAATATCCTTGAAATCCCTGTCCCCCATTTCCCTGTGCGCCCTTACCCACAGATCGCCGGTGTGCGTAAGCACGTTGCTCTTATGCACAAGGGTCAGCATGTTCTTCCTGTCGCGCTTTCTTGTAAGTTCATACGCGTACTTAACGCACCTGTCCACCTCGAAGCGCGAATATGCCATAACCTGCGTCGCGATCTCGTTCGCAGTGCCTTTTTTTACCGCGCCGCCCATTCCCGTATATATGCCGCCGGAATTTTCCCTGATCACGACAAAATCAATGTCCTCGGGCCCTTTATCCTTCAGCGGTGTTTCCACATTTGGGTAAAGCTTTACGGGCCTTAAATTAATATACTGGTCCAGGACAAAACGCAGCTTAAAAAGTATCCCCATTTCAAGTATCCCGGGTTTTACGTCGGGATGCCCGATGGCTCCGAAATATATCGCATCAGCCTTTTTAAATTCTTCCATGCATGAATCCGGCACAAGATCCCCCGTCTTCATGTATCTTTCGCCGCCGAGGTCGTAATCCACGAAATGAAGTCGCACCGTATGTTTCTCCGCGGCCGCCTTCAGGACTTTCATTCCTTCAGCCAGGACTTCCGGTCCGGTACCATCCCCGCCCATTACCGCGATGTTATATGTTTTTGCCATTTCCAGTCTCCTTTTGTTCCGTATCGGACAAGAAATGCATGAGTTTTTCAACAGATCCCTTTAAGAACTCCTTATACCTGCCCCTGTATTCTAATACATATATACCCTCATACTCCGCGCCAAGGCAGTTAATAACGGCCTTTATTGGAGCGTTTCCACTCCCTATGGGCATATGGCAGTCGCCTTTTCCCAGCGGGATAAGATGCGTCTGCTTTTTCTCGTGATAATAACACACCTTGCCGAAATTATCGTGCAGATGGACGTGGAAAATATATTTTTTCGCCGTGTCCACCGCCTTCATTATGTCAAAATTATAATACCCTGCCGACAGGTTCAGGTGTCCGGTGTCAAGGGTTATACCGACATTGACCCGCCTGATTGTTTCGACCTGTTTGACAAGCCGGTCCATTTCCTCCGCATAGCAGTAACGCGCCATGTCCTTATAGGGCCTGGCATTTTCCATGCATATCCTGACTCCCGGATATTTGTCGGCCAGATCTTTGATGCATGACGCCTCCATGGCCAAAAGTTCCTGCCTGCGCGCCTCATCGGGCGCTATCCTGTCTTTAAAGTGGAACTCCCCCTCGGGTATGAACCTTCCGGGATGATAAACAAATACGCCGGATTTTATATGCGAACAGAATTCCAGGGAGGAGGAAAAAACCTTCAGATTATCATGGAAATTCCCCTCATCCATAAGGTCCATTGAATCGGCGCAGTGCACGCTGTACTCAAAATCGTACCGGCCAAGGATATCCGCGACTCCTTTTAAGGCTTTACCGTCAATTTCACAGTTCTTTATCACATCCAGCCCGTGCACGGGCAGTTCAACGCACCGCAAACCAAGTCCTTTCAGGGAATCAAGCTCTCCCGTAAGATTATTCAGGCTGCCGTCTATTTTCTGGTCGTCGATCCTGTACCCTATCCTTTTCATTATATCTCCCTCCCGCACCTTAAAGCGGCCCCTATTTCAGCCGGAAGGCCCGCCGATACCAGGTCGCTGATGTTGGATTCAACGTCATACACCGTCCTGCGCAGTTCTATGTTTAAGCCGTTGCTTACGGTCAGTATGGCGTATGACGCCCTCGGATCGCCGTCTACGGGCCTGCCGACGGAGCCGGGATTTACGAACAATTTGCCGCCGGCCTTCCTGGAAAAAGGGATGTGGGTGTGCCCCATAACAATTACGTCGGCGTTTGTTTTGGAGGCCATCTCCCCCATTTTTGCGTCATCATTTTCCCCGATCATATCGTTAATAACGTCAAGGCCTCCGTGCACAGCCAGTATACTTATGTTGCCAGGGTTCAATTCCAGTTTCCGTGGCAGAAGCGACAGGAACTTATTCGCCTCCGGCGAGGCGTTCTCACGGGCCCATTTAAGGGATGCCGCGCGCATTTTTATGAGCGCTTTATCATCGCTTTCGCCGCAGCCGCATACCGGCCTGTCAAAAGCCACGGCCTCGTCATAATTGCCCATGCAGCCGGATACGCTCTCATCAACAAGCAGTTTGATGCACTCTTCATGGCCGGAAGAATAGCCCACATTATCTCCCGCGTTCAAAACTGCATCCGCGCCTGCGGCCTTTAATTCCCTTATCACCGTTTTCAAAGCGGCGTAATTGCCGTGTATGTCGGATATCAGCCCGATCTTCACGGCCTGCACCTGTGATAAACCTCGGCTCCTTTTATGAAGACTTTCTCTATGACAGGCACCTCGAAACTGTCGTCCACCAGTATAATGTCCGCGTCTTTTCCGGCCTCAAGCGAACCCTTGCTCTCCCCGAGGTTCACCGCGTTTGCCGGGTTTAAGCTGATCATGTTCACGGCGCTGTGGAGGCCGAGTATTTTCATGGAAACCAGTTTGAAGACCGCGTACAGCATTGAAGTGGCCATATAATCCGAGCATATGATGCTCGAGTAGCCGTCCCTTATGGCGTCCAAGGCGCTTAAATTATTCGAGTGGGACCCGCCCTTTATTATATTCGGCGCGCCCAGGACCACGTTCAAGCCTTCAGCGCGCGCTTTTTTTGCCGTATCAATGTTCACCGGGAACTCGCATATGGGTATGTTTTTTTCCTTCAGGAACATTATTTTTTCCTCGGAATCGTCGTCGTGAGAGGCTATTGTGATGTTCTTCATCCTGCACAATGCTATCATCTTTTCAATATTCCCCGGCGCCTCCGTCTTTTTCCGCTCCCTTTTTTCCTTTATGGTCTGCTCCATGGAGCTGTCGTCCTTTTTATATGTCTTGCCGTAATAATTCTTATAGGCCCTTTCATCCTTGAACTGGCCCTGTCCCGGGGTGTGGTCCATGATTGAAAACAGGTCAATTGCCCCCTCGGTAATGAGCTCGGTAAGCAGGGGCACGGCTTCGGTTGCCGTTATCTCAAAACGCGCGTGTATCCTCGAATCCGCGATAAGGCGGCTTTTTAAGCGCATTATTTCATGCACTATCTCCTTTGCCTTTGCGTTCGACCTCAGGCCTATTTCAGACCCGGAAAACGACAGGGAATAAAAAGTGGTGGTTATACCCGAAGACACGGCTTTTTTGTCCGTTTCAAGTATCGAGATATTCGGCGGGAAATAACTTTCAGGCCTTTGCTCGATCTCTTTTTCTATGCAGTCGCAGTGCAGGTCGACGAAACCCGGGAGAAGGCACCGGTTTGAAGCGTCAAAAACATCCCCTCCGTTTTCAGCCATATGCGGCCCTACCGCCGTTATCCTGCCGTTCTCAACGAGCACGCCGCCGTTCTCAATGATCCCGTGCGGGGTCACCACGCGCGCGTTCTTTATAAGCATTGATTTTTTCATTGCCCACCGTCCATTTCATATATCGAGTCCGATATTTGGTCCATCACCCACATGTCGTGGAAGGCCCCGATCATTGTCGTACCTTTTTTCTTGAGGCCTTTGAGCAGTTCAACCACCGTCACCGTGGATTTTTTGTCAAGCGACGCGGTGGGTTCGTCCATCAAAAGCAGCCTCGGAGCTTTTATTATGGAGCGGGCTATGTTTATCCTTTGTTTCTCTCCGCCGCTGAAAGTGGACGGGAACGCGTCAAATAGCCCTTCCGGTATTCCCAGTTCGGACAAAAGAGCGGCCGCTTTTTCCCTGGCTTCGGCCGCACCGGCCCCGGAGGCGACAAGCGGCTCCGCCACCACATCGAGGGCCGATACCCTCGGGATTATGTGCAGGAACTGCGTTATGAAGCTTATCTCCGATTTCCTTACTGAAATAACCTCATGCTCGCTGGCGCACGCGAGGTCCATGTCGCCGTAACTTCCCGACGCGTACATAATGCTTCCGCTGCCGGGTATATATGTCCTGTACACGCACTTCAAGACCGAGCTCTTGCCCTTGCCGCTTTTCCCCTTAATGCCCAGCGCCTGTCCCGGCTTTACGGAAAAAGAGACGTCCTTAAACCCTTCTATTATTTTACCTTTCAAAATGTGCATCCTGAACGTCTTTGACAATCCGCTTATCTTTATCATTTTTTCTCCCGTCCTTATAACGCGGAATTAACAAGTATCTGCGTGTATTCTTCCTGCGGATCTTCCAGTATCTGGTCCGTAAGTCCCGACTCTATAATCCTTCCGTCCTTCATAACTATGGTCCTGTTCGTCAAAAGCCTTATGACCCCGAGGTCGTGCGATACCACAAGCATGGACACCTTGATCTCGTTCTGCAGCTTGCGGATCAAGTCAAGGACCTTTGCCTGGACCGACACGTCAAGCCCCGTGGTAACCTCATCGAGCAGCAGTATCGCCGGTTCGTTGGAAATGGCCTTTGCTATCTGCACCCTCTGCTGCATGCCGCCGCTGAAATTTTTCGGCGGTTCGTCCATCCTCTCGACCGGGATCTCCGTTTTACCCAGGAGGTACGAGGCCCTGGCCCTCATTTTTTTGATGTCCCTACCGTTGGCCATAAGCATGCGTTCCACAATATTCCCGCCGGCCGTAACGTCAAGCTTCAGCCCCAGCTGCGCGGACTGGTACACCATGCCGAAAAAAAAGTTCTTTATATGCCTTTTAACGAATGATCTGGCGCCAAAAATATCGCATCCGACGGCCTGCGGCGGCAGTCCTGAATATCCTTCCGGCTCCGCGCCGTCCCCGTCAAACTCAAGGAACATCTCCCCTTTGGTGGGTTCGATATCGAGGTAAAGCATCCTGACCAGCGTTGATTTTCCCGAGCCGCTCTCTCCCACTATTCCAAGCACTTCATTGGGATACAGGTCAAAGGAAATATTTTTGCACCCGACCACGGAATTGCAGTCCGGGCAAATGTTGCCCTCAAAACTCGAGTCGTCATCCAGGCACGTCGGGCAGCCTTTCCCGAATATTTTTGTGATATGCCTGGCTTTCAGGACGGGTTTTTTGATCATTTTTTCACCGCGTTGTCCGAGTTTTTTTCACAGTAATCCGCGTCCGAGCAATAATAATGCCTGGTGCCGTCGGAATCGTCGATCGTTTCATCCAGGTAAGAATCCGCGCTGCCGCATTTTTCGCATTTTTTCCCCTTAAAATCCTCGGTCCTGAACCTGAAATCCTCGAACTCGAGAGGCTTAACGGCCGTATAAGGGGGTATGGCGTAGATCCTTTTTTCCCTGCCCGCGCAAAAAAGGTTGAGGCATTCCGAATTATTCAGTTTTTCAATATCCCACCTGGGTATCGGGCTCGGGTCCATGATATACCGGTTGTTCACAAAAACGGGGTACCTGGCGCCTATGCTTATTTCCCCGCATTTCACGATGTCCTCATAAAGATAAAGCCACATCCTGCTGTAATCGGCTTCGGCGTGCATCCTCCTCGTTTCCGCCTCGGAGGGCTCCACTGTCCTCAAAGGCTCGGGAAAAGGCACCTGAAAAATAATTATCTGGTCTTTTGTCAGCGGCTTCTCCGGTATCCTGTGCCTTGTCTGCACAAGCGTCGCCTTTTCCGTGTCGGTCGTCATTTCAACCCCCGTGACGCTTTTAATGAACCTCCTGATGTTGACGGCGTTCACGCTGTCGTCGCATCCCTGGTCGATGACCTTTAAAATATCGTTCCTGCCTATTATGGAGAGGGTTATCTGCAGCCCGCCCGTTCCCCATCCGCGCGCTATCGGAAGCTCACGCGATCCGAACGGCACCTGGTATCCGGGAATGGCAATGGCCTTTAGTATCCTCCTGCGTATCTCTTTCTTGGCGTTCTCATCCAGGAACGCAAAATTGTACTTGTTATTTCCTTCGATTTTTTCAGACGCGTTGTTCATTTTTTGGATACCTCCTGCGCCTTTCTCAAACGGTCAAGGTCCGACAGGAAGGTGACGTAATGAGGCAGCTTCCAGTGAATGGTAAAACCCATGGATTCGATGCCGTCGACATGCGACAGGACAAATTCCTGGTCGTTTGACGCGTGTTTTGCCCCGCTTGCCGCCATGGCCCTGTCCAGTATGGCCATTGATATGGCTTTTACTTCGTTATGGCCGAAACAGACCCCGTACCCGAGGGAGAATTTCGGCTTTTCCCCCTCGACATTGAAACGCGCGATTATCTCGGCCTCGGTAATTTTCACCTTCCCAATTTCATAAGGCTCCCCGGTCAAGGGATGGGTTATCATGACCGGCACGTACCCCACCCTCAGTTCCCCGAGCGCGGGGTGAATGTCCCCGTAACCCCGGACGTTCGAATAAGCCAAAAGCAGCAGGCCGCCTGTTTCGCCCCTGGCCATCGTCTGCAATGAAGCGCTCCTTGATGCCGGAAAAACATTTGATTCCCTCGTAATATCAAATATTTCACCTTCCTTTGCCCGTTTGTTCTCTATGACCAGGCCTTCCTTCCTCAGCATATCAATGACCCTGGGCAATTCGCCTATGTCTTCATAATCTTTGTAATTGACGATATCGCCCAATAATTTTTCCAGTTCCGCCTTTCTTTTTTCATTGTCCGCCTCTTCAAGCCCGAAATCCAGCAGCTTCAGGGTATAATCGGACGTCGGGCCCAGTATCTGCCCTCCCGGTATATCCTTGAACGCGGCCGATATTCTCCGTATAACTTTCATTTTTTGCGTGTTGCAGGGCAGTGAATAGCCCACCCGGGGCTTGGTCGTCCTGTATGCCCTCAATATGAACGACGCCTCAAGTGTGTCCCCCGCGGCCTGTTTAAAGGCGAGCGCGGCCAGCTCCGGCGCGTATAAAGAACCTTCGCTCATGATCCTGTCCACAGCGAAGTACAGCTGGTCTTTTATCTGTCCGATGGACAGGTCGTCGGAAGCCCCTTTTAACCTCTGGAACTCCAGGTATTTTTCCGCGTTTTCAATGGCGTCTTTGCCTCCTTTTACCGCTATATATCCCATTATTTCACCCCCGTTATTTTGGATGACCTGGGGATGCAGAGCAGGCTGTTCCCGGATATTATTACAACATCCAGGCCGAGAGGATAGTCCGAGTTTATTTCCGAGAGTTTTTTTAATTCATTTTCCGGTATACCCGGAGATACGGGGCCGGATCCGGGAGCTATGCCCGGCCCTTTGAAAATAAAATCCTGATTGTTTTTATTTCCTTGCGGTGCGGCGGAATAATATATGACCGTCGCCCCATTGTCCGGATATTCCAGAGATCCTCTTTTCGCCTTATACAGTTCGTCGCCGGTATCGCATGCGGCCGTAATCACAAAATCAGCGCTGCCTATGCCGGCCGGCATCGAACCTGTCGCGGCGGTTATCCTTTTTTCCAAAAGATCTTTATTTTCCCCGAGGACGCAAAAAACGACCTCATGGTCCAGTAAAACATCCAGGACGTCCGTAAGGATCCCGACTTTTGACGGCGTGATCCCGGTTAATCTGCCCGGCCTTGCCATTGCTCCCATCAGTTCCCGGAAAATTTCCTGTTTCCTGTCAATTTCAATTTGGGTTCCCATTGTTTATCCCTTCCTCATGCTTTCAAAATTCACCCTTGTGCTGGAAATAAAGGCGTTTTCCGTTCTGACGGATCCGCCCGCCGCATTTTCAAGTTTTTCAAGCTCTTGTTCTGTTTCATCAATTACGGCGGCATATTTATCCGGGTCTTTTTCAATGGCTTCCACTACGGCAAATAACCCGGCTTTCACGGGGCTGTCGCCGATAACCATCGCATACCCCTGCCGGCCGTCCAATTCAGCCGTTGCCTCCGTAATCAATATCTCGCCCAGATAAAAACCGGTGTCAAACGTGTCTTTCAGTTCCATCATTAATAGCCCTGTTTCAGGCCCCTTTACAAATTCAGCCCCCGTCTTCATCACTGCGTCATGCAGCGCCAGGAACGCGCCGTCATCAAGGGCGGCGGCAATTTCCCGCATCCGTTCATTCAACTTTTTTTCATCCATGTCGGCCTCTTTTATACTATTTTTTTTCTTACATATTCCGATATCTTGTCCACAATGAATATTGTGGTCATGACTATTATCAGCAGCGCCAATACCTTGTTGTACTGGAACAGCCTTATGCCCATTGTCAGTTCAAAACCTATGCCTCCGGCCCCGACAAGTCCCAGGACGGTCGACGTCCTGATATTCCTGTCAAGAATGTAAAGGTTGTAACTGTTAAAAAGCGGCATGATCTGGGGGAAGACGGCATGCCTGATGACCTGGATCGTCTTTGCTCCCGTCGCTTCAACGGCTTCTTTCGGTTTTGTATCGATATTTTCTATGGCCTCGGCGTAAAATTTTGCCAGCAAACCGGCCGAATGCACTCCCAGCGCCAGCACTCCTGCAAAGGGCCCAAGGCCGACCGCGACGACAAATATCAGGGCAAAAACCACATCCCCTATCGCCCTGCAAAAATTTATTATTTCTTTCGCTATGTTGAATACGACCGGATAACGCGCGAAGTTTTTTGACGCCAGTATCCCCAAAGGTATTGAAATTATTATGGCTAGCGCCGTTCCGCTCACACCTATGGCAAGCGTATCCACGACGAGCCCCAGGTACTTCGGCATGTCCGAAAAGTCCGGGGGAAATGTTTTTGCCACAAAATCGAATAGGAACGGCATGCCTTTTATCATCTGGCCAAGGTCAAGGGGCACGTATATCAAAAGGCACACGCAAGCCGCGGCGACTATCCATGAAGCCGCCGTGAAAATGACCTTGTTGCCTTTTTCAAGTATGTCTCCCGAGATCACCTTGTTCCTCATGTACAGCGAGACCCTGTCAACCAGCGTCACAATTACGAACATTATGATCAGGATGGCAAATACCTGCGGGTACTTGAAGGTTTGCATTGTGCGGAACAGTTCCAGGCCGAGGCCGCCCGCGCCGATTATGCCTATGGCCATGGCCGTCCTTATGTTGTGGTCAAAGGTGTAAAGGACGTATCCGATAAAAAGCGGGAAAACCTGCGGAAAAACGGCGTGCCTCAAAACAGCCGCGTGATGCCCGCCCGTTGCCTGGACCGCCTCGATCGTTTTCGGGTCAACGCTTTCTATGGCTTCCACAAAAAATTTCCCAAGCATCCCGGTGGAGGCCAATGTGAGCGTCAGTATGCCCGGCAGCACCCCGAACCCGAGGGAAAATACGAAGATCAGGGCGTAAACAAGCTCCGGGATAGCCCTCAAAAAAGTAAAAAATGACTTTACGATTGCCTGCAATGCTTTATTTGGCGAAGTATTCACCGCGCCCAAAAAAGACATTGGAAATGATAATATAAGGGCAAAAAGCGTCCCCCACAATCCCATGGCGACTGTTTCCATGGTTAGGCGCAGGTATTCCCTCCATCTTGAAAAATCAGGGGGGAACATTTCCCTGACAAGGGACAATATCCACGGAATGCCCCCGATAAGATGCGCGGGATTGCATTCCGTCCTTACAAAAGACCCTGTTAAGGCCAGTAAAAACAGGGCCCAGGCTGCGTACTTCGCAGCCGTGGGCCCCATAGTCCTGATATTGTCGCTGTTCATCTGATTAATTTGCCTTTTCCGCTTCGTAAATTTCACTGATGCAGTTGTCTTTCAGGTCGCTTGTTTTGCCGTCAAAATAAACCCGTCCGTTCCGCAGCGCGATCACCCTGTCGAAATATTTCCTTGCCGTATCCACGTCATGGAGCACCGCCACAAGCGTCACTTTTTTTTCCTTGTTTACCTTAAGCAGCAGTTTTATTATGCTCTTTGATGTTTCAGGGTCAAGGTTCGCCGTGGGTTCGTCCGCCAGCATTACCCTTGGTTCCTGCATCATGGCCCTTGCTATCGCAACCCTTTGCTTTTCTCCGCCGCTGAGCCTGTCCACCCTCCTGTCGTGCATGGACTCGATCTTGACAAAACTCAGCATCTCGCGCGCTTTTTCTTTGTCCTTTTTTTCAAAAAAACCAAGGGTGGACCTGAACAGGTCCATGCCGATGTCAAGCCTGCCAAGGGCGCCTGTCAGCACATTGTGGAGAGCGGTCGTCCTTTCCACCAGGTTAAAATGCTGGTATATCATCCCGATATGCTTCCTTTTTTCCCTGAGCGCTCTCTTATCCTTGAACTGGATCTTTTCATCGCCGACATAAACCTCTCCCGAATCCGGAACGACCATGCCGTTTATGCTCCTTATCAGCGTGGTCTTGCCCGAGCCGCTGGCGCCGATAAGCACGGTGTTCTCACCCTCCCTGATGCTGATGTTTATGTCGGAGAGCACCGCGCGGTCCCCGAACTTTTTTGAATAGGATTTTATCTTTACCATGTTGTCCCTTATTTCAGCGCGTCTATTACTTTTTTTACGTCTTTGATGACCTTAAAATCGGCGTCAGTCACTATCTGGTACCCTGTCACCTCGCCGTAGCCGGTCACGATATCTTTCGGAACTTCCTGGATGTACTTTTTGAAATCATCCTTAACGCTCTGCGGAAGGTCCGACCTTAATGCCAGGGGTGAGCCGGGCAGTTCGGGGGATTCCCAGATTATAACGTTCGTTTCCGGGGATATCAGTTTCATTTTCTCCATCTTCGCGTAATTGATATTGTTGTCCGAAGCCATCTGTATGATCTGGTTCTTTACCACAAGCTCCGCCGCGTCATGCGTGCCCACAAAGCCGACCGATTTAAAATTATCCTTGGGGTCGAATCCAACCAGGTTCATGTAATACCTCGGGATCGCGTAGCCCGACGTTGATGCCGGGTCCGTGAACGTAAAGCTGAGTTTTTTCTTGAAAGGCTGGAGCTTTTCAAATATGGCCTTCATGCCCTCTTCGCCTTTTTCTATCTTGGTTATGCCGAGCAGCTTTGCCGTTTCAGGGGTTGTGACAAGGTACGAACGGTATGTGGAAACGCCGTTCTTGTCAATGCCTACGGCCACAGCCTCGGCGCCGGCCCTTTCATTGGCCATCACATACGAAAACGGCCCGAACCAGGCGATGTCGACTTTTTTCGCCCTCATTGCCTCGACAACTCCGGTGTAATCCGTCGCAGTGATTATCTTGATCTTCTTTCCC
>Ga0181535_10000669_pt1 | contig 49485 bp, 35 predicted proteins | sample PEATcosm2014_Bin_44_FD_119774 | JGI IMG/M metagenome (GOLD analysis project Ga0181535, IMG submission 119774) | Peatland microbial communities from MTU Mesocosm Facility, Houghton, MI, USA - PEATcosm2014_Bin17_30_metaG | ecosystem: Environmental > Terrestrial > Soil > Wetlands > Peat | place... | reverse complement strand
TGCCGTATTTGGCATGGCGGGAGCGGGCGATTTCGCCGAGCTTTTGCGCGATGGAGTTCCACTCGCTGAGGACGAGGCCGGGAAAGGTGACCTGGTGAAGCTGCTGGTAGAGCGGAAACTGACCAGCGAGGAAGCGGCGATCGAGAGTGGCGAGCGTGAATTCGAGATTGTCCGGATCGAAGCGGCCGGATTCCTTGACGGTTCGGGAGTTGGGGCTTGCGCGCAGGCCGATGTCCCACATGCCCTGAATGATGGCGCGAACGGGTTCGCGAGAGAGCTCTTCGGTTTTGTCGTCGGCGAAGGCGAAGAGGACGTCGATGTCGGAGTAGGGAAAAAGATCTTTGCGTCCATAACCGCCGAGGGCGAGGAGAGCGGTGTTTTGAGGAGGCAGTCCGGCAAAGGCGCGGCGCCACATTTCAATGAGGATACGATCGACGACGGCCGATCGGCGGCGGATGGCGGCAGTGCCGTCGCCGGTGCGCTCGCAGGTCTGGCGGACAAGCGCCATCTCCTTGAGATACTGCTCCCGAAGATCGTCAACCGCCAGAACGACTGGGTTCATAAGAAATTGTTTTGCGTGGCCTGCCGAAGCAAGAAGGAATTGTTACAAGAATAAGCGATAAATCCCGGAAGGGGGGAGATTTGGTGGAAGGCGAGCAAGTTGAGCACTGGCGAGAGATGCGGGCACGGGCCCCCGTCGGGCCTGAGCGAACTGCGTGCCGGGCCGCGCGAACGGGCGAATCATGACTGGCGATTCACGACACACCGGGGCGTGACCACAGTCACGAACGGAATTTCAAGCACAGACCTAGACTTCAGCCAAGATGGCGGCACTCATTCTTTCGGCCAGCGCCGGGGAGGCGCTTGTGCTTGGGCTGGCGACGGGGCCGGTTTGTCTGGCGACATGCGGGCCGGTGGTGGTGCCGTGGATGATGATTCAGCCGCGAGGAGTGCGGTTGCACAGCCGGCAGTTGGGATTGTTTCTGGCGGCGCGGCTGGCCGGGTACATGGTGTTTGCGGCTGCGGTTTGGCTGGTGGGGTCGTCGATTCCACGGGCATGGACAGGCCGGACTTGGTTGATGGGCGGGATTCAGCTACTGCTGGCTGCCGGACTGGTGATTTATGCGGTGGGCTGGCCGCACCGGAAGTGCAGCGCCGACGCTAAAGATTTGGCGCGACAGGGGAAGTCGAGTGAGCTGGTGCGGATCGGAGAGCCGCCCCGCGCCATGCGATCGGGGGCGCTGGCGCTGGGATTTTTGACGGGGATCAACCTTTGCCCGCCGTTTCTTGTTGCAGGGTTGCGCGCGGCACAACTTGAACATCTGTCGGCGGCGCTGCTGTTCTTTATCTGCTTTTTCGTCGGGACAGCGGTGTGGTTTCTGCCGTTTCTGTCCATGGGTCTTGTTCAGCGCACGCCGGCGGTGGTCATCGTGGCCCGGATTGTTGCGGTGATGCTGGCCTGCTGGTATGGATTCTCCGGGCTCTCGATTCTGATTGAGAGGACGATTTATGGCTAGTCACTCGATTTCAGTTGCGCGGCCAAAGGCCTTTCGCGGCGTGGGCCGATCGATTTTACTGACGCTGCCGATGGCGTTGTGGGCGCTGCTGATGTTCACGCCGGCGTTCCAGAAGGCGGGCAACAATCTCAAGATTGGCGCGGCGTTGACGATCGTCTTCATGACCACGCTCTTCTTCCTGATGATGCGGACAGGCGAGACCTATCGCTGGCGGAGAATCTTCTTTGTCGCGCTGGGTTTCCTGTTTCCGTTCGGCTTCATCGCTGCCCTGATCGCGGAGCGCGGCACGATGAGCATTCCTGTCAGCCGCATGGTCTCGGGCGACACGCCGTTCTGCTTCATGGTTACGCCGTCGCTGATTCTGCCGGCGGCGTTCGCGAGGACGATTATATTTCCGGGATCGATTCTGCCCACGGCGAGCAATCCGCATTCGATCGCAGTGATGATCGGGCTGTGGTTGGCGATGACGCTGGTGCTGGGTAAGGCGTGGTGCAGCTACGCGTGCTTCTTCGGCGGTATCGAAGAGGGGTTCGCGGCGTTGCCGAAGCGGCGGCGGCTGCATCGCTTTGTGGCCAAGTATGGATCGATTCTGCGGCTCATTCCGTGGGCGATTCTGGTCTTCGTGGTGCTCCTGTCGGCGGCGCTGTTTGAGCCGGTCTACTGCATGTGGCTGTGCCCGTTCAAAACTGTCACGGAGTTTCCGGCAGTGCGCAACGTGGAGACGGCGATGCAGTTCGGCATCTTCGTCGCGCTGTTTCTGGGGCTGGTGGTGGCGTTGCCGCTCTTGACGAAGAAACGGACCCAGTGCGGATTTTTCTGCCCGTTCGGCGCGTTTCAGTCGCTCTCGAACAAGATCAATCTGTTTGAGATTCGGTTCGACCGCGCAAAATGCGTGGATTGCACGCTTTGCCAAACGAGCTGCCCGACGGTGGCGCTATCGAAAGAGTCGATTCACGAAGGCAAGACGCTGTTGAACTGCATGAAGTGCGGCGCCTGCGTTGACGTATGCAAGAAGGACGCGGCGGTGTGGCACCTGAAGGGAACGGCGGTCGCGGTGAAACCGGAGCGCGCACGGCTGTTATTTCTGTGTGGCGCGTGGGCGATGGCCACGATGTTCGGCGGCAACGTTCTGGCCGGCTCGATATCCACAATGATCCATTGGCTGCCCCTGAAGTGAAAGTCGACGTGAAGGAGGACGGTATGCGCGCGCGCATTCTCTCGATTCTGGCCTACACAGGCGCCGGGCTTACTCTGCTCATCGCCGTTTGTGTTCCGTTTGTTCTGATTGGGGGATTCAGCAGCGTGGTGGCACACGCCGGGCTGCATATTGACGCGACGTACTCTGGCGGCACAATCGCGCGGACGATCCAGCGGGAGGGCTACCGGATCGAGGTTTACCAGCCGGTAAGGCCGCGGATGCTGGAGCGGACGGGACCTTTTGTGCAAATTGTGTTTGAGCCCGCGGATGCGCTGCCCAGGGAAGTCAATGACGAGATCGACCTTGATGGCGACGGGCGGCCTGATGTAGGCGTAAGTTTCAGCGTGCCCGCCGATGCGAGCGCAAAGATGCATGGCGACGTGACGGCGCTCAATGCGAGTTACGGTTCGTTCAGCAATGTGAGCGACGAATCGTTTTCGCGGATGGTGGTGCGGACCGGGAACAAGGTTGTGGTGCGCGTGCCGGTAAGGTGAGGCGGGGATCAGCTTTCCGGGTTCAAGGGTCAAGAGGTAGGCCGGAATATTGGCGCAGGCTTGCCTGCCGAGCTTCGCGCCTGTCCCCGAGTTTCAAAGGTTGCCGATCTTCGCGGCGAATATAAGATAATCGTTCCGGATCGATCTTTTCATGCTGACCCGCTCAACGTTGTTGAACCCATCTTTGTCCGGCCCCGGAGGGAAACGTGGCACATTTCTGCCTTCGCCATAAATGCGGGCATCGCATCCCATGTAAGGCGGCGCTCATCCTGCTGTGCGTTGCAATCGTGCCAGGACTCTGCGGTGCGCAGGCACCGCAAACGACCAGGACCGCGGCGCGCGAACAACTGATTCAAAATCTGCAGGCCCATATCCACCATGTCTTCGTGATTTATCAGGAGAATCGCTCGTTCGATTCATACTTTGGGTCGTTTCCGGGCGTGGACAACCTGGCGACGGCTGAGGCGCGCGCGCACGGCTTCAGGCAATACGACCCAATCGGCCATACCTGGATCACCCCATTCCTGCTGAAGGCCGCCGACTCATCGGATGCCGACCACTCCCGCCTGGCGTTATTGACTATGTCGGATGGCGGAAAAATGGACAAATTCGTTTCTTACGAGGAACGAAGCATGCTGGACGGGATGGCTTCGCCGCAGCTGGCCCAGCAGTTGGGCATCCTGACCATGGCGCATGAGGATTGCACAACGGTTCCATTTCTTTGGATGTACGCGCACCGCTTCACAATCTACGATCACATTTTTCAAGCGATGTACGGGCCGTCAACGCCGGGCAACATCAATTTGATTGCAGGGCAAGCAGGGCAGACGCAGGCGGCGCGGCATCCGGACGAGACTGCCAAGACGAGCTTCAGCACTGGCGAACCCGTCTCGGTTAGCCAGGACCCCGATTTCGGACCGTATGCCTTTCCCTACGACGCGAACGGCGTGCATCAACTTGACCAGACTTATGCCACGCTGATGCTGACCTTGAAAGGCGGCGAAGCGACGAAGGCGACTGCCGATACGGACGACGTGAAGGACGACATCGGAGAGCTGGGGCGTCTCGACCATCGAGCGGTTCCGTGGGGCTGGTACCAGGAGGGCTTCGGCAACGGCGAGGGGAACGATCATCCGGCCTATATTGCGCACCACAATGCTCCACAGTTCTTCGGCTATATTCGCCAGAATCCTTCCATGTGGAGTGGCGAACACGATCTAATGGACTTTTTCAAAGTGATCGATAACCGGCAACTACCGGCCCAGAGCGTGATCTTTGTCAAAGGCGGAATGCAGAACCCCTTCGGCTGGAAGCCGGTTGACCCCCGCGCGCCAGACGTTCTCGGCGACGACGATCATCCGGGCTACTCCGACTCGCAGATTTCGGAGTCGCTGGTGGCCAAGGTGGTGAATGATATCGCGCAGAGCCCTTACTGGGACGACTCGGCAATCATCATCACATGGGACGATTCGGAGGGTTTCTACGACCACGTGCCTCCGCCGCGCTTCGAGATGTGCCCGGATAAGGAGCCGTGCGGCGACGGGCCGCGTGTGCCCTTGATTCTGATCTCGCCTTACGCCAAATCAAGCGGAGTGGTTTCGGATCCCGGAGACCACGTTTCGTTTCCAAAGTTTCTCGATGTGCTTTTTGACCTGCCGCCGCTGGCCTCGTTGCCTGACGAGAAACCGTATATGCCACAAGGTCCGCGCGACCAGAATCCGCGGCTTACCGATCTACTCGGCGGGTTTGATGCGGCGCGGCTTGCCGGCAAGAAACCACTTATCCCCGCATCCGAGGCAGAGATTCCTGACGCCACAGTGAACACCTTTCCCCCGCCAATGACCTGCGAGGACACCGGCGTGACCCCGGTCGTGATACCAGGCGCATCCTTGACGCCGCCGAAAAACTTCACCAATCCGATTCAGTGATAACGCCTACGATTGAGCTCACTGCGGGAAGGGCACAAATTTGTCGGCGCAGGAGGCGGGGTTGCCCTCGGCTGGAGTGCCGTTGATTGTGGAGTCGTTCTTCGCTGCGTCTGTTGGGGCAGGTAGTTGAAGATTGGTCGGATCGGGACCGAGTGTCAGGTCCGCGTGATTCAGTTCATAGGTATAGTTTCCCTCGTCGGTAATCTGCACGCCGTTGAGCGTGGCGGCGATGCGGTGAGTGGGATCGTAGCCATTGAAGGTGAATTTGCCCCCGCCGGAGACGCGGACATTATGGAGGATAATGTTGCGCATGGTGGGCGGCGATGTGCCCTCGAGCGTCCCCGCGGCTGTATAAGCCGTGTCGAGCGTGATCGGGTTGGGCGAGTTGCGGATGCAGACGTCGTCGTAGAGCACGTCCTCGGTAAGTCCGCCGCGCGAGCCGTTGGACTTGATGCGGATGCCGTTGTCGGGGCCGTCGAGCGAGAGATCGAAGACGCGAATTTTGCTGACTCCGCCGTTGGTCTCGCTGCCGATCGACATCCCGTGGCCCCAGTAAAAGTGGTCGTGGCTGATGGTCATATTAGTAGCGCCACCAGGACCGCCCTTGATGGCGACGTTGTCGTCGCCGGCGCGAATGTAGCTGTGGGTGATGGTGATGTTTTTCGCTCCGTCGCCAGGATCAACGCCGTCAGTATTGCGCGCGAGGCGCTGCGGCGTGTCGATCTTCAATTCCCAAACTGTGAAGCCATCGCCGTGGTCGTAAACGACATGGAAGTTGGGAGAATTCTTGAGTGTGATGCGATAAAGCGTGAAGTTGTCAGAGTCATTGGCGACGATGAGGCGCGGAGCTTGCTGGCCTCCGCCGGCGCGGGCTTGTTCAGCCAGATCCCACCACGAGTATTGCGAGCCCAGCATCTTTTCTCCGCCACGGCCGTCGATGACGCCGTCACCCATGACGCCGGAGTTGGGCGCGTGATCGACGGAGATGAGCGGCTTGCAGCCGCGGGCGCCGGGCGTGTGGCTGACGATGCCGCAACTGCCGGGTGAAACGGCGAAGAGAGCCGGATCGCGCGAAGCGAAGAGGGTGACACCGGGGCCGAGAATGAGCGTGATGTCGGGCTTGAGCTCAAGTGGGCCAGAGAGGAATGCGTTCTGGGTCTCGTCGACGCGAAGCATCACGGCACGTCCGCGGCCGCACTTATCGATTGCTCGTTGAATCCTCGCGGTGTCGAGCTTTTGCTCGTCGGCGGTGGCAAGGGAATTGCCCACAGTGGACAGTTGCGCGCTTACGGTGGTGCAAAGCTGGGGAAACAGGGGTTCGATGACGGTACGCGCGTCTTGCGCGAAGAAGACGGAAGCCTGGCTGAACGCCAGAAAAGCGAAGATCGCAAAACGGCGATGCACGAAGGGCTGCTCCTGGGCGGGATGGTAACGGGACCTGACCGCTACCCTCTAGGATAATTCGCCGACCAAGAGGCTAATCGGTTGGGGTTCGAGCCGGTCTCCAAGGCACGCGGCCACCGCTGGGCGGGTGCCCCGTTCGAGCGCTGAACCTTCGCTCCCGGGAGCGTTTGCCGCCAGCGGCGCAGAGCGAATTCTGCTTTTGATTGGCTACCAGAGCAGCGAGTTTCAGCGGCCGGCTTCCACTTTGGCTTCGCCCTTGCCGCTCAGTTCGGCAGCGAAGGCGGCGAGAAGGTCGCCGAGTGTGGCGAACTGCGAGACCGTCTTGAGATCAAAATCGATGGATGTGGCGATCACAATGCTTCTGCCGTTGACTTCGATGACATGGTCGCTGCCGGCCGAGGTCAGGCGGGCAAACTCCATGCGCACCGCTGCCGGAGAGACGCCTCGCCGGACTACGGCCATGAGGGTGTACCGGCCCCAGTGAAAGAGCAGGTCCTCAGAACGCATGGACCGCATGAGGAAGCGGGCCACGTGGATGAGATAGTCGGCGGCGGCTTCTTCGCCGTAGCGTTCCTCGATGGTTTGGAGGACGGTGAGTTTGAGCAGAGCGACGTAGCACTGATGATCGCCTCCGAAGAGCGGACCAAGAAACTCCCTGGCCTGCGATGGCCCCGGGAGGCCGGTCGGCCCCTGGCGGTTATCCCACTCGCAAATCTCCGGATTTTCCCAATGGGCCAGCGGATTCTCAATCGCCCTGGCTTTATTCGCAAGCTCTTTTTCGGCGATGTTGACGCGGTACTGGGCGAGGCCGAGGTGGATGGCGTTGAGCAGGTCTTCCTTGCTGCAAGGCTTGGAGAGAAAGCGGAAGATGTTGCCCTCGTTGACCGCGGCGACGGCGGCGTCGAGATCGGTGAAACCGGTGAGCAGCATTCTTACTGTGTCCGGCGCGGTTTCGCGAATCTGGGACAGAAACTGGGCGCCGTTCATGCCCGGCATGCGCATGTCGGAGACGACGATGGCGAAAGGGCCATTTTCCCTGGCCTGGAGCAGCCCTTTTTCGCCGCTTTCGGCGGTATGAATTTCGAACTGGTCGCGCAACATTCTTCTGAAGGCGTCAAGGACGAGAGTCTCGTCGTCTACGAAGAGGATTTTATCGGCCACGATCGCTTCCTGAGCGCAAGGATTCGGCCGGACGCATTTGCGATCGCCGAGTCGCGGCGCAAAGGCGAAGCCGAGCCGCTTCGCAGGCAAATGCGCCACGAAGCGGGAGTGGAGACGCTCAGACCGTTTATCGGCACGATGGAGTTTGGCGATCAGTTCGGGTTAGTGGAAGCATCGGTATCTGCCGATGATGTGGCAAGAGGACGCCCACGCGCTCGGCGGGTGCGGCAGGGGACGGCCATGAGTCCAGTATCGGGAAGCTATGACTATCGAGACCTCGCGCTACCGCTGGCGTTTGCGATGGCGACGGCGGCGGCGGCCCTGGAGATGGCGGGGCGTGCGGCGGCGCATCGAGGCTCGGGGGGCTGGAAATGGCTCTGGGGAGGCGCGGCTGCGATGGGGAGCGGGCTGTGGGCGATGCATCTGACAGGGATGCTGGCCTATCGGCTCCCGTTTGAGGTGCACTTTCACGCGCCGACGCTGGCGATCTCATGGCTGGGCGGCGCATTTGCCGGGCTGGCGATTGTGTACGTAGCGAGCCGCCAACCGATGACGGCGGCGACCCTTTCCGGAGGCAGCCTGGCAGTGGCGGCCGGGATTGCGGTGATGCAGCTTTCCGCGGTGGATGCGATGAGACTGGCCGCGGTGCGCGAGTATCGCAGCGGCCCATTGCTTGCGTCTATCGTTCTGGACATTTTGATCTCGTTTGTAGGCCTATTGCTGGTGTATCACTCGCGCGATGAGAATCGCGACTGGACGGCGAAGCTGGCGATCACGCTGGTGATCGGTTTGGCGATTCCCCTGGTGCACTCCGTGAGCATGTCGGCGATGGGCTTCATCGCCACCAGCGCCGCGCCCGAACTGAGGCAGTGCATCGAATTCACCCCGCTGGCGACGGCAGGCGTAGCTGCCGCGGCGTTTCTGGTTCTGGGTTTGGCGGCGATTGCGGCGCGCGCTGACCGGCTGCGAACGGGGCAGACGCTGTCATTGAGCGACGAGTTCAGCATGCTGCGGGCGCTCATCGATAACATGCCGGACTTCATGTACGTGAAGGACAGGCAGAGCAGATTCGTGGTGGCTAACAAACACGTGGCGCAAACCATTGGAGAGGAGTCGCCGGAGAAGCTGCTGGGAAGAACGGATTTCGATTTCTTCCCGCCCGAAATTGCGCGCCATTACTTTGAGGACGAGCAGAGCGCGATGCGCTCGGGACAAGCGCTTTACAACCGCGAGGAAAAGGGCCGGGGCATTGAGGGGCACGAGGTCGACATCCTCACGACCAAAGTGCCGGTGCGCGATCAACAAGGCCGGGTGATCGGAATTGCCGGGATCGGGCGCGACATTACGGCTCGCAAGAAGATGGAGAATGACCTGCGGGAGGCGGAGCAGAGGTACCGCGGGATTTTCGACAACGCGATCATCGGCGTCTTCCAATGCCGGCCGAACGGGCTGATTCTAGGCGTAAACCGGTCCATGGCAAGGAATTCCGGGTACGACTCGCCGGAGGAGATGATGGCGAGGGTGAGAAATATGGCCCATTTGTTCCCGGACCGAAAAGTCCCCGAGAAATTCAAGCAGCAGCTGGATGAGGCGGGGTTCGTTCACAACTTCGAATGCGAGCTCTGCAGGAAAAACGGCGGCAAGGGCTGGATGGCGATGAGCGCGTGGACGGTTGTCGAGGGCGGCGCCGTGATCCGGTACGAGGGCATCAGCGAAGACATCAGCACGCGCAAGAAGATGGAGAACGACTTGCGGGAGGCAGAACAGAAGTATCGCGGAATCTTCGACAACGCCCTTGTGGGGATCTATCAGAGCACTCCCGACGGGCACTTGCTGGATTTGAACGCGGCCATGGCGGCCAGCTTTGGATATGGATCGGTGGCGGAAGCGCTCCAGGGCACGACCGAGATCTCGAGCCAGTGTTACGTGGACCCAAAACGCCGCGATGAGTTCAAACGCGTCATGGAAAGTGAAGGCTCGGTGCAATGCTTCGAGAGTGAATTCTGCCGCAAGGATGGAAGCCGGTTCTGGCTGTCGATGAGCGCACGGGGCGTTTACGAGAACGGGGTGATGGTGCGCTACGAAGGAATGTGCGAGGACGTGACGGAGCGCAAGGCGCTGCGCGAGCAGCTGCTGCAATCGCAGAAGCTGGAATCGGTAGGCCAGCTTGCGGCCGGCATCGCGCACGAGATCAATACGCCGACGCAGTATATCGGTGACAATGTGCGTTTTTTGAAGGACGCATTTGAGGATTTGAAGACTCTGCTGACGGACTATGAGCGGCGGCTATCGGAGACCGGCGAGGAAGGGATTCTGCGCGCGAGGCCGGAGGGGCCGGCGGAGGAGGGGATCGACGCGGACTATTTGCTCGGCGAGATTCCCAAGGCCATCGATCAAACGCTGGAAGGGGTCGGCCGCGTAGCGGCGCTGGTCAATGCAATGAAGGAGTTTTCTCATCCGGACACGAAGGAAAAAGTAACGACGGATCTGAACCGGGCGATCGCGGCGACCATTAATGTGGCGCGGAACGAGTGGAAGTATGTGGCCGATCTGGAGACGCATTTCGATTCCTCGCTGCCCCTGATCCCCTGCCACACAGGAGAGATCAACCAGGTGATTCTGAACCTGATTGTGAACGCGGCCCATGCCATCGGAGACGTGGCGCGGCTGGGCGGGCGTCAACGTGGAACGATCACGGTGGAAACGCGGCGATGCGCGGAGTGGGCCGAGGTTCGGATCGAGGATTCGGGGACAGGAATTCCGGAAAAGCTGCGCACGCGGGTATTCGACCCGTTCTTCACCACCAAGGAGGTTGGCAAAGGGACGGGACAGGGTCTGGCGATTGCGCGCTCCGTGGTGGTTGATAAGCACGGCGGGAGCCTTCATTTCGAAACCGAAGAGGGGAAAGGCACGACGTTTATCGTTCGCCTTCCCTACGACGGCAAATCCCTTGGGGCCAAGGCGGTGGCGGCATGAAGCGCATCCTGTTTGTGGACGATGAGAGCAGGGTACTGGATGGATTGCAGCGCATGATGTACGGCGCGAGGAAACGCTGGCAGATGGAGTTTGTGCTGGGTGGAGAGGCGGCATTGCAGGCCTACGAGGCGGGCCCATTCGACGTGGTGATCTCGGACATGCGCATGCCGGGCATGGACGGAGCAACCCTTCTGGGGCACATTCGCGACCGTTACCCGGGAAGCGCGCGAGTGATTCTGAGCGGATACTCGGAGCCAGCCCTGTCGACACGGGCTGTTTCAGTGGCGCACCGGTTTCTGGCCAAGCCGTGCAGCGCCCCCGAGTTGCAATCGATCATCGAACGGCTATGCGCGTTGCAGGATCTGCTCTACGCGCCGGAACTGCGCAAGATTGTCGGGGCCATCGGGCAGCTGCCTTCCCTGTCGATCACCTACACATCGCTGATGCAGGCGGTACGCGACCCCGACGCATCCGTGGACAAGGTTGCAGAGATCATCGAGCGGGACGTGGGCATGTCGGCCAAGGTGTTGCAACTGGTCAACAGCGCATTTTTCGGTCTGGCGCAGAGAGTGGCGACGCTGCAGGCGGCGGTGGGCTACCTGGGAATGGAGACGATCAAAAACCTTGCCCTGGCCTCGGAGGCCTTCAGGGTGTTCATGCCGCATCCGCGGATTCCGCTGTCAGAGTGCGAGGCAATCCAGCGGCACGCGCACCGGGCAGCCGCGATTGCCGCGGCGCTTCCGTTGGAGCCGCAGAACCGGGATGCGACCGTTCTGGCGGCCCTGCTGCACGATGTGGGCAGCCTGGTGCTGGCCGGCACCATGCCCGACGCGTTTTGTGACGCGCGGACGCTGGCCGCTCAACGGGGATGCAAGGAGTTTGAAGGGGAAGAGGAACTGCTGGGGACATCGCACGCAGAGATCGGCGCTTACCTGCTGGGACTTTGGGGTCTGCCGAACTTAGCGGTGGAGGCGATCGCGCACCACCACCGTCCGGAACGCATCCCACACTCGGGACTGGATTGCACGGTGGCCGTCTACGTGGCTGACCTGTTGGACGAGGAACTGGAGACTCATCCGCATGACGCGACGGGACTCCAGATCAATCAGCACGATCGCACATGCCTGGAGACGCTGGGTATCCTGCCGCGCTATTCAGAGTTCCGCGAGCTTGCGTTGCATACCCGTGGTTGAATCCATGCACCTGCTCTCGCGGATTCACGGCTAGAGAGCGTTTTCGCCGCGTTCGTCGTTGCGGATGCGGATGGCTTCGTCGAGGCGGCTGACGAAGATTTTGCCGTCGCCGATGCGGCCGGTGCGGGCGGCGCTGATGATGGCCTGAATCGCTTTTTCCTTCAAGTCGTCGTGGATGACCAGCTCGATCTTCACCTTGGGCAGGAGATCGACGGTGTACTCGCGGCCGCGGTAAAACTCGGTGTGGCCCTTCTGACGGCCGTGGCCGCGGGCCTCGAGAATGGTCATGCCTTCAATGCCCGCTTCAAGCAGGGCATCCTTCACGGCATCCAGTTTTGAGGGTTGCAAAACAGCTTCAATCTTGAGCATGCGAAAAATGCCTCGTTCGATAGCGTAACAGGAGGGGCGGACTCTTGGGCTACCGTCTGGTGTAAAAAAGCTTCCAACTTCCAGCTCTTAGCCCCTAGCTTCACTATGCGGGAACGAACGAATTGCCCGTGCATAAGAAAGCCGGAATGCCAAAGTCTACGTGTTGAAATCGTACCCTTCTTCGCCGTGTTGCGAAAGATCGAGCCCGGCCATTTCATGTTCGGGAGTGACGCGCAGGCCCATCGCCTTGTCGACGACAAAGAGAAGGACCAGTGTGCCGACGATGGAGATGCCCCATGCGACGCCCACGCCCGCCAGTTGGTTGAGGATCTGGCTCCAATGACCGTCGATTGCGCCCGTGGGGACGCCGGCGCCGAAGATCGGGTTGATTACGCTGGCGGCAAAGATTCCGGTGAGAATGGCTCCGAGAGTGCCGCCGGCGCCGTGCACGCCAAATGCATCGAGTGAATCGTCGTAGCCGAAGCGGGACTTGACCTGGAAGACCATGAAGGAGCAGAAGAAGCCGGCCGCGAGGCCAATGAAGAGCGCGGACATTGGCTGCACGAAGCCCGAAGCCGGAGTGATGGCGACCAGGCCGGCGACCGCTCCGGAGATTGCGCCGAGTGCCGTGGGCTTGCCGTTGTGAATCCACTCAAAGATGGTCCAGCCGATGGCGGCGGTGGCTGTGGCGAAGTGGGTGTTGACGAATGCGCTGGTGGCGAGCGGGCCGGCGCCAAGGGCACTCCCGGCATTGAAGCCGAACCAGCCCACCCACAGCAGGCACGCGCCAATGAAGCTGAGCACCAGAGAGTGCGGAGGCATGGCGGTTTGCGGATAACCGAGGCGCTTGCCCAGATAGAGCGCGCAAACTAACGCCGAGACTCCGCTGGTGATATGGACGACCGTCCCGCCGGCGAAATCGAGCGAGGGAATATGACCGGCGGTTGCATTGAGCAGGCCACCGACGCCCCAGACCATGTGGGCCATGGGGCAGTACACCAGGAGCGACCAGAGGGAGAGAAACAGGGCCATCGAACTGAACTTCATGCGCTCAGCAAAGGCGCCGGTGATGAGGGCTGGCGTGATGATGGCGAACATGAGCTGGTAGATCATGTAGGTCTGCTCGGGAATGGTGGCCGCGTAGTCGGTGTTCGGGCTGAGAGAGACGCCGCGCAGGAAGGCGTGCTCGAAGCCCCCGATAAACATGTTGCCGTGGCCAAAGGCGAGCGAGTAGCCGACAATCGCCCAGAGAACCGTAACGAGGCCCATCATGGCGAAGCTTTGCATCATGGTGCTGAGGATATTTTTGCGGCGGACGAGCCCACCATAGAAGAGCGCCAGTCCGGGGCCGGTCATGAGCAACACGAGCGCGGCGGAGGTGAGCATCCAGGCGTTATCACCGGCCGATTGAGCGCTCTGGACAGCCTGCTGGAGTGCGGCAATCTGGGCTTGCGTGGCGGGAGCCTGCGGGTTTGAGATGGCCGGTGCCACAGCAAATGCAAGGGGCCCCGGAAACAGAAAGAGAAACAGCAACGTCAAAGAACGATAGGACATGGAACGAGTGGGCATGATGTCTTCCGTTTCGAATTCCCGAGTCGATTGAAGGACAGTTGGCGCTGAATGAAAAGCTGTGGAGGCCAAGGCGACGGCGCACGATCCTAGCATTCGAACGCCGGCAAGAGTCGCCGCCGACCAGAATGATAGCGAAGGTCACATTGGACTTTCGTATCATTTTCGTAAAGACGGCGGAATAACGCAAGTTTTGGCGGTTTCCTGATTGCTTCTTCGCACGCCGGATGCCCGAGGAGACACAGTGGGCGGTTCATGAAACTCGAGGTGGTCCAGAGAGCGCAAGGCTTGCACGAATCGCGCGGAGTTATACTGAGTCCATGGCGGCTATCATAGAGCGCGACCGCTATCTCTTCGGCAACCTTGAGAGCAGCGCGAAAAACCGGCTCAAAGTGAAAGAGGTCAGCTACGGCTATGAAGAGCCGGAGGGCGTCTTTCTCACGTCGCTGGATTTCGCGGTGAACTGGGTGCGCAAGAACTCCGTGTGGCCGATGACTTTCGGGCTGGCCTGCTGCGCGATCGAAATGATGTCGATGGGAGCGGCGCGATTCGATATCGCGCGCTTCGGCGCTGAGGTCTTCCGGCCGTCGCCGCGGCAATCGGACCTGATGATCGTGGCCGGGCGCGTGGCGCAGAAGATGGCTCCAGTGTTGCGCCGCCTATACGATCAAATGCCTGAACCTAAATGGGTTATCTCGATGGGTGCCTGCGCCACATCGGGTGGCGTGTTCAATAACTACGCCCTGCTGCAGGGGGTGAATCAGGTGGTTCCGGTCGATGTGTATGTTCCCGGATGCCCACCCCGTCCCGAGCAACTGATTTACGCGATTACGCTTCTACAAGAGAAGATTCAGCGCGAACCCCGGAGTCTGCTCAAGACTCTCAATGCAGAATAAGCCCCAACGAACAGAGGGCAGAATTCCCCGATGGAAATACGAGTGAGCCGCTCGCGACCGGCGTGAGCGCGTGCGCTCTTGCGTGCCTAAGACGGCGCCGGGAAAAGTTTTGCATAGGCGGGATGTGCGCTGAACTCGGCCTCTCGGTGCTAGGCTTATGGGGTTCAATCAAACGTTGAAAGCTGCGCGTTCTGCGAAGCCGAAAGGGGTGAACCGTGAATTCCTTTTTCAAAACGTTTTCTCAACAACAAAGCAACAACGAAATTGTGGAGCGTAAGAACATGTCCTCAAGAATTCTGAAGTCTGTTTTGCCGGTTCTCGCCGTGGCGATTTTGGCCCTCTTGCCCATGGGATGCAAGAAGGCCCCGCCGATCACGTTATCGTGCAACGCCAGCGCGCCAACTGTTTATCCGGGCGATCCTTTGACGGTTGCGGCTACGGCCGGCTCGGTGGACACAAACAAAAAGAACAATGTCCTCTACAGCTGGAGCGGGGACGGAGTAACGGGCAATGGCACATCAGCCAGCGTCAATACGGCTTCGCTGGCTCCGGGTTCGTACACCGCAAAAGCGGGAGTGAAGGAAGGCAAGAAGGGCAAGGAAGGGCTGAAGCCCGGCCAAAGCGCCGAATGCTCCGCCGATTACACGGTGAAACAGTTTGAGCCGCCGACGATAAGCTGCTCGGCGAGCCCGACGACGATCAAGCCCGGCGACTCGGCGACTGTTACGGCTGTGGGTGTGAGTCCGCAGAATCGGCCGCTGACCTATACCTATACGGCCACGGCGGGCACTGTGACGGGCACCGGAACCACCGCGGAGTACTCGTCAGCGGGCGCGCCGACGGGCGCGGTTGGGATTACGTGCGGCGTCTCGGACGACAAGAACCAGACGGCGACCGCGAATACGTCGATCACCATTCTGGCTCCGCCTCCGCCGCCTCCGGCGCCGAAGACGCAGGCTCTGTGCTCGACCAGCTTCTCAAGCGACCCCAGGCGACCGCTGCGGGTGGATAACGAAGCCAAGGCGTGCCTGGACCAGGTGGCACTGGATCTGAAGCAACAGGCAGATGCCAAAGCGGTATTGGTGGGCGAGTCGGACGCCAAGGAGAAGGCGCTCACCGAGAAGCAAGAGGCGTACGCCGCCAAGCACAAGCATGCCAAGGTGGAAGACGCCGCTGCGCAGCGCGCGGTGAATGCCAAGGACTACCTGGTGACGGAGCAAGGGATTGATGCTTCGCGCATCAGCGTAGCCGCGGGCACGACCGACGGGCAGACGGAAGAGAACTACCTTGTGCCGGCCGGCGCGACGTTCGGCAATGACGTGCAGGGCACGACGCCTGTGGACGAGACGGCGGTGAAGCCGCAGGCACGCAAGCCGCTGGCGGAGCGCCACGGGAAGAAGGCCGCGCAGTAGATCGCAAGGCGCTTCGGGCAACCAGAATCCGCGAGTCTTCCTCCGCAAGGGGCTCGCGGAAGCTTACTCAGGCAATCACGCGTTCCAAGTGTCTTCGAGGCCGACCCATGTACAGTATGGGTCGGCCTCTTCGCTTTTTGCGGCCTAAATTGTCTATTCTGGAAAGAGTAAGTGGGGAGTTTCAAGCAAGAATGAGCCGTTTGGGATGTGTTCGGAATCATGGGCGCCGATTGGGGAAAGCGGCGCAAATTTTCCTCCTGATTGCATTGTTGTTTGGAGCAGTCTGCCTGAGAGCGGAAAGCCCATGGACTGTCGTGGGCCCGGCGGGCGGCGATGCGCGTGCTCTGGCTTCCTTTCCGGCGCAGCCGAAACATTTGTTGCTGGGCACGACGAATAGCTGGCTGTATGAATCGGTGGATGAAGGCGCAAGCTGGCATCGGCTGGCAAAGCTGGGCAGCGGCGACGCATTTGTGCTTGACAGCATCGTGGTGGACAGCGAAGACCCGGCTACGATTTACGTGGGCGCGTGGAATAACTCCACCGACGGCGGAGTTTGGATCAGCCGCGACAGCGGGCGCACCTGGAGCGAGCCCGCACAGTTGAAAGGCCAGCCTGTGCACGCGCTCGCGCAGGCGCCATCCGATCCGCACATTCTTTATGCCGGAACCTTGCAGGGAGTTTTTCGCTCGAGCGACAACGGAACGACATGGACGGAGATCAGCCCTCCGGATAGCCACGAGATTCACGAGATTGAGTCGCTGGCTATCGATCCGGGGAATCCAGACACGGTTTACGCAGGGACCTGGCATCTGCCGTGGAAGACGGCCGACGGCGGCAAGACGTGGCACAACATCAAGCAGGGACTGATTGTGGATTCGGACGTGTTTTCGATCATCGTCGATCCCGAGCACCCGAAGATTGTTTACCTGAGCGCGTGCAGCGGAATCTACAAGAGCGAAAACGCGGGTGTTCTGTTCCGCAAGATCCAGGGCATTCCGTCAGAAGCCAGAAGGACGCGGAGCCTGATGCAGGATCCGGAGAAGCGCGACGTAGTGTACGCGGGAACCACTGAGGGTCTCTATAAGACTGAGAATGCAGGCAAGACGTTTAAGCGCATGACGGACTCCGACGTGGTGGTAAACGCGGTTTATGTCGATCCCAGCGATTCGAGCCGTGTGCTGCTTGCAACGGATCGCAGTGGCGTTCTGGTGAGTGACGATGGGGGCGCGACGTTCGCACCGTCGAACCAGGGAATCTCGGAGCGGAAGGTGGCGGCGGTTCTGGTTGATCGTGAACATCCCGAAGTGCTGTACGCGGGCGTGGTGAACGACAAGAAATATGGCGGCGTGTTTCGTTCGAGCGATGGCGGCGCGCACTGGGAGCAGTTAGGCTCGGGGCTCGATGGCCGCGATGTGTTCGCGCTCGCCGAAACAGGGGATGGCCGCGTGGTTGCAGGAACGTCACACGGAGTTTTTGTGCTTGAAAGCGGAGATCCGCCTGCCGCGAGCGAGGGCAAAAGCGATCCGGCACCCGCAGCTTCACCGGCGCGAGCGAAGCGTAGACGCGATTCCGCTCCTGCTTCACCGCCTGCGCCGGCAGCCGATGGAACAGCCGCGGGGAATGCGCCCGCATCCGTCGTGCTCACATGGATTCCGCGCAACACCATCGCGAACACGGTGACGAAGACGATCACGCAGACGCACATGCATACAAAGGTCAACATCGAAAAGCAGGTGCAGGCGCCGGCGATCGAACTGGAGAGCCCGGTGAATGCTCTCGATGTTTCAGGAGACGTGTGGGCGGCCGCGACAGGCTACGGCGTGGTGACCAGCAGCGACCAGGGCGCGAGCTGGCAGGGAGGCCCCGTGATGGGTGCGGGCGATTACCTGTCGGTAACCGTCAATGGCAAGAATATGGTTGCGGCGCGCGCCGACAGTGTTGCGATTTCAACCGACGCGGGAAAAAGCTGGTGGCCGATGGGATTGCCGACGATGCTCACGCGAATCCACCGCGTGGTTTTTTCGCCCGATGGCACGCTGTGGCTGGGCGCGCGCGAAGGAGTTTACCTGAGCCGCGACCTGGGCAAATCGTGGATGTGGGTTCATCGCCTGCCCTTTCGCGACGTGGACGACTTGAGTTACGACGCGGAGTCGATGAGGATTCTGGTGAGCTCGCGCTCAAGCGACCAGGTGTACGCGATCGACCCAAAGACCATGACATGGAATTGGTGGCAGACGGGGTATGACATCGTGCTGATCCGCGCGGCCGGAGACCGGCTTGTAGCAGCCTCGCTCGATGACGGTGTTTTGGTGGGGCCAGAGCTGAGCGCGGCGGTGAGTGCTCCTGCCGGCGGCGCGAGCGCGACGCCGTAACGCCTATCCTTGCACGTCCGGTGTGAGATCTCAGGCAGCCCTGCCTCGCTTTTCGTTGCCGGCTCGTATTAGAACCTCCGCAGGGATGCGCAGATGCTTGTGCAGCCGCCGAATCATCGGCAGCGTGAGCGAACGGTCGCCGCGTAACACTTCGTATACACGAGTGCGGCTTCCAATCACGCCAACAAGTGATTTCGCGTCTTTGCCCTGCTGTTCCAGGCGAAACCGAATTGCCGCGAGGGGATCGGGTACGTCAATGGGAAAGTGCGTGCGCTCGTAGGCTTCGACGAGCGTTACCAGAATCTCAAGACGGTCGCTTTCCGGCGTGCCTTCATGGGCGCCCCAAAGGCGCTCGATCTGAGAAAGCGCTTCCGCATGGTTTTTTTCATTTCTGATTGGCTTAATCCTCATATCGCACCGTCCTTGCGTCAACTTTGTCATAAGCGGCATGCGTCCCGAGCCACTTGATGAATACAATCTTCCGCTTGTAATCGACCGCAGTAATCAGCCGGTAGTCATTGCCCTTGATGTTGAAGACAACTCGATCCGAACATACGATGCTTGCATTGGTATAGCTCTTCTTTACATCCGCGGAATTCGTCCAATCCGCCTTATCAGCTTCGTGGAACCATGCGTCGAGTGCGGCTTTCACCGCGCGCTGTTCTCGCTGTCCGGCCATACTCTTCACGAACCGCGTCAACGTACTGCGAGCGATGATGCGCACTCTCTGAGTATAGCCTGTTCCCAAGATGGGCACAAGGCACAGTTCGACCCCAGCGCGGGGTCGAAAGCGCGTCACTGCACGTTGAAGGCTTTATCGACGATGGCGTTGGGATCGCGGCCGGCCGGGAGCATGGTGAAAAGGGATTGCGCGATTCCTGACGCAGCGGCCACGCGAGGCGTTGAGGTGCGCACCACAGCCACGTCGCCGGAGCGGCGATCGGCAACGAACAGCAAATGCCCAGCAGCTGAAAATGCCATTGCCGTGGGCTGATCGCCAACCGAGACGGATCCAATGCGCTGGCCGTCGTCGATGGAGTACACAGTGACTTCCTGCGAATTCAGGTTGGCCACGTAAAGCAACGAGTTGTCGCGGGAGACGATGCCGCGAACGGGATTGTTGCCGATCATGTACGTGTCTCCCACTTCGTCCGTCGTGTTGTAGATCTCCGAGACGGAGTCGGAAAGAGAGTTGGAGACGAAAATCTCTCCGCCATCGGGCTTCATCGCCAGGTCCACGGGTGCGCGGCCAACATCCATCAGGGTTTCAAGGCGATCGGGTTGTGCGGGATGGGCGTCTGGCTGCGCCAGGGCCACAACCATCACTTGATGACCGGTTGAGCAGGGCACGAAGGCCTTCGAAGAATCCGGCAGAATCACAATCTCCGACGCACCGGGGCAGCCCGCGAACGTAGCCCGCGGGTGGCCGGTTGGTGCATCGAGGATGGTCACCGAGTTTCCGCCCTGGTCAGCAACAACGAGCGATTTGCCATCGGGGGCGAGACGCGCGGCAACGGGCTGATTGCCGACGGGAATTTGCGCCAGTTCGCGGCGAGCTTTGAGGTCAATCATGGAAACGGAATTGGAGCCGGAATTGGCGACGTAGGCAAGTGTCCCGGCCGAATTGAGGTCGATGGAGACAGGCTGATGGTGGAGAGGGATGGCCGCGACGACCGCATTATGTTCCGCGTCGATGACCGACACCGAGCCGTTGGCTCCAGCGGCGCCCGAGTTGACGACGTAGATTTCGTTCTGCGTGGGGTTGGCAGCGACGGCAACTGGATCGTGGCCTACGGGGAGTTCACGATCGATGCGAACGTTGACCACGTCGAGGACCGTGACGGTGTCGCTGCCTCCGTTGGTTACGTAGATGTATTCGCGGTAGTTGGCGGGGTACTGGGGAAAGTCGTGAGTGCGGCAGCCAGCGAAGCCGATCGCGAGCAGGCCAGCAGTGAAGAGAGTTGGGAGTTGAAGCGACGGTCTAAGCAGACGGTTCAATGTTCGCTGTTCCCTGTCCACTGCTTACTGGCCCGCGGTCGCGGAAACGGAGACGCCTCGCGTGAGATTGCGGCCCACGACCGACGCGATTTTGCCGATTTCGCTCATCATGGTGGCGAACTGCGTGGGATAGATGGATTGCGGGCCGTCGGAGAGCGCGGCTTCAGGATGGTTGTGCACCTCGACCATGACGCCGTCAGCGCCCGAGGCCACGGCGGCTCTGGCCATGGGAAGGACGCTGTCGCGGCGCCCGGTTCCGTGACTGGGATCGACGAGGATGGGCAAGTGGCTGACGTGATGGAGCGCGGGAATGATGCTCAGGTCAAGCGTGTTGCGCGTGTGGTCAGTAAAGGTGCGCACGCCGCGCTCGCAGAGGATGACTTCATAATTGCCTTCGCTCATCACGTACTCGGCGGCCATCAAGAACTCTTCGAGGGTGGCGCTCATGCCGCGCTTGATGAGGACGGGCTTGCGGAGTTTTCCAGCCTTCTTGAGGAGGGAGAAGTTCTGCATGTTGCGCGCGCCGATTTGGATAACGTCGGCCCATTCGGCGACCAGGTCAAGAGTTTCCGCGTCGAGCGCTTCGGTGACGATGCGCAGGCCGAATTTTTCCCTGATCTCGGACATGATCTTCAGCGCTTCAAGACCGAGGCCCTGAAAAGCATAGGGCGAGGTGCGGGGCTTGTATGCGCCTCCGCGGAAGAACTGCGCTCCGGATGCGGCGATCTCGGCGGCGATGGCAAAGGCTTGATCACGCGTTTCGATGGAGCAGGGGCCGGCGATGACGGCGAGGTCGCGGCCGCCAATGGTGGCGCTCGAGCCAGGAAAGCGCACAATGGTGTCTTCTTCTTTCACGTCGCGGCTGGCAAGTTTGTATGCCTTTGAGACGCGAATGACTTCGGCAACGCCGGAGAGCGATTCCAGGTTGCCGCGGTTGACTTCGCCCTGGTTGCCCGTGATGCCGATGGCAGTGCGCTGGGCCCCGGGAAGTGGATGGGGCCGGAAACCCAACTGCACGATATGGTCGCAGACGGCCTGGATCTCTTCCGGCGTAGCCTGCGCTTTCATGACGACGAGCATTCAAGTCCCTCGGACGATGAGTCTAATGGCAGTCTATCGGGTGGAAGAGGGAAGGGCAATGTTTGAAGGGCAGGGATTAGGGGTCAGGGAACAGGGAATAGAAAACCGCAGGCAGCAGACGGTGAATTAGCAAGCGTTAGGGGTGGAACTGAAAGAGCTTCGGGACAGTTGAAGAAAGAAAGTAGCAACGCAGATCAGGGATGAAAAACTCTCTTAGCAGTAGCGGCGGTGATTATTTTGACTTGGGTTCGTCGGTGATTTCTGTTGAGCAGTTTGCGGCCACGATGGCAGGAGCGATGACCATACCGATAAAGGCAAGAGCAATCAAGAAGTCATGCATGATAGTGGTCCCCAGTCGGCACTCGGCGGTAGTGGAGACTCGGGCGAAGAAGGTTATCTTTGGCGCGCTCGCCCCTTGTATAAGGTGAAGACGCCGCGACGCGAGAGTCCCAGGCTAAAGCCGATACCAAAAAACCGTTGAGCAGCCGATCAACTTTGCAACTGATCTACCACTCGATCATCGGCGGTGTGAGGGAAATCTTGAAATACCACGAAAATTGGGATGCAGGCGCGGAAGTGGTAGATGGTGTGGCCTTTTGGAGAGTAACGAAAGGCATGGAGCGGCCTGAGCTTTACCGTCCTTGGTGACACGGGGCACAAAGGGGTGTGACAAGGCGGGGGTGCGGGTAGCCTATGCGTTCAGTTTTCGGGTCGATTTTTGTTCCTGTGCCTGCCACCTGACCAAGAGCCATGCTGCATAGCCGAGTTGGATGGCCCAGGTGATGGTGTAGGCGGCCTGCGTATAGAGGTGATTCAGCGTGGCCACGATCGCGTCGTGGTCAGCCTGGGACATGTGCAGCCGCCAGTCGAAGGGGGGTTCCGGCGGCGCGCCGAAGACAAGCCAGCACGCGCGTGCGAAGAGCACGATGGGAACAGCGACGATCAATGCGGTGCCAATTTTTTTCATTGCGCTGAGCAGTCCTCTCTGCACGTTGTGGCCACGATCACAAACTCAATGCCTGTTCGGCTTCCTCGGCCGCGATCTTCTGCTGTTTTCTTTCTACTCGGTAGCGAAGGGCAAGAATAAGCACTCCCCAAAGAAACCAGGCGAGCATATTCCAGAGGAGCGCGCCGACCATCGTCGGGTCCATGCCGGAATTCGAGTCGCCGCCAAAGACAGGCGCCGGATGCTGCGTGCGCCACCAGCGGTTGGCCATATAGACGATGGGCACATCGAGCGCGCCGAAGATTCCCAGCACGGCCGCGAGGGTCTGCATCTGAGGTCCGGCGGCAAAGCGACGCAGCAGAAGATAGCTGACGTAGATGAGCCAGAGAACGAGTGTGGTTGTAAGCCGCGCATCCCAGGTCCACCACATACCCCAGGCGCGACGGGCCCAGAGCGGGCCGGTAACCAGGCCGACCGTACAAAAAACCACGCCCACTTCCGCACCCGCCAAGGCCAAGGCGTCGGAGATCTGCGCGCGGTCAGGATGATTGTGCCGGAACGCAAGAAATCCGATGGAGCCGAGCAGACTCAGCGCAAAGAATACAAAACAAACGGAAAACGATGGCACATGGTAATAGATGATGCGGAACATTTCGCCCTGCGCGGCATCATTGGGAGCTGCCCAGGCCCGGTTGTATGCCCAGATCAGGAGCGCGGCGGTGACGAGAAGATAAAGGCCGATGGCAAGTTTCTTCATGGGGAATGCCTGCCTTCAGTGTACGACGGTCGCCGTGAAGGGTTGATCCGCCTTTTGGTTGATGGGTTTAGTCCTGGACGATCGGCCACGCGGGTATGGAGGATAGGAGCGAATCATGGAAGCCGCGGCTTTTGCACTTTGATTCGCCGGTTTTGTAGGATGGTTTGCCATGTCAAAACATCCCTCATACACGCCTGAAGCCAGCTTCCGACTTTTTGTTTGCGCGGCCTTTGGATTTCTGGTTGCCCCGTTGGGTGCGGCGCCTGCGGCGATGCATGCGCAAACGATCGCACCGGCACCGGCAGCTTATGGTCCGTTCAATGCTGTCTTTCTCGCTGATGGTCCGGGCTTGAACAAGACTTTGTCTCCGTCGACTTCGCAGGACGGGGTCTGGGCTGTGGCGATGGATGGCCAAGGATCGGGGCAACCAGCGATTCAAGACCCGGTGTTGGCGGGGCGCGCGGCGTGGACGCTTGCTTTCTGGTTCGAATCGCCAGAGCCACTGCAAGGGACGGAGTTACTGGCTGGCATTGGTGATCCTGCCGAAGAGGACGCGCGATTCATCGGAATGAAGGACAACCGGCTGGGCCTGTGGCTGGGGAAGGCGCAGAGTTCGGCGGGGTTTGTGGCCGGCGATCAGGCGCTGGACCCGGGAAAATGGCATCTGGCGGTGGCGGTGAGCGATGGCGAACATGTGGTTCTCTATGCCGATGGCCGCGAGGTGGCGATGAGCGCGCTTGCGCAAGGCAGTGTGGCGGCGGTTCTGGAGATGGCGCCGTCGCCGTCGGAGAAAGTCGCAGACGGGCATTTCGGCGGCAAGATCGCGGGGCTGAGGATTTTTCGCGCAGCGCTGACGGCCGACGAAGTGAAGGCGATGGCCGATGCGCCGCCGAACTTTAGTGAGCCGACGTATGAAGAGGCTTCGCAACACTGGCCGGTGCAGACAAGAGGGCAAGCCGGATACAGTGCGCCACAGGATCCATCGACCATGCCGCATGGAAAAGGCGGAATCGAGAAGCCGGTGGAGAAAAAGCTAACCGCGGCGGATTTGCATTGCGAGTTGAAGGGCGAAAGTCCGTGGACGCTTGCAGGAGGTTGGCGGCTGAAGGCAGCGCCGGAAGTGAAGGCGACCGGCGAGGCGATTTCGAAAGCGGGATTCGCCGACAAGGATTGGCTGGTAGCCACTGTGCCGGGCACGGTGCTGACGACGATGATCGATCGCAGCATTTATCCCGATCCCGATTACGGGTTGAATAATCTGGTGATTCCTGAAAGCCTGGCGCACCAGGACTATTGGTACCGCGTGGAGTTCAAGACGCCGGCAGCGGCGCGGGGACAAAGGCTGACGCTCACTTTTGGTGGCGTGAATTACGCCGCGGAAGTCTGGATGAACGGGAAAAAACTCGGCGGATTTACGGGCGCCTTTTTGCGTGGAACATTCGACGTGACGGACCTTGCCGGTGGCGGAGAAAATGCGCTGGCCGTGCGGGTTTCTCCACCGCTGCATCCGGGGATTCCGAACGAGCAGTCCTTGAAGGGCGGCCCGGGCGAAAACGGCGGAATGGAATTGCTGGACGGGCCGACGTTTGCGGCCGCAGAGGGATGGGATTGGATTCCCGGTATTCGCGACCGCGACACGGGCATCTGGCAGGATGTAACGCTGACGGCGACGGGGCCGGTTGAGATCGGCGACGCGAACGCGATTACAACGCTGCCTAAACCCGATCGCAGCGAGGCCGACGTGGAAATTGAAGTGCCGCTGGACAATGCGGGCAGCGCCGCGACAGACGGCGAGCTAATGGCCACATTCGATGACGTGAAGATAACGAAGCACGTTCATCTGGATCCGGGCGAGACGGTGGTTCGACTGGAGCCGGCGGAGTTTGCCGCGCTCAAGGTTCAAAACCCGAAGCTATGGTGGCCGAACGGCTATGGCGATCCCGCGCTGCACACGCTGCATGTTTCATTTGCAACAGGCGCGAAGACGAGCGCGACAAAACAAATCGAATTTGGAATGAGGGAAGTGAGCTATGAGCTCTCGCTGTTTGACGCGTCGGGACACATGAAACGCGTCGAGGTGCTCCCGAGCCGCACGCACGACGAGGCGCTGCCGCTGGTGGATGGGACGCATGAGGGTATTCGACGGATCGACAACTGGACACCGGACCTGGTGATTCCCCCGCAGGCTCCGGACTGGCTGCGCGATTCCATCTTGCACAGCTGGGTGCAGACGCTGGAGCCGGGAGCGGAAGGATCGGCGTCGATTCGGCCGGTCGCGGGCGGATGGCCGGGAACGGACCTGGTGATCAAAGTGAATGGCGTGCGTATTGCCGCGCGCGGCGGCAACTGGGGCATGGACGACATGCTGAAGCGCGTGAGCACCGAACACCTGGAGCCGTATTTCCGATTGCATCGCGACGCGCACGTGAACATGATCCGCAATTGGATGGGCCAGAACACTGAAGAGAGCTTTTACGCGCTGGCCGACAAATATGGATTAATGGTGTGGAACGACTTCTGGGAATCGACAGAGTCGTACAACCTGGAGGCCGAAGATGCCGCGCTGTTCCTGAAGAACGCACGCGATACCATTTTGCGCTATCGGCATCATCCATCGATCGTGGTGTGGTGCGGGCGCAACGAAGGCGTGCCGCAGGCGACGATTAACTCGGGACTGGCCGAGCTGGTGCGCACTCTCGACCATACGCGGTATTACACGGGCAGCTCGAACCAGGTGAATCTACGCGGATCCGGGCCCTATCAACTGAAGCCGCTCGAAACCTATTACCAGATCAATCGCGGATTCAGCGTGGAGCTCGGCATTCCGAGCGTGCCGACGCTCGAGAGCCTGAAGTCGTTCATTCCGGAACCGGATCGGTGGCCGATCAGCGATACGTGGGCGTATCACGACTGGCACCAGAGCGGGAATGGGGCGGTGCAACCGTTCATGGAAACCATGGAAACCGAGTTTGGAGCGCCGGCCAGCCTGGAGGATTTTGAGCGGAAGGCGCAGATGATCGACTACGCGGGTCACCGCGCGATCTTTGAAGGGTTTGCCGCGCACCTGTGGCAGCCGAATTCCGCGCGCATGATCTGGATGACGCAACCGGCGTGGCCGAGCATGGAATGGAACTTTCTGAGCTGGGATTACGACACGCAGTCGAGCTTTTACGGAACGCAGAAGGCATGCGAGCCGATCCATGCTCAGCTCAATCTGACCGATAGTTCAGTGGACCTGATCAACCTGGGCCAAGCGCAATCCTTTAAAGTGCGCACACTCGTAGAGAGCCTGGACGGGAAGATTCTGAGCGATCACACGAACCAGGTGCAGGCAGCCGCGGATGATCGTACACCGGTTGCAAAACCTGACCTGGCCACGTTGGCCGCCGGGCACACTGTCTTTGTAAAGCTCGAGGTAAGCGATGCGACCGGAGCGCCGGTGAGCGATAACTTCTACTGGTGGGCTGCGGACGACGCAAGCTACCGCGAGCTGAATTCGCTTGCGCCTGCAACGCTGTCGGCTTCGGCCACGGCCGCGCCGACAAATGGAGAACGTGCGGTGCGGTTGCGGGTGAAGAATACGGGAGCGGCGGCGGCGCTGATGATCAAACTTACGCTTGAGGATGCCGCGACGGGACAGCGCATTCTGCCCGCGTATTACAGCGACAATTATGTTTCGCTTTTGCCGGGTGAAGAGCGCGTGGTGAACGTGCAGTTCGGGGCCGGCGAACAGAAGCCGGAGATCGGGCTGCGCGGCTGGAATCTTTCCACGCAGACGGTGGCCGTCAACTGATGCGGAATTCCGGTAGCGGGTCAGCTTGAAAAGCTGCCCTCAGGGGCTAATGCCCACAGTCAATTTGCCTGGAATATGTACGGGCAAAAGCCAGTACCCTTCACCGAAACCCACCGCGCCTCGAGGCCTTGGTGTTGTCGCGCGGCGGACAGGTGGACTCGCGAATGACCAGTTCCGGCAGTACGGGAATCGTATGAGGAACAGAATTCTGGCCGCGAACGCGCTGCAACAGCACACGCGCGGCGATGGTGCCCATCTCATGAAGCGGCTGACGAATGGTGGTGAGGCTGGGATTATGGAAGGCTGCGCTCTGGATGTCATCGAAGCCGACTACGGAGATGTCTTCGGGGACGCGCAGCCCGCTATCGTGCAGAGCGCGGATGGCTCCGATCGCTGCGATATCGTCATAGCAAACGATGGCTGTGAAGTCGGCCTTGCGTTGAAGCAACTCGCAAGCGGGTCCGTAACCGAGTTCCGGCGTGGAAACCAGGAGTTTCAGATCGACGGTTAACTCCGGGCGAACAACGATACCGAACTCCCGGGCAACAATTTTCAGACAGGCCCAGCGGTCATCGGCGTCAGAACTGTGGCTGCCGCCACGCATGAAGGCAATCTGGCGGTGACCAAGCTCGTAGAGATGGCGCAAAGTCAGTTCCGCCGCGCGGCGTTGGTCGAGAACCACGTTGGTGATTCCGGGGATTTTGCGATGCCCCGCAACCGCGACGGCCGGGAGCGTGAAGCGATGCTGCAGGACCGTATCGATCAAGATGAATCCCTCGACCGACCTCTCCATCAGCATGCGCGGGTACTCTTCAATCAAGTCGGGCTTGCGACGGTGACTGGCCGTGAGATAGAAGTAACCTTCCTCGATGAGCGATTCTTCTACTCCGGTGAGCACCTGTGCGGAATAGCTGTCGCTCAGCTCCGGGACTAAAACGCCAACGGAAAAGGTTTGCCGCTTGCGAAGTGAGCGCGCGTAGAAGCTGGGCCGGTAGTCAAATTTTTCGGCCGCTGCCTTCACGCGATCACGGGTCTCCTGCGGAATGGCGCGCACGCCGGGTGCGTTATTGAGCACGAGCGAGATGGTGGCCGGCGACAGGTCGAGATACTCGCCGAGCATGCGCAGGCTCACGGGCTGTCCGAGTTTTGGTTCGCGCGGCGATTTGGTCTTTCTGGCCATTTTTTGCTCTCCCAAAGAATCTCGGGAAATTTAAGCAGGGGACGCCGGGATTGCGGCGGCTTTATCCGTCTCAACTTCGCGGCGCTCCAGGTGGTCGTACCAAGTGAACTTGAGAATTGCCGACGTGACCAGAACGATGGCCAGCGTGATGGCGGCGCGCTTGAGCTCCCAGATGACTACATACATAGGAAGCACGACCAGCGCGATCTGCCAGACGATTCCGACCGCAACGTTAAACATGTCGCGCACGAAGTCTGTATTGCGCTTGAAGCCCGGGTCCTCGGCGAGAACTTTGCGATAGATGGGTCCCCATAAGCCCCACGGCCGCACCCGCCGATAGAAATCCTTTAGAACTTCATCGTCTTCGGGCTTGGTGAGAAGGGTGCCTGCGAAGCATCCGATCAGCGACAGAATGAGCACCACCGGAAACACGATGGAAACATCCAGGTTGATGGAGTTTGCGGCGAGCAGATGCTGGACGAAAGGAATGTTCGAAATGAGCGGCGGCAGCCCCAGCGCGGACGCGATTCCGGCGACCATGCCCCAGAAGTAGCCATAGCCATTAAAGCGCCACCAATACCACTTGAGGACATTGGAGGCGGTGTAGCCGCCCCACAAACCGGAGACGATCCAAACCACGACTGCGTTGACCGAAGTCACATTCCATCCAATGAGGACGCCGATGACCACGACCGCGAACGAACTGAGATAGCTGAGACGGACGTAGGTGCGAGGCGGCGCGTCAGGACGGATGTAGCGCTTGTAGATGTCGTTGACGAAGTAAGGCGGCGCGGCGTTCACGGTGGCGGCAAAGTTGGCCATGAAGGCCGCGAGCAGGCCGGAGATCAGGAATCCGAGAAGGCCGACGGGGACGAAGCGCGCAAGGGCATAGGGCAGCACCAGCTCGAAGTCCATGTTGGCGCCCATGGCGCGGATGCTGTCAGAGAAAAAGACGGCGGCGAGGATGGCGAGGCCGGCGGTAAGAAAGTAGCGAGGAAAGGTGAGCACAACATTGACCCATGCGCTCATCATCGACGCTTCGCGGGGATTCTTTGAGGAAAGCACGCGCTGCATGTCGTAGTTGGGCGCGGGGCCCGCGGCGGAGATGAGGACGCCCTTGAAGAAGAGCATCATGACAAAGAAGCCGAAGAGCCCGTAGCCGTCCTGAGCGATTCGCGTGCTGGTCGCGGGAATCAGCGTCGACCAGTCGAGATTCAAGTGCCAGCCGAAGAAGACGTTGTCCCAGCCAGCCGGTACAACTTTGAGCAAAACACCGGGCGCCACGCGGCGCATGGCGATGATGCCCACGGCAAAAGATGCGATAGAAAGCACGCAGAACTGAACAACTTCAGTGATGACCACGCTGATCATGCCGCCCTTGATCACGTAGAGCGATGTGATCACGATCAGGATCAGCGCATACTCATTCGGGGAAAGATGCCAGGGGAGAAATGTGGCGGCGAATTTGCCGATGCCCTTGAAGCCGTAGCTGAAGAATCCGATGATGCTGATGAATGCGTAGAGAACCACGATCAGGTGCGATAACTGCGCGCCGCGGCCGGTGCCAAAACGAGTCTTGATCCATTCCGCGCCGGTCATGACCCGCGAGCGGCGTAACCACGCTGACAGATAGACCATCAGAAAAACCTGATTGAAGGTGGGCCAGAGCCATGGGATCCAAACGCTTTTGAGGCCGTAGACGAACATCCAGTAAACGAGCAGCATGGTGCCGCTGATGTCGAACATGCCTGAAGCGTTGGAAAGGCCCAGCACGTACCAGGGCATCTTGTTGCCGCCGAGAAAGTACGCTTTCATGTCTTTCGAGCCCTGGTGCGATACGTAGTAACCCACCAGCACCGTGCCGATCATGTACGCCACGATGATGCCGACGTCTAAAGGATGAAGTTGCATTGAGGCTCCGAGTTTACCTATCGATCATCGTTTCTTGAACCGCTGCCGGTCGATTGAATTGGGGCCGGCGGAGTTTGGGTTGATATCTGTTAGTGCAATTGCCCGGCCAGCAGAAAAACCAGGTTTGCCTGCCAGTTGATGGCAATCTCGTTACTCGCATACGAAGCAGTTTCGTCGGCGTAATCTTTTTCCGGCGGCAGACCCGCGGGCAATGCGGCCAATACGGCGTCCTGGCGGCCAGCGTTCGGACCTCCGGACATCAATCCCGGCCATGGCCCCGGTTGCTCGCCTGAGCCGCTGGGCCGGTGATGCGGATGCATGACTGAGTGCTGGCCAACCTGCGTGACCCACGAGAGCGAGAAGGTGTTGCGGCCGAGCAGATAATGCAGATCGTCGCGCGCGGTATTCACAAATTCAGGATTGGGCGCGATCAGGTTGGCGATTATCAGATCCATGCCGTACTGCGCAGCGATTCCATTCGAACCCCAGACAAAATCCGTTGGCTTGAGGCTGACATGGTAAGGATTTGCCTCGGTGCTCTCCACGATGGCGCGCGCCGCCGTCAACATCCGACTGCGAATGGCCGCTTTCGCCTTGGCATCGGCGCCTTTGCGCCGGGAAAGAGCGTAGGTGCGCAGCGCCATGGGCGCCATCATGCTCCAGCCTTCCGCAGCCGGCCGGTCGAGGATAGGAAGATATGCCGCGTAGTTATTGAGGAAGAATTGGTGATAGGCAGAATCGCCCGTGGTGCGCCAAAGCTCTGCTGCCGCCCAGAGGCGCTCATCCGCGCAGTTCGAGTCGCCATACTCACCGGTTGTGATTCCCGGCGGATTGCGGAAGATCACATTCGGATACTGCTCGGTCCATTGCCATGCGCGGCGAGCGGCGTCGAGGGAGCGAGCGGCAAATTGAGGATCGTAGGGCTTGTAGACGCGCGCGGCGATCGCAGCAACCGCGGCCAGGTCGGCGGTGGCGCAGGTGCTTTTGTAGGGGGCCGAGCCGGTGCCGATGACTTCACTGGGCAGCGTGTCTTTGTCCGGAGCGATGAAGCCCGGGAAGTGTGTGCTGGTCTGCTTATGCCATGCTCCGCCGTCGGTGTCCTGCATCTTGAGCATCCACTCAAGGTTCCAGCGGACTTCATTCAGGATGTCGGGAGTGCCATTGCCGGTTTCAGGAATCTTGAGTTGAATCGATTTGAGCCGGGGCCCGTAGATCTCCCAAGCCCACAGAAGAGTGCCGGTGGCGGCGCCGGAGTTGACCATATAGCGGCCGTAGTCGCCGGCGTCGTGCCAGCCGCCGATGTTGTCACGCTCGCCGGATTTCCCGGAGCTGGGATGAAATTCGCCGTGCAGATGGCAGGCCGGATGCGAGTAGCCGGGAAACTCTGATCCGAGATCGACAGCGGTTCCGCAGCGCTGGCCGTAAAAGCCGCGCATGGCCAGGTACCACGTTCGCTCGAAGACGTTACTGCCGACGGAGAAGTTCCAGCTCTTCCCTACCCCCGGAATCTGGATGTAATAGCTGCCTGCGCGCCGCAGTTGGGAGAAGTCCGCGGCCTCGACGGCGTCGCCGGAAAGCGGATCGGTCGCGACCGGGCCCAGATCACCGTGAAAGACCAGCCGGTCATCGCTGGCGCGCCTGACCTCGAAGATCTTTGCGGGGCTGCTCACGAGGGCAATCTTGGGGCTACCGGGAAGGTAGCCGACCTGGTCCAGCTTGATTGCCGTAGTCGGATTATCGGCCGCGAGGACCGAGACTGCGGGACAAAAAAACAAACCCGCAACGTAAAGGGAAAAAAGACGGAAGCGGCGGGTGCAAAGTTCTTGCAGGTCTGGATTCAACGAACAAGCAGAATGTTTCATTCGCTTCAACCGCCGTGCCTGGATGGAAAGACGGATCAGTCTCTCACATCCTTGTGAGCCCCGGCAACGAATTCCTTTGACTCCCGGCGATTGACCGGAAAGACTCTTGTTGCTCTTCTCTCGATTCCGCTATAATCGCGCTTCGTTTTCAACTCAAGAGAATGTTCCCTGCAAAAACGTTTCAGCTGGCCCATCTGTAATCCTGCAGCCCTTGCACCCCGGTTCAGAAAAGGAAGCGATCATGAAGTTCGGACACTTCGACGACCAAAACCGCGAGTATGTGATCACGCAACCGGATACGCCGCTGCCGTGGATCAACTATCTTGGCTGCCAGGAATATTTTGGGATCATCTCCAACACCGCGGGCGGCTATTCGTTTTATCGCGACGCACGCTTGCGACGGCTGACACGTTACCGCTATAACAATGCGCCGTGGGATTGCGGGGGACGCTACATTTATCTGCGCGACGAAGCGTCGGGGAGCTTCTGGTCGCCGAGTTGGCAGCCAACGCGACACGCCGCGGAAGACTACAGCTGCCGTCACGGCATGGGTTACACCACGATTGGCTCGACATTCGCGGGCATCGAAGCGCACACGCGATACTTTGTTCCGCTCGACGAGAACCTGGAGATCTGGCGGCTCACCGTCACCAATCGGAGGACCACGCGGGCGAAGATTTCGGTATTCGCCAGCGTTGAGTTCTGCCTGTGGGACGCGCAGGACGATGCCACAAACTTTCAGCGAAACTACAACATCGGCGAAGTGGAAGTGGTGGATGGCGTCATTTATCACAAGACGGAGTACCGCGAGCGCCGCGATCATTATGCGTTCTTCGCATGCTCCGAGCCGGCGGTTGCCTTCGACACATCTCGCGACGCTTTTCTCGGGCCTTACCGCGGATGGGATAACCCTGCGGCGGTGGCTGCCGGAAAACTAACCAACTCTGTCGCGCACGGATGGGCGCCGATCGGAGCGCATCAGGTAAAGCTCGACCTCGATGCTGGTGAGTCGCGGCAGATCGTCTTCATTCTCGGCTACCAGGAAAATCCGAAGGACAAAAAGTTCGATCCTCCAAATTCGCAGACCATTAACAAGGAGCGGGCGAAGCCGGTGATCGCGAAGTATCTCGGTGCGAGAGAGGCCGATGCAGCCTTCGATCGGCTGCATGCGCACTGGGAAAAGCTTCTCGGCATCTTCCAGGTGGACACACCGGATGTGCACACGAATCGCATGGTGAACATCTGGAACGCGTACCAGTGCATGGCCACATTTAATATGTCGCGCTCGGCTTCGTCGTTCGAGTCGGGCATCGGCCGCGGCCTCGGCTTTCGCGACTCAAACCAGGACCTGCTGGGATTTGTGCACATGGTGCCGGCGCGTGCGAGGGAGCGGATTCTCGACCTTGCTTCAACGCAACTGGAGAGCGGCGGCGCCTATCACCAGTATCAGCCGCTGACGAAACGCGGCAATAACGATATTGGCGGAGGATTCAACGACGATCCGCATTGGCTGATTCTCGGCGTGGCGGCGTATCTGAAGGAGACCGGCGACTGGAGCATTCTCGACGAGAAGGCGCCCTACGACAACAAGCCCGGGACCGAGGAGCCGCTCTACGAGCATCTGCATCGCAGCTTCCAGTACACGCTGGAGCGGCTTGGACAGCATGGCTTGCCGCTGATCGGACGCGCGGACTGGAATGACTGCCTGAACCTGAATTGCTTTTCCGACACGCCGGGCAATTCGTTCCAAACCACAACAAATAAGGATGGCAAGGTGGCGGAGTCGGTGTTTATCGCCGGGTTGTTCGTGCACGCTTCGCGCGAGCTCGCGGAGATCGCCGGCCGCCGCGGCAAGAAAGAGGACTCGACCTGTTTCCTGACCGCTGCGGATCGGATGGAAGAAGCGATCAAGCAGCATGGGTGGGACGGCGAATGGTTTTTGCGCGCCTACGACAGCTTTGGAGAAAAAGTCGGATCAAAGGAGTGCGAGGAAGGCAGGATCTTTATCGAGTCGAACGGATTCTGCGTCCTGGCTGGCATTGGGCTCGATGACGGCAGAGCGCAGAAAGCGCTGAATTCGGTGCGCGAGCATCTGGCGACCAAGCACGGGCTCGTGGTGCATCAGCCGGCTTACACGCGCTACTACCTGCACCTGGGCGAGATTTCGTCGTATCCGCCCGGCTACAAAGAGAATGCGGGCGTCTTCTGTCACGTGAATCCCTGGGTGATGATCGCCGAAACGCGCCTGGGGCACGGCGATGAAGCCTACGATTACTACCTGCGCATCAATCCTTCAGCGCGCGAAGAGATCAGCGAAGTGCATCGGTGCGAACCGTATGTGTATGCGCAGATGATTGCGGGCAAAGATGCGCCGACGCACGGCGAAGCCAAGAACTCGTGGCTTACGGGAACGGCGGCGTGGAATTACTATGCGATTGCGCAGTGGATCCTGGGAGTGCGGCCTACTTACGACGGCCTCGAAATTGCTCCGGTCATTCCCTCGAGCTGGCCTGGATTCACTGCGACGCGAATTTTCCGCGGCGTGACCTACAAGATCGCCGTCGAGCGCAAGGGCGCTGGAAACAAAGTGGCGCTGACTGTGGACGGCGCGCCGATCGAAGGCAACATCGTGTCGGCGCCGGCTGACGGCCGTAAGGAAGTATCGATCGCGGCGGTTTTAAGCTAGAGAGAGCGCGACCCGGGCCGGAGAGCTGGCTCGCGTGTGGAGCAAAGACCTTGTATTCTGCCAACGAAAAGCGCTACGACATGATGCTGTACCGCCGGTGCGGACGCAGCGGCATTCGGCTGCCCGCCATTTCTCTGGGATTGTGGCACAACTTCGGCGGCATGGATGATTTTGAAAACTCGCGAGCCATGGTGCGGCGCGCATTCGACCTGGGCATTACGCACTTCGATCTGGCGAATAATTACGGGCCTCCGCCGGGCAGCGCGGAGACGAACTTCGGCGAGATTCTGCGGCTCGATCTGAAACCCTATCGCGACGAACTGATCATCAGCACCAAGGCCGGGTACGACATGTGGCCCGGGCCCTACGGTGATTGGGGATCGCGGAAGTATTTGATCGCCAGCCTTGACCAGAGCCTGAAGCGCATGGGCTTGGAGTACGTCGATATCTTTTACTCGCATCGTCCCGATCCCGAAACTCCGGTGGAAGAAACCATGGCGGCGCTCGATCAGGCGGTGCGATCGGGAAAGGCTCTCTACGCAGGGATTTCCAACAACAATCCGGCGCAAGCCGCAGCCGCCATCAAGACTTTGCGCGAGCTTGGCACGACCTGCCTTATTCATCAGCCGAAATACTCGATGTTTGAGCGGACTCCCGAACGTGGCCTGCTGGATGTGCTGGGTAAAGAAGGCGTGGGCGGCATTGCTTTTTGTCCGCTCGCGCAAGGATTGCTGACCGACCGCTATTTGAGCGGCATTCCGGCTGATGCGCGCGCGTCAAAACCGCACGGCTTCCTGAAAGCGCGCGACATCAACGAAGAGAAACTGGCGAAGATTCGCGCTTTGAACGAGCTGGCGCACGAGCGCGGGCAAACACTGGCGCAGATGGCGCTGGCGTGGGTGCTGCGCGATGGGCGCATGACCTCGGCGCTGATCGGGGCGAGCCGCGTGGAACAGATCGAGCAGAATGTGGCCGCTCTTTCGGGCCTCGCATTCACAGACAAGGACCTGGCCCGGATTGACGCGATTCTAGGCTGAGATTCGAAGGAATCGATCGAAAGATTGGCCTCATGACTGGTTCGCGAGGCGGAGCAGCACAACGCTCGACCGCAATCCTAAATGAAGCTCCACGCGGGCTGAGCGTCTAACCGAAATCACCCAAAAGCTGGAGCAGTTTTCACACTTTCGTAATGACCAGTTCTGGTCATCCGCGCTCCATTCGTGACTCAAAACTGGTTACCATCGTCCAACAACGACTTGTTTGGCGACCTGTCGTAAGTTGATGCTCGCATTGAGAATTCTTCCCCGTAAGCGCGCGATTTTGGGCCGTTGATGGCGGAAGGAACCTGCGAGTTCAACTTGCAGAAGAACTGTCGAACTTGAGATCTGAACGGAAAGATCGCTGGTGTCTCCATGAGCATTTCATCACAAAAAGCGCCTCATACAGCGGGCCCAACTATTAAGACCCGGGGTTTTGACTGGAAACAGGCCGATGCTGCTGCTCCGACGCCATTATCGGTTGCGTTGATTGGCCCCGACGAGCAAACGCGCACGCTGGTTGCCATGGCCCTTGCCGATACGCGCAGGGCCGTGATCAGAGAGTTCAACTCGTATCCGCCGGAGGCGGAACACTTGCGCAGATTGCTGGCGTCGTTCGATGTTGTGGTGCTCGACCTGGACAGCGACCCGGATCTGGTTTTGGAACTCGTAGAGGAAACGGGCGCACGCGAACCAGCGGCCATCATGGTCTATTCGGAGAGGAACGACCCGAAACTTGCAATCCGGTTGATGCGCGCCGGAACCCGCGAGTTTCTTCAACTGCCGTTCGAGCGAGGCGCAGTTGCCGAAGCCCTGGCTCGGGTCACAGCCGGTATCGACGAGAGAGCTCTTGGAATCGATAAGCCAGAGGAAAAGAAAACCCTCGGAGGCTTGCACGTTTTTCTTGGGTCCAAGGGAGGATCGGGAGTCACGACCGTCGCGTGCAACGTTGCGATCGCGCTGGCTCAGAGGCCCGAACACAAGATCCTGCTCATCGACCTGGCTCTTCCGATTGGCGACTGCGCACTTTGCCTCGGAATCTCAGCGGGATACTCGACCGAGGACGCTCTGAGGAACAGTGACCGGCTGGATGCGAGTCTGCTTCACAATCTTCTGGTCAAGCACCGGTCCGGAGTATTTGTCCTGGCGGCTCCCACCAAGGTTCCCGATATCGAGGTTTCAAAAGGAGCCATCGACAAGCTGATCGCGATCGCGCGACAAGAATTCGACTATGTGATCGTCGATGTGGGATCGAGGATCGATGTCGCGGCCAAGGTTCTGTTCGAAGATGCGTCGACGATCTACCTGGTGACGCAAACCGGCATCTCTGAATTGCGGAATTCAAACCGCCTTATCTCACAGTTCTTTGCCGAAGGGAGCGAAAACCTGGAGATCGTGATCAACCGGTTTGAATCTCGCTTCCAGGAACCGGCAAACGAAGATGTCATCACCAAAGCATTGGGAAGGCCCGTGCGCTGGAAGATTCCCGACGACCAGGATGCCGCGCGCGCATTGCAGCACGATGGCGGGCTGCTAGAAACACGCACCTCGCGCGTCAGCCTGGAGATGGCCAGCTCGATTAACGGACTTCCAATTCCACAAGAGAAGAAGCGGGATTTTGACGCCTGGACTCCGGGCGACGAATTTGCCCCGGCCGGTTCCGGAATTCCAGAGACGGCGGACCCTGCGGTGCTGTCTGCGGCCGGCGGGGGCTCGGCTCCGACGATCAAGTGGCCTACGCCGGAACCGATCACTTACGGGAACAGGCTCACATTTGCGCAACTGAACGCGACGGCCTCGGCTGAAGGAACGTTGGTCTACACGCCGGGCCCAGGATACGTACTACCGGTCGGCACGCACTCGCTGTGGGTAACGTTCACCCCAGCAGACTCTAACGGACACGCTCCGCAGCAGGCATCAGTGACGATTCTTGTCACCAAGGGAATTCCCGCGATCTCGTGGCCCACGCCTGCCAAAACCGTTTATGGCGCGCCGTTGAGTGAAGCGCAACTGAACGCCACGGCGCAGGTACCGGGCAAGTTCGAATATTCACCTGGGCCCGGCGAGATGCTTCCGCCGGGGATGCATACGCTCTCAGTCACCTTTACTCCCGCTGACTCCGCAAACTACGCCACGGCGCAGGCCACCGTATCGCTTTCTGTGGCCAAGGCAAAATCAGCTATTCATTGGGCGGCGCCGGCTCCTGTTCTATACGGCACTCAGCTCAGCGGCGCACAACTTTGCGCGCGGGCTTCGGTTCCAGGATCGTTCGAGTACAAGCCTGACCTGGGAGCCGTGCTTGCGGCCGGAGAACATGAACTGACGGTGGTTTTCACACCTGCAGACACTGTGGGCTACTCCATATCGCAGAGCGCGGTTTCACTCAGGGTGAACAAGGCAACGCCTGCCGTCAGATGGGCGACACCGGATCCAATTGCCCACGACGTTGCTCTCAGCGCCGCTCAGCTCAACGCCCTGGCGCCAGTGCCAGGATCTTTCGCGTATACGCCAGAGGCGGGCGAAAAACTTGGGCCGGGAGTGCACGAGCTCTCCGCAATCTTTACCCCGGCGGACACGTTGAATTATGCGACCGCAAGAGTAGCTGTTTCGTTGACGGTTACCGAGAAGTTGCCGGCGGCGATCACATGGCCGGCTCCCTCCGCGATTTCGTATGGCACTGCTTTGAGCGCGGCTCAACTGAATGCAACGGCATCGGTCCCCGGAACATTTGTCTATACACCTTCCGCGGGTCACGTGCTTGCGCCGGGAAAATACACTCTCTCCGCCTCATTCATTCCATCGGAGGCAGAGAAGTACGCGAAGGCGCAAGCGACGGTCGAGCTTGAGGTGCAGGGATCGCCTTACGCCGCTTCATCGACCCATCCACCGGCTGAGGCCCCGGCATTGCGGACCCCAACAGCTACCGACTACACCCCCGCGGAAACCGCATCGGCGGCCGGGTCACATGAGCAACCTGCCGCCGACAAAAGGCCGCGAGAAACACGCACTTATAAGGGTGCTGTCTACGAGAAAGGTGAGGACGGTCAATGGCATCTCCAGAAGAACTAACTCCGCTGCTACCTGAAACGCTTCCCGACGATTTCGGCGAATGGGATGGTGAGGCTTCCCCGGAAGCGTCGCCGGTTAAGGCTGGCGAATGGGAGGCATGGGAAGCGGCTCATTCATTCGGCGAGCCCAAAAGCCCGCAGGGACAGCCGGCCGACCGTGGTTCGAATGCTGCGCCGCCGGCAGAAAAGCCGCATGGATCGGATTCGGCACCTTCCGCACCAGTCGTTGTCGCTCAGCAAAAGCATTTCGTCGAGTGGGAGGCCGAAACCCCTCCGACGCCGAAGCCTGTGGATCTGAGTGAATGGGAAGCGTGGGAAGCGGCTCACGGCTTTGGCAAGGGTCCGATTCCGGAGAAGCAATCCGCTGTCCGCGAAACAAACTCGTCACCCGTGGTGGAAAGGCCTCGTGTTTCCGGTCCCGTCCCGTCCGCACCGTTCCCGGCAAAGCAGCAGGATTTGAAGAGCAAGCCGTCGAATGGATCCAACGGCGCGAACGGCCATGCTTCATACAGGCCGGAGGCGAAGCCGTCGACGAATGGAATTGCAGGGACGCTGGACCTTCCGAAGCCGGCCGCGGTCAACGCAAAACTCGGCTCACCAGAAATTGCGACGGCTTCACCCCGTCTGGATGACCGGGCTCTCTTCCAGGTGTTCTCCGATAAGAATGTCGAAGTTGAAGAAAAGCCGAAGACTGCCAAAAAGAAGTGGATGATTATTGCGCCCGTGAGCGCCGCCGCTGTTCTGCTCGCGGCCGCTCTGATGTTCCAGCTGTTCCATCATGGAGCGAGTCCGGCGGCGAAACCAGCAGTTCAGGCACCTGCGCAAACAACCGAGACGCAGCCGCAGGCCGACAATTCGAATCCGCCAGACGGCGCTCCCGCAGCTCAAACCCAGCCTGCGGCAACGACCGAAAAGCAACCGGCAACCGCCGCACCGGCGAGCAACGAGCAGGGTGGAGTGAAGCCTGCGCCGGGGCTAACGAAAAAACAGACGAAAATGATGGACGATCAACTGACGGCGCCGACCGTGATTCCGCAAACCAATGGGAAGCTGGCGGAGAATGCGCCACCCCCGGTGAACTTTGGTTCGGGTGGCGCGGATGGCCTGGGCGGCGCGAGCGCGAATGACAGCGTGCTGGATGGACATGCACAACCTGCGGTTAAAGTTGTGTCGTCCAGACCGTATGCCATTTCATCGGGCATTGCCGCGGGAATGCTGATTCGGCAGACGGCGCCTATTTATCCGACCATTGCGAAAGAGGCTCGGGTCTCCGGCACCGTGGTGCTGCACGCAACGATTGCCAAGAATGGAACGATTAAGGATCTCCAGGTTGTGAGCGGTTCGCCCATGCTGCAGCAAGCGGCCCTGGATGCCGTGCGGACCTGGCGCTACAAGCCTTACAAGCTCAGCAACGAGCCGGTTGAGGTCGAAACGGCGATCAATGTCGTCTTTTCATTGACCAAGTAACCCTGGGGCGGCATAAACGTCGCTGAAGTCCTCGGCGCTTGCGCGCGGATTGCCGGACCGGGAGCGTCGCCAATCTCCATCCAGATCGTTTTCGGTCGTGTCTCAGAGCTAATGACTTTGCAGCTTCGTGAATCCGCCAGCGCTTGGCAGGTCTTGATCCGATTCTCTGCGGACTGTGACTCTCTCAACAACCACAACATGGGCAGCTGTCGACGCTGGATCCAGACCCTCGCTGAGTTTTAGGGTTTGTTGGCGTCCCCGACGGGATTTGAACCCGTGTTATCGCCGTGAAAGGGCGGTGTCCTAGGCCGGGCTAGACGACGGGGACGATTGGGAGAGCATTGCGCAGAGGTGAGATTGGCCGCGGGTGCCCTTAACCAAAAGGCTATCAACTTGATGATAGCGTGTCAAAAACAGGAAGCCGATCGTCGCGGGCTGGCTAGCGAAAACTGTCCCTCAGGGCTAAAGACCACAAGCATCTTGCGGCTCGGATGCCGTGGATGAATCCCCGGCCTGCCAGCCCGCACCCCTCAAACTGACCCGATACCAAGGACGATGGGACCCGGAGCACAACAGCAGACACTGATGAAACGACCCGGGACGAGTCAAAGAGAAGAGGAATCCCGGGCAAAGCGGCGGAGGGAATCGGCGACGGAGCGGCGGAAAGAACGACGGATGGAAGCAGACGCTGGTCGGAACCAGAAGCATCACCGCTGGGGAGCCCTGGAGTGCGCTATCCTCGATGAAGATTCAAGTCATTGCGCGCGTGTTGAGCCGATGGCGCGCTGTTTTTTTGTATCGATGACCCAAGTCGGCGTATCAGATCATCAAAGCGATCACGGTAAAAAAGCATCGCAGAGACGCACCACAGCTTGCGCATCAGCCTGTCTGCCCCGGTTCGACGGCAGAGCACGGCGATGACTGCGGCCAGAGGAAGAATCGAGTGATCCAGAGCAGATTCCAGCGCATTCGTGCGGTCGGTTGGGTGGTCCTGGCGGGATTGGCAGCTACGGGCTGCCAGAAAAAGCCCGCGCCGGGAGCCGGGGGGCCGCAGATGCAGGCGCTGCCCGTGCAGACGGTTACAGTGGCCATGGCGCCGGTGGCACAAAGCAGCGAGTATGTGGCCACGATCAAGTCGCGCCGGTCAGCCACCCTGTTGCCGCAGGTGAGCGGCCAACTGACGGCGATTACGGTTCACTCCGGCGAAGAGGTGAAGGCCGGACAGTTGCTGATGCAGATCGATGACCGGCAGCAGCAGGCCACCGTGGATTCACTGCGCGCAACGGAGCTGCAGAAGAAGGCGCTGGCCGACTACGACACCGTCGAGGAAGATCGGCAACGCAAGCTGTTTGACGCGGGCGTGACCAGCCGCGACGCGTATGAGCAGGCGCAGCAGGCATTCGAAAACGCCAAGGCGGATTATCAATCGGCGGTGGAAGCACGCAAGGCCGGGGAGCAATTGCTGGGCTACTACACGATCCGCGCGCCATTCAACGGCGTGGTCGGGGATATTCCGGTGCATGTTGGCGACTACGTTTCTCCAAATCAATCGCCGGGCACCATGCTGACGACCGTCGATGACACGGGTCAACTGGAGGCGTACATCTACATTCCCACCGAACGCGGCGGCGACGTGCACCAGGGGCTGGCAGTGAACCTGATGGACAACGACGGCAAGCTGCTGGAAAAGACGCGGCTTGATTTTGTTTCGCCGGAAGTGGACAGCACGCTGCAGGGAATCCTGGTGAAGGCTCCGGTTCATGCGCAGGCAGGAACCCTGCGCAACGCGCAACTGGTGAAGGCCGACGTTATCTGGAGCACGAAGCCGATGGCCGTGGTTCCGGTGCTGGCGGTGACGCGGCAGGGTGAAGAGAGCTTTGTTTTCGTGGTCAAACAGCAAGGGGCCATGGCGATGGCGCACCGCACCTCGGTTGTGCTCGGTGAGGCGGTGGGGAACAACTACTCCATCGTCTCCGGACTCAGCACGGGCGACAAGGTCATCGTTTCAGGAACACAGTTCCTGGTGGATGGCATGCCGGTGATGCCGCTGCCTCCGCAAGGCCCGCCCGGACAGGCACCGGGGGGCGCGCCGCAGAGCAAGACGGAAGGAGCGCAGCCAGAGAGCAGTGGCGCGCTCCGCACGGCAGCCTACCATCCTCACCACAGAAAGCACCATGGGGCTCGGGTAAGGAAGAGCAGTCACCGGAAGCCCGTAGCGGTCGCGTAGGAAAGAGGGCTCACAAGTGTTCGTTGACTTCTTTATTCATCGCCCGGTCTTCGCCACGGTTTGCGCCCTGCTGATCATTCTTGCGGGAGCCATTTGCATTCCCAGTCTTCCGGTTGAGATGTATCCCAACCTGGCGCCGCCGGTGGTGGTGGTTCAGGCGGTCTACGTTGGCGCCGACGCGGATACGGTTGAGAAAGCGGTCACGATTCCGCTTGAAGAAGCGATCAATGGCGTGGAAGGGATGCGCTACATCAGCTCGCAGAGCACGAATAGCGGCGTGTCGCAGATCAGCATCACCTTCCAAACGGGATACAACCTCGATATCGCGGCGGTAGACGTGCAGAACCGCGTGTCGAGCGTGGAGGGCCGTTTGCCCGGCGAGGTGATTTCATCGGGCATTTCGGTACTGAAATCCAATTACAACTTCGTCTTCGGCGTGGGATTCTTCACGCGCGACGGGCGCTACTCGAATGAATACATCTCCAACTACCTTGATATGTACGTCGCGGACGCCCTCAAGCGCGTTCCCGGCGTGGGCGATGTAGAGAACTTCAGCGCGCGCAAGTACGCGATGCGCGTGTGGCTGGATCCGGTGAGGCTAGCTTCTCGCGGCCTGACCGCAACCGATGTTGTGAACGCGCTGGAAGAGCAGAACGTGGAGGTTCCTGCCGGGCAGCTGGGGCAACCGCCGGCCGACACCAAGCAGGCTTACCAGATTCCCGTGCGCGTTGTGGGTCGACTCACCAGCCCGGAAGAGTTCGACAATATCATCGTCAAAAACTCGCCTAACGGCCTGGTGCAACTGAAGGACGTGGGACACGCGGAGATTGGCGCCGAAGGTTACAGCACCGCACTGAAATACGCGGGCCATGACGCGATGGGCCTCGGCGTGGAGCAACTATCGACAGCGAACTCCCTCGACGTGGACCGCAAAGCCAAGGCTGCTTTGGAGCAGCTCTCCAAGAACTTTCCGCCAGGCCTCGAATACGCGATCGCATTCGACTCGACCACCGCAGTGGGCGAATCGATTCACGAAGTGCTGGTGACGCTGGCCGCGGCGATCGTAATCGTTATTGCGGTGATTTTTCTTTTCCTGCTTGACTGGCGCGCGACGATTATTCCCGCCGTCACGATCCCGGTGTCGCTCATCGGTACCTTCGCCTTCATCCGCATTTTCGATTTTTCAATCAATTCGCTCACGCTTTTCGGCATCACGCTGGCCACCGGCCTGGTGGTGGACGACGCGATTGTGGTGATCGAGAACGTGCAGCGCCACATCCATATGGAACACTCAAAGGCGCGAGAGGCGACATCGCGGGCCATGAAGGAAGTGACCAGCGCGGTCATCGCCACTTCGCTGGTGCTGATCGCCGTCTTCGTGCCGGTTTCGTTCTTTCCCGGAGCCACCGGAATTCTTTACCGGCAGTTCTCGCTGACCATCGCGTTCTCCATTGCCATTTCGGCCTTCAATGCGCTTACGCTTTCGCCGGCGTTGTCAGCTCTTTTCCTAAGGGGCGAAGAGGCGCGCCCGCGCCAGCTCGATTTCCTGCACATCAAGCTGGTATCGCGCGCATTCTCGGCATTTATTCATGGCGCTGACAACTTTGTGGGTTGGCTGGCCAGCACCTATGCGCGCGTGATTCATGTCGCGCTGCAATTGCGATACATTTTGCTGCTGGTCTTTTTTGTGGGTCTGGGCGCCACGGTTTGGATCTATCGCACGGTGCCCACCGGCTTTATTCCGCAGGAAGACCAGGGCTACTTTATGGTGATCGTGCAGGCGCCGCCAGGATCGTCGCTTGCATATACCACGGCTTTGGCCGACGAGGGAGCTGCGATCATCGGGCAGAATCCTCATGTGAACGGATTGTTTTCGATTCTGGGCTTCAGCTTTTCCGGCAGCGCGTCCAACGCCGGCATGATGTTTGTGGACACAAACACCACGGACGAACACAGCGGAAAAGCCTACACGTCGGCGGACATCATCAAAGATATTTCGCCCAAATTGCAGATGCTGATGTTTGCGCCCAACGGAGGCCTGGTGGCCGCAGTGCAACCGCCAGCGGTCTCGGGTGTGGGCGCTTTCGGCGGATTCCAGTTCATGCTCGAGGACCAGGGCAACAACACACTCAGCGACCTGGACCGCGTGGCGCATCAGATTGTGGGCGCGGGCGCAGCGCAAAAGGACCTGACTGGCTTGTTCACAACTTTCTCCGCTAACGATCCCCAGGAGTTGGTGACGATCGACCGCGAAAAAGCCAAGGCGATGGGCGTCTCCATCACGCAGATCGCGACCACGCTGAATGTGTTCATGGGCTCGGAGTACATCAATGACTTCGACTACAACAGCCGCACCTATCGTGTTTATGTTGAAGCTGACCAGCCATTCCGCATGAAGGCCAGCGACCTGCACAGCTATTACGTGCGCTCCGATTCCGGCGAGATGGTTCCTCTCGACAACCTGGTGACGGTGGCCGCCAGCGCGGGACCGCCGGTGATTACGCACTACAATCTCTTCCGCGCGGTGGAGATCGACGGCTCGGCTGCTCCGGGGGTGAGTTCCGGGCAGGCGCTCAACAGCATGGTGAAGCTGGCCACAGCGAACATGATGCCCGGCATGAGACCCGAGTGGACGGGACTCACTCTCGACGAGATTGAATCCGGCGGCAAGGCTCTCGTGATCTTCGCGCTGGGAATTTTGGTTGTTTACTTGACGCTTTCAGCGCAATACGAGAGCTTCGCGCTGCCATTCATCATCCTGCTGGCGGTGCCGATGGCGGTGCTGGGAGCTTTGGGACTGGTTTCGCTGCGCGGCCTCGCCAACGACGTCTATTGCCAGATCGGCCTGGTGATGCTGATTGGGCTTTCGGCGAAAAATTCCATTCTGATCGTCGAGTTCGCAGAGCAGTTGCGGCGCAAGGGGCGCACTATCGCCGAGGCGGCAATCGAAGCCGCGGAGCTGCGGCTGCGGCCAATCCTGATGACATCGTTCGCCTTCATCATGGGCGTTCTGCCGCTGGTGTTCGCGTCGGGAGCGGGCGCACAGGGCCGCCAGTCGGTTGGAACGACAATCGTGGGCGGCATGTTGCTCTCGACCATTTTGAATCTCGTCTTCATCCCTGTGCTTTATGTGATTCTGAGCCGCGTGCTCCGGCGCGGCGATGTGGCTGCGGATCCGGCTGAAGCGTAGCCAAGAAAACCGGTCTATGGCTGCTTGTTCGCCTGCGGCTGCTTGACCACTTGCACCGGGCCTACCTGCGTGGCCGTTGCCGTGTAGAGATGGCAACTGTCGGCCGTTTCCTTGAAATGAAAATACGGATGCAGAAACAACGCGGCCCGTGCATCGCCCGAACCCTCAGCCAGATCGGTGAGCCAGACGCCATCGGGTCGGGGCTGATTGTGGATGTGCAGCCACAAGCCCTTGTGGACATTGGCCACCAAGCCGCCGCCGATCTTCAAGTCTGCCACCGATGTCACGTTGATATCGATCAATTCGCCGGTCTGCTCGTCAATGGAGACTTTGCCCTGCATCACCTGGGCTAAGTGCTGATTGAGGTTCTTCGCATCGAATTTCGGGTTGGGCACGATGTCATAGAGAAGCACGCTGCGGCCATCAACTATCCCCCTATGCCCGTTGGCCAGCATCATGGCCTGCATAAAGTCTTCGAGTTCCTGGTTATCCTTGTCCTCTTCCTTCTGCGCATTGGCCTGGTTGGAGTATTTGAGTGTCTCCTTCATCACGCGATCGTCCTGCTTGTGCTGATCGTCGGCCGAGAGATCCTTGCCGTCTTTCTGGAGGGTTCGCTCGACGGGAATTCCGTTGACAAAGAAAAGATCCGAGACCGCCGATGTGTCTTTTTTGGTATTGCCTCTGCTGTCGGTCTCGATGGTCCGGTCGGTGATGCGGCAATCGTATTTTTCCCGCGCAGCCGCCTGCTTGCGCTCATTGGCGAGGGCCCGCTGAAGCAGATCGTTGGCATTGGGGAGCGGGGCTTTGGGCGCAGGGGATTGCGCGGCGGCCGAACACTCGCCGGCCGAGAGTCCAGCGGCCGCGATGAGGACGATAAAGGCGCTTCGAATCATGAGAGGTTCATCGGGCAGCGTGCCTTTGTTGGACGCGCTTGAGACTTAGCCGATTATCTGCGGTCCTGGCTGGAGCGCGGGCATGGCGCCGAGTGTCCTGGCCTCGGCCACAACAGCATCGAGGTGATTGAGGACCTCATCGACCGTCATCGTGTAGAGCTCACGCCGCGAGTCGTACCCCTCTTCGACCAGTTCCTTTAGATAGCGCCCTGCGACCTGGGCAGCCAACTGGTCGGTAATGACCTTGCCGGTGCGTTTCTTCTGCTCGACCCATGCGGTGCATGGCAACGCGATCCACATGGGGCGGCCGTTAACGTCAAAGCGGATGTCTACGGCATCGGCATGGCGCGTGGCGATCGCGACCATGTTCGCTTTCCAGCGGCAATGAAGATCTTCGCCGGTCCAGCGGTCGGCGACGTGGAAGTCCTCGTACATGCCTTAAGGGTACCGTTCAAGCCGTGCGGCGGCAAGCGCGACGGCTCTCGCAGAAAGGTCATCTGCCCTGGCTAACCGCTCTGGTAGACTGGCACAACTCTCGAACATGGGCACGGCATACAATCCGGCAGCCTGGTCGGGCTTTTTCACTGCGGAGGTTGGCGCCTCGGCGGGTCTGGCAGGCTTGATCTTTGTTGCCGTGTCAATCAACCTCGCGCAGATCGTAAAGCTGAAACAACTGGTTTCGCGTTCGGCCAAGGCGCTGCTCAGCCTCATGGGTGTGTTGTTCTCGTCCTCTCTGTGCCTGATTCCGGATCTGAACCGGTTGGTTCTCGGTTACGAGCTGACGGCGCTGGGGGCTGTGATCTGGGCGGGTACGACGTTCTGGCAGTACGGTGCTGCGCGCAAGAACCCCTATGTCGGCGCGAAGGAAAAGGTCTTTCATTTCGTGCTTACGGAGCTTGCCTCGCTTCCGTTTATTGTGGGAGGACTTTCGCTCGTGTGGGGATGGGGCGGAGGCCTGTACTGGCTGGCAGCGGGAACGGTTTTCTCGCTCGCCAACGCGCTTTTCGATGCATGGGTTTTGCTCATCGAGATCCAACGCTGACGCGGCCTTGGGGAGGCGATGCTTTATCTCTCTCTCGGTGGACTCTGCTCGAACCGCGCTGATACACTAAACCGGTTGCAGTGGCACCGTTTTCTTCAGTACTGACCCGCCTGCAAGGACACCGGAAAAGGACAAGAAAGACCTCGTGGATACTCGAACACGTCACGCCCTGAAAAAGGACAAATTTGCACAAGCTGCGGCAAGCAGCGCCAGCTGGGTCGGGGAACACCGGACCGCCGCGGTGCGCTGGGCCATCGTCGTTGGCGTCGTTCTGGTAGCGCTCATCGGCGGGCTGGTTTTCTGGAATATACGATCGTCGGCCGCAAATGCCGCGCTGAGCGCGGCACTGGACGTGTATACAACGCCGCTGGCCATCCCTGGCGCTCCTCCTGAAGCCGGGGCCTACACAACGACTGCCGCGCGCGCCACGGAAGCCAATCGCGAGTTTGTGGCGATTGCTCACGACTACAGTTGGCTGCCAGAAGGGGCGAAGGCCCAGTATTTTGCTGGTGTTACGTATGAAGATCTGGGGCAGAACGGCAATGCCGAGACCGAGCTGAAGGGCGCAGCCGGCGCCTGGGATCGCAACGTGGCGAATCTGGCCAAGCTGGCTTTGGCTGGGCTGTACAGGCAGAGCTCTCGCGACAGCGATGCGATCGCACTCTACAGCGAGATCATCGCCAAACCTTCAGCAACGGTTTCAGCGAGCGTGGCCCAGCTGGATCTGGCCGATCTCTATGTGGCCGAGGGCAAGCCGGACATGGCGCGCGTGCTGTGGGCCAAGGTGAAGGACGCCGACAAAGACGGTGCGGCGGGGTCGATTGCATCGGAAAAGCTAGCCGCCAAGTAGGCCGGCAGGACGCGATCAGGCCGGGGTTTGAACTGCCTTTTCCGGCCAAGAGGCAGGATTTGGGCTGACCTGAGCATTTTCTTCCCAGTCTGCGTCTGGTGAGTGATGAGCACCAGCCAGGCCATTGTCGCAGGCATTGCCGCAGAGTGGATGGAGAATCCCACGAGCGCCGTGAATGACGAAGCCCGCAGGCGCGCGGAAGACAGTGCGCTAGCGGCCATGGTTGACCAGTACGCCAGCGCCTTGTACCGCGTGGCCTATTCCGTCCTTCGCAATCAAGCAGACGCAGAAGATGCCGTGCAGGAGGCGTTTGTGCGTGTCCTGCGCCATCGCGATTCGCTGGGCGAAGTGCGCGATCAGCGCGTGTGGCTGATTCGCATTGTGTGGAACATCGTGCTCGACCGCAAACGCCGCGCCAAGACACGGCCCGAGACAGACGATGTGAGCGAGCTGGCACGCGTGCTTCCCTCCACCGGGCTTTCGGCGGAGGAGATTGCAACGGCGGCGCAACACCATGCCCACGTTCTTGGCTGCGTTGACCGGCTGCCGGCGAAAGAGCGGCAGGTGCTGATGCTTTCGGCCTTTGAAGAGCTGAGCAGCGTGGAGATCGCAGCAGTTCTGGGGATTTCCGAGTCCAGCGTCCGCTCGCGGCTGTTCAGGGCGCGGAACCTGATGGCCGAGCTGCTGGAACATGAGAGGAGTTTGCGATGACATCGAACCCTCACGATCAAAAAGCTCCAGGGGCTTTGAGCCCGGCGGAAGAGACGTTGCGGCTGATTGCAAAGCTGCCCGCGCCCGAGGGACTGGAAGACCGCGTACAGACGGTGCTCGATGCAGCACCGCGTCGCGGACGTGTTCTGGCGTGGCCGAGAACGCTGCGGCGCGAGAGCAGCTGGATGCGCTCGGCGGCCGCCGCGGTCATCGTTTTCGTGGTCGCCGGAGGAGGTTGGGGCGTTTACACGAAGGTGGAGCAACCGCGTTTTGATCCGAACGGGCCTGCCAGGGTGAT
>Ga0181535_10000668_pt1 | contig 49636 bp, 41 predicted proteins | sample PEATcosm2014_Bin_44_FD_119774 | JGI IMG/M metagenome (GOLD analysis project Ga0181535, IMG submission 119774) | Peatland microbial communities from MTU Mesocosm Facility, Houghton, MI, USA - PEATcosm2014_Bin17_30_metaG | ecosystem: Environmental > Terrestrial > Soil > Wetlands > Peat | place... | reverse complement strand
CGGCAGTCGTCGCATTCCCATACGCCCGCCCCGAGGGCGTTGCGCTCGAGCAACTTGCGGACCAGCTCCGCGTCCTCCGGCTCGAACATGGGCGGCTTGGGCTCGGCGAGGAGTATCGCGAGGTCCGGATCCCCGGGAGCGGTCAGGGTGAGCCAGCGGAAGCCGCCATCCATCTTCACGTCCGTGTCGACCTTGAATCCGAACGCGTTGACGTAGACGTCGAAAGCCTTGTCCTGGTCCAGCACCAGGATGTTCGCGTGCCCGAGGCGAGTGATCATGCGTCTCTCCTTCGAGGGCGGCATGGCCCTCGGAATAGAGTATACGATTTCCCCAAGGCGCCGGCTTCTCGGGAATTGCTGACTGACCCGGCAAATATGGGTCAGTCATGCCCGAGCGCGGGCGGAGGCAGCTCCAGGCCGAATCTGTATATGTAACAGCGAGGTATGAAGAGCCGCGGATTCGAGCGCTGGGCGAGGAGTGTCTTGGCCTTCTCTATCCTGCAGCGGACCTGGTAGCGATGGGGCGTCTCGCGATAGGCCAGGCGGAAGGCGCGGACGAAGTGAAAGCGCGAGCAGCCGGCGAGGCGGGCCAAGCGCTCCAATCCCATGCTCCGTTCGGGATGGGCCTCCAAGGTCCGCTTGACCAGGGCGAGTCCCGGGCTCGGCGCCGCGACGATCGTTTCGACGCCGGACTCCGATCGCGTCGCCGCCATACGCTCGAGCAGGTATCCGAGCATCTAAATGACCTCGATGCCGAAATCGATGGCGATGATGCCTTCTCCCATGATAACCTCCGGGATGAATATACTCTCGGCGGGAAGCATATGCCGAGGAAGGATATTCCATGACCGGACATAGAGGATCGGGACGGGCCCTGGCCGGACCGCTGTTCTTATCGCTCATCTTTGTCGCCTGCGCCAGCCAGACCGCCTACATACCCACAGTGGGCGAAGGCTTCCGGATTCCCGCCGATTTCAAGGTCGTGGGCTATTTCCCTTCCTGGTCAGGCGACCCGAAAAGGATCCAGTATCGGGCCCTGACTCATATCTGCTACGCCTTCGCCGCTCCCACGATGGAGGGAGGCTACTGCAAGATAGCGAACGACGACAAGTTGATCGATCTGGTGACGAGGGCCCACGCCGCGAGAGTGAAGGTCCTGCTGTCTTTGGGCGGCTGGAACACGGGCGCTCCCGACGCATACGATGCGATCGCCGCCGATCCGGCCCTGACCGCGGCCTTCGCCGACAGCACCATGGATACGGTCGCCCGATATTGCCTTGACGGCATCGACGTAGATTGGGAATTCCCGACGGAGCAGACTGCCCAGAATTTCGCGGGCCTGATGCACGCGCTGTCGGCGAGGCTCCACATCGCCGGCAGGCAATTGAGCATCGCGGTCAGCGCCAACGCCTTCCACGGAAAGGACTACCTGGACAGCATCGTCGACGACGTCGACTTCCTCAACATAATGGCCTACGACGACGGCTACGGCATGACGGGCGTACAGCACTCGAGCTACTGGTTCGCCAAGGCCGCAATGGACTACTGGCTCGGCATCCGCCATGTGCCGCCGTCAAAGGCCGTCCTAGGCGTCCCTTTCTACGGGCGGAGCCTGAAGGATCGCCATTCCATCTCATACTCCAGCGTGCTCGCGTCCGATCCTTGGGCTTCATCGTCCGACCTGTCGGGGCGGATAGGCTACAACGGCTTCGACACCCTGCGCGCGAAGGCGGTCAATCTCGCCCGTCTTCGCGGAGGCGGAATCATGATTTGGCAGCTCAATCAGGACGCCAGGGGCCCCGACTCATTGCTGAACGCCATCTTCGACGCGATCAAGGAGCCGGTGGAGCCCGTCGCGGACGATACGCCCGCCGTTCCCGCTCCGGCCGAGTAGCCGGTATTCGGGGAATATCTCCACCGCCCGCGGCAGGAGGCCGTTGGCCCATGCCAGGAAGATGCCGTAATTGGTCACGGCCACTCCGGCGTCGCGTATGCGCGCCAGCTGGCCCATGACCTCGCGCCGCGTGCGCATGCAGCCGCCGCAGGTGATGATGAGGCCGTACTCGCGCAAAGCCTCGGGGCCGGGAAGCTCGCGGGAGAAATCGAAGCTCGCGGCCCGCGGCGCCAGCTGGCGAAAGAGGCGGGGAATCTTCACGGTGCCGAGATCCTCGGCCTGGCGGTGGTGCGAGCAGGCCTCGAGGACGAGTATCTTGGCGCCCTCGGGGAGGTCGCGGATGGCGTCTATTCCGGCGAGATAGGTCGCGAGATCGCCCTTCTTCCTCGCGAGGAGGATCGAGAACGAGGTGAGCCTCTGATCTTCCGGTATGTCGGCCGCGACCTTGCTGAAGGCCTGGCTGTCCGTGACCACGAGGGAAGGCCGCTGCCGCAGCATGGAGTAGAACAACGAGAGTTCGCGCTCCTTCACGACGAGGGCGGCGCAATCCCGGTCCAGGAGATCGCGGATGCTCTCCACCTGGGGCAGGATGAGCCTGCCCTTGGGCGCCCCGAGGTCGATGGGCGTGACGAGGAGGACGAGCTCGTTCTCGCGCACCAGGTCCTCGAGGGGTCCCGGCTCGGGATCGATCCGGTCCGCCAGGCCGACGAGGCGCTCGCGGAGCTCGGCCGCGCCGCGGCCCGCGATATTGTCGACTCTCACCGTCGCCTCGATCCCGGAGCGAGCGAGCCAAGCTTCCTTCGCGGCGTCGCTCGGCCTGTCGTCGAAGGTGAGCGCTACGAGCGTCGGGCGGCCGTCGGATAGGAGCGAGGCGAGGAGCCCGTCCTCGGCGGGCGAGGGGGCGAGGTCCGCGCGCGTGACGAGGACGCGGACGTCGGCGCTCGCGAGCGCGGCCCGGGTCCTCTCCACCCTGAGCCCCCCCAGCTCGCCATCGTCGTCGATACCAGCCGTATCGTGCACCGCGGCCGGGCCCAGTCGGCCGAGCTCGATCGGCCGGACGACGGGGTCGGTGGTCGTACCGGGAGTCGCCGAGACGATGGAGACTTCCCTCTGGAAGAGGCGATTCATGAGCGAGGATTTCCCCGAGTTGCGCAGGCCGGCGAAGACTATCGAGACGCGCTCGGATGACGGGGTCGAGTTCGCGATCATGGCGCGTCTCCTTGATGGGGGCTCATCGCGGTAGCCTTGCGCGGGTTGAAGCGCTCCGCGATCTCGTTCCTGGGCAGCCCGCTCTTCCGGGCGACGCTATCGATATACGATTCGAGGAGCTCCGCGGACCCTCCGGCGCCGCGAGGACGGGCCTCCGCGCGGAGCTCGGAGGCCAGCTCCTTGACGCGCCTGTAGCCCAGTACCGGAGCCAGGAGGTTGAGGAGAGCGTCGGAGGCGACGAGACGCTCGGCGATGCGCTCCCGCCGCGTCCCGAGGACGGGCAGGAATTTCCGCGAGAGGGCGTCGAGCGCGTTGCCGAGGGAGCAAGCCGCGTCGAGAAGCTCGTCCGCGAGGAAGGGAAGATAGGCATTGAGCTGGAGCTGGCCCTCGAAGGCGAAGGCGCGCGCGGCCGCCGCTTCGTGCTCCGCGGCCATCGCATGGCCTCGCGCGTACTCGAGGAGGACCGGGTTCGCCTTCGCGGGCATCATGGTGGAGCCGTACTGGAGCTCGGGATGGACGAGCTCGCCGGAGAGGCTCGAAGTGTACAAAAGCAGGTCCGCGCATATCTTCCGGAGGTTGCCCGCGCAGAGGCCGACCGCGTCGGCCACTTCCGCCAGCTTGTCCTGATGTGCGATCTCGTCCGGCAAATTCTGGCTCCTGCTCAAGGGCAGGCCCGTCGAGCGGCGGAGCTCGCGCTCCGCAGCGTAGACGTATTCCGGGCTCGCCGCGAAGCACGTGCCTATGGCCGTCCCTCCGAGAGCGGAAGTCCGAAGCCGCTCCTTCACCTTGTGGAAGCGCCAGCGGTCCCGCTCGACGCAGCCGGCCCAGGCGCCGAAGACCTGGCCCAGGCGGATAGGGAGGGCATCCTGAAGCTCGGTCCTTCCGGCGATAAGGATCCCGTCGTATTCCAGCTCCTTGGCGACCAGGGCCTCCTGGAGGGCGACGACGCGGCCTTCGAGGTCGATCACGAGCTCGAAGGCCGCCACGGTAACCGCCGTGGGGAAGGTATCGTTCGTGGATTGGGCGCGGTTCACGTCCTCGATGGGGTCGAGGGGAGGCGCCTCCCCTCCCCGCCGATCCCGGAAGAGTTCCCTCGCCCTCGCGGCCGCCACCTCGTTGAGGTTCATGTTGAAGCTGGTCCCCGCCCCGCCCTGCCTGATGGATAGCGGGAACTGGCCGTCGTGCTTTCCCATGGCGATTTCGTCCAAAGCCTCGAGGAGACAGGCGAAAAGCTCGGGATCGAAGCGGCTCTCGACTTCCTGGACGGCCGCGACGGCCGCGCGCTTCACCTTGGCGTAGGCCGCTATGAGCGCGGGCGGCGTCCGGCCGGGCCCGAAGTTGGCCAGGGCCTTGCGCGTCTCCTCGCCGAAGTAGACATTAGGCTCCATCGACCGCCTCCGCGATCAGTCGCCGCGAATCGCCCCGCTCGAAGGAAAGCTCGCGATCCACCGATCTCATGCGCAGGGCGAGGCAGCCCAGGCATTTCTCTCCCGCCTCGTCGATGCAGATCTTCCCGGGATATAGGAGGTAATTTTTGCGTACCGGGCTCGGCGTCATGTTGGGCATGAGGACGTTGGCCCCGGCGAGGATCATCTTCTCGCGTCCCTCGGGGTCCAGGGAGCCGGCGGCGGTCGTGGCCGGAAGATGGGCATAAGGCATGAGGAGGCGGAGGAGGCTCGTCATCCGGAGCGTCAGCTCGATCGTCTCCCGCTTCGCCCCGGCTAGGGGCGTACCGGGATGCGGGATGAAGGGGCCGATGCCCACCATGTCCAGCTCGAGCTCGGCGCAAAGCAAAGCGTTCGCGATCCGCGTCTCCTCCGTCTCTCCGGGTAGGCCGGTCATGAAGCCCGAGCCGACCTGATAGCCTTCGGAGCGCAGGTCATCCAGGGCCCTGAGCCTGCGATCGAGAGAGATGCCGTTCCGCAGCCGCGCATGGAGCTCGGGATCGGAGGTCTCGAAACGGAGAAGGTAGCGATCGGCCCCGGCGGCCTTCAGCCTTCGATACTGCGAGCGTGTCTTTATGCCGCAGCTCAGGGTGATCGCCGCCTCGGGGAGCCGATCCTTGATGCGATGGACCGCGGCGGCGAGGCGCTCCGTCGTGTACCAGGCGTCCTCGGCGCTCTGGAGCACGAAGCTCCGGAGGCCCGCGTCGTACGCTTCCTCCGCCGCCGCGACGAGCTCGTCCTCGGAAAGGCGGTAGCGTTCCACCGAGGCGTTGCCCGCGCGGATCCCGCAATAGAGGCAGTCGAGCCCGCAGTCGTTCGAGAATTCGATGAGGGCGCGCAGGAGGATCTTCTTCCCGTGGACTTCCTCGCATACCTTGCGCGCCGACAACGCGAGCTCTTCGGTCCCCGCCCGGCGGTAGTAGTCGACGATGTCCTTCGCGTCCGCGCTTGCGCGAGCGTTCACGAGGGTTCCTCAAAAGTAGATGTCACGCTCGCCCGCCTCGATCTTCGCGAGGGCCTCGCGGGCCCTCTGCCTCAATTCCGGCCGCTCGATCTCGCCCGCGAGCTTGTCGAGGAGGGCCTGGCCCTTGCGCTTCGTGGCGGGGCTCGCGAAATCCAGCAGGTACTCCTGGAAGGTGAAAAGGCCGTTCGGCATGCAGAACTCCTTGATGAGGCCCGGCTTGGCCAGGTCCATGAAGTCGTGTCCCACCCTGCCCTTGCGGTAGCAGCCGGTGCAGAACGAGGGGATGTGGCCCGAGTCGATCAGGGAGGACACGACCTCGTCGAGGTCGCGGTGGTCCCCGAGGGCGAACTGGCTCCCCGTATCGCCCAGGTCCGCCTTCGCTTCCTCCGAATAGGCGCCGGGATTCGTGCGCGATCCGGCGGAAAGCTGGCTGATGCCATAACGGAAGAGTTCGTTCCGCATGGTCTCGCTCTCGCGGGTGCTGAGGATGATCCCCGTGTAGGGCATGGAGATCCTGATGACCGCCACCATGAGCTTGAAGTCCTCGTCGGCTATGGGATGCGGCACGTGGTTGGCTATGGCCGAGCCTTGGGCGGGCTGGAGCCGCGGCACGGACACCGTGTGGGGGCCGCAGCCGTGACTCTCCTCGAGGTGCCGCGCGTGCTCGAACATGGCGAGGACCTCGAAGCGCCAATCCCCGAGGCCGAAGAGAGCCCCGATACCCACGTCCTCGATTCCGCCCTCCATCGCCCGGTCCATGACCAGGAGGCGATTCAGGTAGTTCCGCTTCGGCCCCATGGGATGGTAGTAGGCGTAGAGCTCGGGATCGTAGGTCTCCTGGAAGCAAACGTAAGTGCCGATTCCCGTCGCCTTCAGCCTCGCGAAATCGGCGACGGAGAGGGGCGCTATCTCCACGTTGATGCGGCGGACGTAGTTCGCGCCCTCGCGGACCCGGTAGGCGGTCTCTATGGCCTCGAGGAAGTAGTCGAGGGAAGAGTCCGCCGACTCGCCGGTGAGCATGAGGATACGCTTGTGCCCCTCGCGGAGCAGGGTGCGAACCTCTTCCTCGATCTCCCTCGTGTTCAGGACGGCGCGGACTAGGTCCTTGTTGTCCTTGCGGAAGCCGCAGTACAGGCAGTTGTTGGAACAGGTGTTCCCGATATAGAGCGGGGCGAAGAAGACCATGCGGCGGCCGTATATGGCTTCCTTGACCCGCGTCGCGGCGTCAAGGATCCGGGCGCGCTGGCCCGCGTCGCTCACGCGAAGGAGGGCGGCGACCTCCTCTATGGCGAGCCCGTGGAGCTCCAAGCCATGGCCGAGTATCTTCTCGAGCTCGTCCGCGCCGGGTCTCGGCGCCTGGGCGAGGCCCTTGAGCTTCTCGCTGTCGATGAAGCTCCTCTCAGCGCGCGTTTCCGAGCGCGTCCTCGACTCCGTCGCGTTCTGTCCTTCCATCATTTCCCTCCCGATAGGGCGTGAGGACGGACTTGACTTTCGCTCCGGGAAATCTCCCCAGCTTGCCCGAGAGGGCCCCCAGCTCGTCCGTGTCGCCTTCGACGATGAGGGAGATGACGTTGACGCCTTTATCGCGGAGGGGAAGTCCCTGCCTGCCGAGGACGAGATGCCCGTAGGCGTGCAAGGTATCGTTGATGCCCTTGACGCTCGCCGTGTCGGTGACCAGGATCGCGATGACGCCGATTCTCTTCTCCATCAGGCTTGCCTCTGGATCGGATAGCGGTGGAAGATTCCTCGGGATCGGAAGGCCCGTCCCCCAGATACGGCAACTATATCAGCAGCCTTATCGATATGTCTATACCGATAAGGCGGGTAAAATGCTAGGATGGCCCATGCGATCGCGATCACCCTCGATCATTCGCGCGAGACTCCTTACGGCCGGCGCCGGGACCGAAGCTGGCGCACCTGGGGGCGAAGGACGATGACCGCGATACTCTCCTTATTCTCCGCCCTCCTCTACGGCACGGCGGACTTCTCGGGCGGCGTCGCGACGCGCAGGAATTCGGTCTTCTCTGTGATGCTCCTGTCGCAGGCCGCGGGTATCGCCGTCGCCCTCATCGCCGCGCCCATCGTCGGCCCCGATGCGCCGCGAGCCGCGGATCTCGCCTGGGGCCTTCTAGCCGGACTCACGGGCTCCATCGGGCTGGCGGCCCTTTATCGCGGCCTCGCCCTGCGCAAGGCCGCGATCGTGTCCCCCATATCGGCCCTCGTCGGGGCGATCGTCCCGGCCACCTTCGGCGCCGTGCTCGGAGAGAGGCCCTCGGAGCTCGCCTTGATCGGCGCCGCCATATGCCTCCCCGCGATCTTCCTCCTCTCCTACGAGAAGGGGGAGACGAGGGACAAGGCGGAGCTCAAGGCGTCCTTCCTCTACGGCCTGGTCGCGGGCCTCGGCTTCGGATCCTTTTTCATAGCGATCTCGAGGACCGCGCCGAGCTCGGGGCTCTGGCCCCTCCTCGCCTCGCGGGCGGCTTCCATGGCGGCTACCGCGGCTGTCGTAATCCTGGGCAAAAGAAGGCTTTCGGTCGCTCGGGCGGACCGACCCGTCGCCCTCTTCGCCGGGATGGCCGACATGGGAGCCAACGTCTGCTTCCTCCTCGCGAGCCGCTCGGGCCTCCTCGTCCTCGTCACCCTGATCGCCTCCCTTTTCCCGGCGCCCACGGTAATCCTCGCCCGCGTCCTTCAAGGCCAGCGAATCTCGGGACCCCGCGCGGCCGGCATAGCCCTCGCCCTCGCGGGCGTGGCCCTCATCGGGCTGAGGTAGTCGCCGCGGCTAGATTCGCCCGAGGGGCCCCGCATAGGCGGCAAGGACGGATCCATGTATAATTTCCGTAGACAAAACCCGGGAGAAGACGCATGGATGATGTCTCCGTCGGCCTCTTCAGTGATGGTTACCTGCCGGTGCTCGACGGCGTGGCGCTCACCGTCCACAACTACGCCTACTGGTTGAACAAGGAATCGGGACGGAGCTGCGTCGTCGCGCCCCGTACTCCCGGCTACATCGACAAGGAGAGCTATCGGGTCGTCCGCTTCTTTTCGCTGCCCACCGTCGTTCGGCCTCCTTATCGCTTCGGCCTCCCGGGCCTCGACCCCAGGCTTCGGCGCTTCCTCCGCGAGGAAGACTTCTCCCTCATCCACGCTCATTCGCCCTTCGGGGCCGGACTCGTCGCCGCCAGGACCGCGAGGGAGAAGAAGGTGCCTCTGGTCGCGACCTTGCATTCCAAGTACCGCGACGACCTGGCGCGGGTGATAAAGGCCAAGGCGATCGTCGACGACCAGATAAGGAGGATCGCCGATTTCTACTACTCCGCGGACTACGTCTGGGTGCCGCAAGAGAGCATGGTCGCGACCCTGCGCGAGTATGGGTACGACGGCCCCTACGAAGTGATGGAGAACGGCATCGACCTGAAGCCCCCGGAGAGCATCGCCCCCTTGCGCGCCAGGGGCGCTGAGCACCTGGGCCTGCCGGAAGGCCTAGTCGCGGGACTCTACGTCGGCCAGCACATCCTCGAGAAGAACCTCGAGTTCCTCGTGCGGAGCCTGAAGCGGATCATGGAGGCGATACCGGAGTTTCGCATGGTCTTCGTGGGCCAGGGCTACGCCAAGCCGAGGCTGCAGAAACTCGCCGCGGATCTGGGAATCGCGGGGAAGACGCTCTTCCACGAAGCCGTCTACAACCGCGAGGCCCTCGCCGCGATCTACGCCAGGGGCGACCTTCTCCTATTCCCCTCGCTCTACGACAACGCCCCCCTCGTGCTGCGGGAAGCCGCCGCCTTCTGCACGCCGGCCCTCATGCTGAAAGGATCTACCGCCGCGACCGTCATCGAGGACGGACGTAACGGCTTCCTCGCCCCGAACGACCTCGAGGCCTACTCCGAACGGGCGATCGCGATATTGAGCGACCGAGCCGCCCTCGAGCGGGCGGGCATCGGAGCCCAGCGCAGTCTCTGCAGGAGCTGGGAGGGCGTCCTGGGACAGGTGCGGGGGCGCTATCGCGAGATACTCTCGCGGTGGCGACGATAGGTCGGCGGATTTAGGGTCCGTCGAGGGAGGAGAGCATCGATCTTGATTACTACACCGTTGTGTAGTATTACTTGAATCATGAACTCTCCGTCCGAGCCCCCTCCCGACATCCGCATCGGTACCTCCGGATACGATTATCCCGAGTGGAAGGGCATTTTCTACCCGAAGGCCCTCGGCCGGAAGGAATACCTGGGAGCCTACAGCGAGGCTTTCGGCACGCTCGAGCTCGACTTCCCGTATTACGGAACGCCGAAGCCCGGGGATCTCCGCGAGCTCATGGCGCGCGCGAGGAAGCCGATGGACTTCTCCATCAAGGCCAATCGGGCCCTGACGCATAAGATCGACCCTGCCGCCTGGAAGGACGGCGTAGACGAGTTCGCGAAGGGCATCGGCCCCTTGCACGAGGCGGGGCGCCTCTGCGCGGTCCTCCTCGAATTTCCCTCCTCCTTCCGCTATCGCGACGATGAGCGGCGCTATCTCGACAAGGCGCTCAAGGCGCTCTCCGCCTTTCCCCTCGTCGTCGAGTTCCGAAGCGCCCAGTGGTTCAACGCCAGAGTCATCGACGGACTCAAGGAGAGGCGGGTCGGACTCTGCTCGGTGGACCTGCCGCGCCTCGAGGGGCTTCCGCCCCTCGCCGACCTCGTGACCTCCGATGCGGCCTACGTGAGGTTCCACGGCCGCAACGCGGCAGCGTGGCTGAGCGGCGACGCGGGGACCCGCTGCGAGTACCTCTATTCGAGGGAAGAGCTCGATGCCTGGGTCCCGCGGCTCGAGGCGATGAGCACGCAGGCGAAGACGCTCCGCGTCTACTTCAACAACCATCGCAGGGGCGACGCGGCGGCCAACGCCAGGCAGCTCATGGCGCTCGCGGCCGCGGCGAAGCTCGTCTAGGCCGAAGGCCATGGGCTCGGGGACGATCCTGCACGTCAACGCGATCGGCATCATGGCCGCGATCGAGGAAATCCGCGACCGCTCCCTTCGAGGCAGGCCCTTCGTCGTCGCGAACGCGCTCTCGCCGCGCGCCGTCGTGCTGGACCTCTCGCCCCGGGCCCATCGAGAAGGCTTGCGGCGTGGCATGGTCCTTCCGGTCGCGCGCGACCTATGCCCGGGCGTCGAGGTCCGGCCGCCGCGGCCCGGGCTCTACCGCGCGGCGGAGGAGGCGCTCCGGAGCGTCGGGCTCGGCTACACGCCGCTCGTCGAGCGGGCGGGAAGCGGCCATCTCTTCATCGACTTGGCCGGGACGCGCCGCCTCTTCGGCGCCCCCGAGGACGCGGCGCAGAAGCTCCGGGGCAGGATCATGGAGGAGACGGGTCTCTCGCCGAGCATCGCGCTCTCGTCCAACAAGACGGTGAGCAAGGTGTCGACGAGAGTCTTCCGCCCCGCGGGCTTCGTGGCCCTCTCCCCGAACGAGGAGAGCTCCCTCGTGCGCATGCAACCGGTCGGGCTCCTCCCGGGCGTCGGCACCGCCCTCCTCGGGCGCTTCGGCCTACTCGGCATCGATACGATAGGCGACTTGGCCGATCTCTCGGAGAGCGAAGCGCGCGCGATCGGCCCGAGAGGGCCGGAGCTCGTGGCGAAGGCTCGGGGTATCGACTCCTCCCCCGTCGATCCCGAACCGCCCGAGCGGCGCGCCGTCGCCGGCGAGACGGTCTTCGAGCCCGACACGACCGATCCCGAGGTCCTCGGGCTGAGGTCGGGAGCCATCGTCGCCGAGCTCGCCTTCGCGCTGCGCAAGGACGGATTGGGAGCCCGGCGCGCGCTGATCGAGCTCACGTACACCGACGGACTACGCGTCTCGGGCTCAGCCGGAGCGGCTCGGATCCTCGCGCGGGACGACGAGCTCCTCTCCCTGGCCCTCGCGGCCCTCGAACGCGCGAGGAAGCGACGCGTGCGGGTCAGGCGCCTCGAGCTCAAGCTCACGGGAATCGAGTCGGCGGGACCGGAACTCGACCTTTTCGAGCCCGAGGACCTGCGGTTGTCGCGGCTTCAGTCGGCGCTGGACAGGATCCGGGGGCGGTTCGGCTTCGCCGCGATCGAACCTTGTTCCTTCCTCGCGGCGAGGGCGTGACCGAGCATGCTCGCGCCGCTCTTCGTTACGTCGACCTATTCCTTCCACTTCGGGACGGCGCCTCCGGCCGAGCTCGCGGGACGGGCCAGGGAGTACGGCTACGGCGCGCTCGCCCTCACCGATCGCAACGGCGTCTACGGCTTGCCCGCCTTCATCCGGGTCTGCGAGTCCTCCGGCCTGCGGCCGATCCTGGGAACGGAGCTCGTCTACGACGGAGGGAGAGCCGTCCTCGTCGCGGAGGACGGGCGCGGATTCGCGCGCATGACTCGGCTCCTTACCGAGCGGGCCGCCGGGGGCTTCGACGCGCGGCGGGCGATACTGTCCGACCGGACGGGCCTCGCGGTCATGACGGACGACCTCGGGCTCCTCGAGGCCGCGGGAAAGTCGGCAGGGCTCTACTCCCTCCTCTCCCCCTGCAACAGAGGATCGTGGCGAAGGCTTAGAAGCCTCGGTCATCCCTCCATCGCCGCGGGCGAGACCCGCTTCCTCGACCCGGCCGAACGGGCGCTGCAGCGGCTCCTCGTAGCGATCGGAGGCAAGAAGACCGTCGCGGAGGTCCGGGGCGAGGAGCTCGCTCCGGAGTCGGCCTTGCTGGTCAGGCCCGAGGAGTTCAGGGCCGCCTATGCCGACGCGCCCGACGCGCTCGAGGCGAACGAGGCCCTCGTCGACCGCATATCGATCTCGAGCCTCTTCGACGACTTCGTCTTCCCGCGCTACGATGCCCGGGCGGAAGGCGGGGCCGCGGCCCTCCTGCGGCGCCTGGTGCTCGAGGGAGCGAATCGGCGCTACGGTACGATCGGCGAAAAAGTCGAGGAGCGGATCGAATACGAGCTCGGCATCATCGAGGGGAAGGGATTCTCCGACTACTTCCTCGTCGTGCGGGACATCGCGCGCAAGGCATCTCGGACTTGCGGCCGGGGGAGCGCCGCCGCGAGCATCGTCTCCTATTGCCTCGGCATCACCGACGTCGACCCTATACGGCACGACTTGTATTTCGAGCGCTTCCTCAACCCGGGCAGGAAGGACCCGCCCGACATCGACGTCGACTTCGCCTGGGACGAGCGCGACGAGCTCCTCGCGAAGGTCATGGCCGAGTTCGGCGAGGCGCGGGCGGCCCGAGTGGCGAATCACGTCTGCTTCCAGCCGCGATCGGCGCTGCGCGAAGCCGCCCGAGCGTACGGCATGCCCGACGGCGAGATCGCGGCCTTCGAGCGGAGGGCGGCCGTCGACGCGGCCAAGGCGGTGGAAGAATCCGACGACGCATGGAAGGAGATAGCGAGCCTCGCGCCCGGGATCGTCGGCTTCCCCCGCCACCTCGGCGTGCATTCGGGAGGCGTCATCGTCGTGCCGGACGAGCTCGCGGACCATGTTCCCATCGAGAGGACGGGCGCGGGCATTCGGGTTACGGCATGGGACAAAGAGGGCGTCGAGGACGCGGGCCTGGTCAAGATCGACCTCCTCGGGAATCGATCCCTCGCCGTCGTGCGCGACGCCCTGGCCAATCTACGGGAGAACGGCGTGGATCTCGGCGAGTCGAGCTGGAAACCGATAGACGACCCCGCGACCGTCGATCTCCTCGGGCGGGGGGACACGATGGGCGTCTTCTACGTCGAGAGCCCCGCCATGCGGCTCCTCCAGAAGAAGACGGCCCATGGAGACTTCGAGCACCTCGTGATCCATTCGTCGATGATCCGCCCCGCCGCCAACCGCTACATCAACGAGTATGTCGACAGGCTGAAGGGCAAGGAGTACCCGCCTCTCCATCCCCTTCTCGCGGGGCTCTTCGACGAGAGCAAAGGGATCATGTGCTACCAGGAGGACGTGTGCAAGGCCGCGGTCGCGCTCGCCGGATTCACTCCGGCGGAAGCCGACGGAATACGGAAGGTCCTCTCGAAGAAGGACGTAAAGGCGCGGCTCGAGACTTACCGTCGGAAGTTCTTCGCCGGCGCGCGGGAGAAGGGCGTCGACGAGACCACGATCGGCGAGGTGTGGGCCATGATCGAGTCGTTCTCGGGATACAGCTTCGTCAAGGCCCACTCGGCGAGCTATGCCATGCTCTCTTTCAGATCGGCATATCTCCGCTGCCACCATCCCGCGGAGTTCATGGCGGCGGTCATGTCGAACCACGGCGGTTTCTACTCGACGCTGGCCTACGCGAGCGAGTCGAGGCGGATGGGCCTCGAGCTCCTCTCCCCCGACGCGAACGAGAGCGAGCTCCGCAGTCGGGGGAAGGGAAAGACCATCCGCTTCGGCCTCGGGATGATCGGTTCCTTGGGCGCGGCGACGGCCGAGCGCATCGTCGGGGAGCGGACGCGAGGCGGCGGCTATTCATCGGTGGACGACTTCGCGAGGCGGGCGATGCCCGGCCGGGGCGATGCGGAAGCCCTCGTCGGCTCGGGGGCCCTGGATTCCCTATCTCCGGAGATGGCGCGATCCGATAAGCTCATGCGCCTTCTGTCGGTGCAAGCGGCGCTGGAGAGCAAAGGCGGCTATGGCAGCGAGCTTTTCGCGTCCGAGCCGATGATCGGTCCGCCTCGCGGGCGCAAGGCGGATTCGGAACGAAAGCGCCTGGAGTCCGAGATGCGGTACCTCGGCACGACTCTCGCGGTCCATCCGCTCGCCCTTTGGCCCGGCGCCCTGTCGAGAGCGCGCTCGCTCGGCAGGGATATCCCTTCGCTCGTAGGGCGGCATATCGAGCTTATCGGCTGGCCGGTCACCGCCAAACCCGTCCTCACCGCCGATGAGGAGCCCATGGAATTCATCTCATTCGAGGATGAGACGGCCCTTTATGAAACGGTGCTCTTCCCCGACGAATACAGGCTATACCGCCACCTGCTGTTTGAAGAGCGGCCCCTCATCGTGCGCGGGCTCGTCGAGGAGGACAGAGGCGCCGTGACGCTCGCGATTTCCAGCATCGATAAAGTGGCATAGCGTAAGGGAATTCGCCGTTTGAGCTTTGCGCCTACTATCGATATCGCTATACTATATTTCATCTTGCTCGATAAAGAGGAGTATATCCATGAAGATCTTCCTCAACGTATTGGGAGTAGTCTGCCTTCCGGTCGGCGCCGTGTGGTTCTTGCAGGGAACGAGGATCCTGAACTTCGGCGTCATGGCGGGGCATAGGCGATGGATCCTGATAGGCGGCGTTATCCTTATCGCAGGCATCGTCATTCTCGTCTTCAATAACCGGAAGAAGGCAAAAACCGAATCCAATGCCATATCGGGATGATTCTTACGGACGGACTCAGCATTGAACTGGCGGAATGTCGGAACGGCGATACCAGTCTCGGCAAGGGGGCCGGATGCCTGACAAGATCCAGGGTACCAGCGAGATCGCCGACGGCTTCTACATCCTCAACTTCGGCTTCGTATGCGGCTACCTCCTCGATGCCGGGAGCTCGGCCGTCGCATTCGACACGGGCATGGCTCCGGGCAAGGCAATCGCCGAATCGCGGAAGCTGAAGGCGGACCCGGCTCGCGTACGACATGTCCTCCTGACCCACTCCGATCGGGATCATGTCGGAGGGCTCCCCGCGTTTCCTAATGCCAAAGTCTATCTCCCGAGGGACGAGCTGACCATGCTCGATCGGAGCTTCATCAGCATCGACAACCGGAGGCGCAGGGAGTCGATGCTCAGGCTCGCCGCCTTCACGGGGACTCGATTGCTATGCACGATGCACAGCGGATACACGAACGACTTCAAAAGGGCGATGGAAACCTGGCTCGAGGAGAGCCGTCGGGCCGAGCGAACCGGGGGGTGAGGCTTCCGATACGCCGTCGCGACGCTCTCGCCCTATTTCTGCTCCGCCCAGGGGACTATGACGGCCCTTCCCAAAATGTGCCCAAGCATATTGAAGCTCAGGAGAGCGGGCGTCGCGTCCTTCGGGACTCCGAGGCTCGCCACGTCGAGGGCCTGGACGGCGATGAAATAGCGATGCTTGCCGTCTCCTTTGGGGGGAGCCGCCCCGACGTATTGGGCCATCCGCGCGTCGTTCGGCAGTTGCCAGGCCCCTGAGGGAAGGTTTTTCCCGTCGGGGCTGCCCGCGCCCGAGGGCAGCCGGGTCGTCGTGGCCGGAATGTCGACGACGATCCAGTGCCAGAAGCCGCTGGGCGTCGGGGCGTCGGGGTCGAACATGGTCACCACGAAGCTCTTCGTCCCCGCCGGGACATCGGACCAGGCAAGCTGGGGGGATATGTCCAGGCCGCCCGGGACGCCGAAGGCTCCGCTCATCTGGGCCGGGGCCATCTCCGAGCCGCTCCTGACGTCGGCGCTGGTCAGCTTGAGCGCCGGAACCTTGGGAAGCCGGATGTAGGGGTCGGGCCTCGCCTGGGCCCCCGCGATTCCGATCGCGGCGACCGTCAAGGCGATAGTTACGAGGAGACGCTTCATAAATCCTCCTTGGACTCGAATAGCCTTCTTTGGGGAAGGGGCTCCATGTCTCAGCTCGTAACCGCCCCCTCCGAGGCGTCGGAGCATAGCCGCGCGAACTTAGCCAAAGCCCCCCGGGCGTAGCCGGTGTCCCTCGGCTTCCATTTCGAGAGTCGGGCCTTGAGCTCGGCCTCGCTCAAAGCCACGGAGAGCTCCTTGCGCGAAAGGGAAATCGCGATGAGGTCGCCGTCGCGCAGGGCGGCGATGGGGCCGCCCTCCTGGGCCTCGGGGCAGACGTGGCCGACGATCATGCCGTGGCTGCCGCCCGAGAAGCGGCCGTCCGTAATGAGGGCCACCTTCCCCGCGAGGCCGGCTCCCGCGATGACCGCGGTAGGGGCCAGCATCTCTCGCATGCCGGGACCGCCCTTCGGGCCCTCGTAGCGGATGACCACGACGTCGCCGTCGGAGATGGAGCCCGCCAGTATCGCGTCGAGGGCGTCCGTCTCGCTCTCGAAGACGCGGGCGGGGCCCGAATGCTCGACGAGGTCGAGGCCGCAGGTCTTGAGCACCGCGCCTCGCGGCGCGAGGTTGCCGTGCAGCACGCAGAAGGGGCCCGTCGGCTTCTGCGGCGCGTCGAATGGCAGCACTACGTCTTGTCCTTCGAGCCTGGTATCGATGCCGGCGAGATTCTCGGCGACCGTCTTTCCCGTGCAGGTCAAGGCTTCGCCGTGCAAGAGTCCGTGGTCGAGGAGCATGCGCATCACGAGGGGCACTCCGCCGACGCGATCGAGGTCCTCCATCACGTAGCGGCCGGCGGGCTTCATGTCCGTGAGGGTCGGCGTCGTATCGTGGAAGTAGTTGAACTCGCGCGCCTCGAGCCTCACTTCGGCCTCGCGGGCGAGGGCGATGAGGTGGAGTACGGCGTTGGTGGAGCCGCCCAGGGCCATCACCGTTCGGATCGCGTTCTCGAAGGCCTCCCTCGTCATGATGTCGCGAGGCTTGATGCCCCGCTCGAGCATCGCGAGAAGGGCGCGGGAGGAGGCGCGCATGTGCTTGGCCTTGGCCTCGTCCACCGCGGGGATCGTGGCCGAGCCGGGAAGGCTCATGCCGAGGGCCTCCGCCGCGGCGGCCATCGTATTCGCCGTATACATGCCTCCGCAGGCGCCCGGGCCGGGGCAGGCCTTGCGCTCGATGCAATGGAGATCCTCGTCGCCGATATTGCCGGCCGCGTGCGCCCCGACCGCCTCGAAGACGCTGACGATGTCGAGCTTGCGTCCCTCGTGCGAGCCGGCCCGGATCGTTCCGCCGTAGCAGAAGATCGAAGGGATGTTCAGGCGCGCCATCGGCATGATGGAGCCCGGCACGGTCTTGTCGCATCCGCCGATCGCCAGGAGGGCGTCCATGCTGTGGCCGCGGACGACGAGCTCGATGGCGTCGGCTATCGCCTCCCTGCTCGGGAGGGAAGCCTTCATCCCCTCGGTGCCCATGGCCTCGCCGTCGGTCACGATGAAGCTGTTGAACTTCATCGGCTTGGCCCCCGCGGCGATGAGCTCGGCCTTGGCCAGGGCGGCCAGCTCGTCGTGATGGATATTGCAGGGCGAGACCTCCGCCCCGGCGCTGGCCACCCCGACGATCGGAAGGTCGAAGTCTCCGTCGCCGAAGCCGATGGCCCTGAGCATCGCCCGGTTCGGCGAGCGCTCGTGGCCCGAGGTCATCTCGCGAGAACGTTCGTTCGCGGCCGCGCCGTGGAGGTCGCTCACGATCGGGCCCTCGCCCAAGCGAGGTAGGGCAGCCCGGCGGCGAGCGCGCGGGCGGCCGCAAGCCCCGGCAGGAGCTCGGCCGTCGAGTCCCAGAGCCCGGTGACCAGGGCCTTCCTGTGGGTCTCGGGCATAGAGATCGGGAAGCGCCTGCTCCCGGCCCTGAGCTCCTTCGCCTCGAGGTCCATTTCGATGCGAAGCGACGGATCGGCCTCGACCATGCCCTGGAGCTCCTTCGCGCCTTCGGCCGAGACGCTGACGGCCGGCAGGCCGAGCGACACGCAGTTGCCGGCGAAGATCTCGGCGAAGGACTCGCCCGCGATGGCCGCGATGCCCGCGCGGGCGAGCGCCTGGGGAGCGTGCTCCCTCGAGGAGCCGCAGCCGAAGTTTCGGTTGACGATCAGTACGGAAGCTCCCGCGAATCGCGGATCGTTGAAAGGATGGGACTTGGGTTTGCCCGACTCGTCGAAGCGCGCGTCGCGGAAGACGTACTCGCCGAGGCCTTCGAAGCTCACGCCCTTCATGTAGCGGGCGGGGATGATCCTGTCGGTGTCCACGTCGTCCTCTCGCAGGGGAAGGCCCCTCCCGGATACGAGGGCGCGGACGTAATTGTCGTTCGCCATCAGAAACTCCTCGAATCGACGACCTCGCCGCTCACGGCGGCCGCCGCGACCATCGCCGGGCTCATGAGGAGGGTGCGACCGAGGGCCGAGCCCTGCCTCCCTATGAAATTGCGGTTGGAGCTCGAGGCGCAGAGTTGGTTCCCCTCGAGCTTGTCGGGGTTCATCGCCAGGCACATCGAGCAGCCCGCGAGCCTGAAGTCGAAGCCCGCCTCCTTGAAGACCAGGTCGAGACCCTCCTCGCGGGCCTGGGCCGCCACCTGCATCGAGCCGGGCACGACGAGGGCCCTCACTCCCGCGGCCACCCGGCGGCCTTTGGCTACCGCGGCCGCCTCCCGCAAGTCGCTTATCCTTCCGTTGGTGCAGCTGCCGATGAAGGCGACGCTGATCTTCTTGCCGGCAATCGGCTCGCCCTCGGAGAATCCCATGTGGGCGTAGGCGGCGCGCGCTCCCGCGCGTCGCTCGCTCGGCAGCTCGGAAAGCCTCGGCATCCTCTCGGACACTCGTATGCCTTGGCCGGGATTCGTGCCCCAGGTGACCATGGGCTCGACCTCGGAGGCGTCGAGCTCCACCTCGTCGTCGAAGGAAGCGTCGTCGCCGCTGGCTATCGATCGCCAGAAAGCGAGAGCCCTGTCCCAGTCGCCGCCGGCGGGAGCGAAGGGCCTGCCGCGGACGTACTCGAAGGTCGTCTCGTCGGGGCTCACGTAGCCGGCGCGGGCCCCGCCCTCGATGCTCATGTTGCACAGGGTCATCCGGGCCTCCATGCCGAGGGCGCGCACGGCGCTGCCCGCGTACTCGTAGGCATAGCCGATGCCGCCTTCCACACCGAGACGGGAGAGGATGAAGAGGATGAGGTCCTTGGCGCCGACGCCCTTCCCGAGGGCGCCCCGAACCGAGATCCGTCGCACCTTTGGCCTGTCCATCGCGAGGGTCTGGGTCGCGAGGAGGTCTCGGACCTGGCTCGTGCCGACGCCGAACGCGATGGCGCCCAGGGCTCCGTGCGTCGAGGTATGCGAGTCGCCGCAGGCGATCGTCATGCCGGGCTGGGTGAGGCCGAGTTCGGGCCCTATCACGTGCACTATGCCTTGCCTGCCCGACGAGCGGCCGAAGAGCGCGATGCGCGAAGACGCGGCATTGGACTCGAGGGCGGCCATCATCGCCTCGGCCTGAGGATCCTTGAAGGGCCTGGATTGATCGTCGGTCGGAATGATGTGGTCGGAGGTCGCGAAGGTCCTCTCGGGGAATGCGACCGGGAGACTCCGCTCGGCGAGCATCGCGAAGGCCTGGGGCGAAGTCACCTCGTGCACGAGATGGAGGCCTATGAAGAGCTGGTCCCTGCCCGAGGGCAGCTTCCCTACCCTATGCAAGTCCCAGACCTTGTCGAAGAGGTTGGCAGACATCGTTCCTCCTTAGGTGGTTTCCGCTCCTCGCGCCATGAGGAGCTTGCCGGACCGCACCATGTCCCGAATCCCGAAGGGACGGAGCAGGGTCTCGAAGGCGTCGAGCTTCTCCGAGCTGCCCGTCACCTCGACGGCCAGGGTCGACTCGGCGAGATCGATGGTCTTCGCCTTGAAGGCTTCCATCACCTGGAAGGCCTCGGGGCGGCGGGCGGGCGGGCAGTCGATCTTGACGAGGGCGAGCTCCTTCTGGATCACGTCCTCGTAAGAATAGTCCCGGGCGTGGATCACGTCCACGAGCTTGTTCAGCTGCTTGAGAATCTGCTCGAGGGTGTCGCGGCCCCCGCGGGCGACGATGTTCATCCTCGAGAAGCGCGGGTCCTGGGTCTCGGAGACCACGAGGCTGTCGATGTTGAAGCCGCGCCTCGAGAAGACGAGGGCCACCCTGATGAGGACGCCCGGCTTGTTGGCGACGTAGAGGCTCAGGGAATGGCGGGCGGCGCCGCTGTTCGTATCTTCCATCTCAGGTCCCTCCGGTAGGCTTCTCGAGCTTGCGCCGCGGCGGTTCGAGGAGCATGTCCTTGAGCGGCGCCCCCGCGGGGATCATGGGGAAGACGTTGTCGTGCTTCTCCACCTCGGCGTCGACCAGGCAGGGCCCGTCGTGCTCGAGGGCCGCCTTAAGCACCCTCCTGACGTCGGCGGGCCGCGTTATGCGATAGCCCTTGACGCCGTAGGCCTCGGCCAGCCTCGCGAAGTCGGGATTGCCCTCGAGGTCGACCCCCGAGTAGCGCTCGTCGTAGAACATGTTCTGCCACTGCCGCACCATGCCGAGATAGTGGTTGTTGATGACCACGATCTTGACCGGGAGGTCGAGGTTGCGCATGGTCGCCAGCTCCGAGAGGGTCATCTGGAAGCCGCCGTCGCCGACGATGGCGATCACCAGCTCGCCCGGCCTGCCGAGCTGGGCCCCGATCGCCGCGGGGAAACCGAAACCCATCGTGCCGGCGCCTCCCGAGCTTATCCAGTTGCGCGATTCCTCGGAGCCGACGAACTGGGCCGCCCACATCTGATGCTGGCCGACGTCGGTCGTGAAGACCGCCTTGTCCCCCGCGAGGGCGCGAAGCTCCTGTATGACGTGCTGGGCCCGCACCTTGCCCTCCTTGCGATAGGAAAGGGGGTACTCCCGGCGCCAGCGCGCGACCTGCTTGACCCAGTCCTCGGTGTCGCCGCGCTCGAGGAGGGGATTGAGCTGGGCCAGGACGGCCCTGGCGTCGCCGACGATGCCGACGTCGACCTTGACGACTTTGTCCATCTCGGCGGGATCGATGTCGACGTGGATCTTGACGGCGCCCCTGCAGAAATCGGAGTAGCTGCCGACGATGCGGTCGTCCCAGCGCGAGCCGACGCTCATTACGAGATCGCAGGCCACCATGGCTTTGTTCGCGTAGGCAGTCCCGTGCATTCCGAGCATGCCCAGCGACAGCTCGTGGCTCTCGGGCAGGACGCCCTTGCCGAGAAGGGTGCTTACCGCGGGCATGCGCATCTTCTCGACCAGCTCGCGGACCTCGCGCGACGCGCCCGAGATGGCCGCGCCGTGGCCGACGAGGAGTATCGGCCTGCGGGCGGCCTTGAGCGCCTTGACGGCCGCCGCGATCGCGGACGCCTCTCCTTCGCGCGGGACGGCGTAGCCGGGGAGGTGGAATTCCCCGGGGCTCGCATCGAGCAGGACTTTGCCGGAGATGTCCTTGGGCATATCGATGAGGACGGGGCCGGGGCGGCCCGAGTTCGCCAGGTAGAAAGCCTCCCGCATCACGCGCGGAATGTCCTCGACATCCTTTACGAGGTACGAGTGCTTGACACAGGGATAGGTGATGCCCGAGACGTCGGCTTCCTGGAAAGCGTCGAGACCGAGAACGAAGGTAGGGCTTTGACCGCATATTACGACCAGGGGCACGGAGTCCATGAGGGCGGTAAACAATCCGGTCACCGTATTCGTGGCACCCGGCCCCGAGGTGACGAGGGCTACGCCGACCTTGCCCGTCGCGCGGGCGTAGCCGTCGGCCATATGGACGGCCCCCTGTTCGTGCCGGGTCAGGACGAGCTGGATCTTCCGGCCTACGAGCGCATCGTAGATGGGAATGGCATTTCCGCCGGGAAGGCCGAACACGAACTCGACACCCTCTTCGATCATGATTTCGACGAGGGCTTCCGCCCCGGTCAGCTGTTTGTCGCCCATGGCAACTCCGAATGAGCGAGATTTTGACGCTTCTCTGCGTCTTCAATAGTATTAACGCGATTTTCTAACTATTTGTCAAGGCTTCAATGGGAATAATAGTTTTTTGTATATGTATTTTTTACATTAATCACTGGCATTATCAGTTTTTTACTCTGTATATAAGCAAAATAACTCGAGAAGCGATCCGAATTGAACAATCCGCAAGCTTCCGATCGAGGCTCGAGGCGACAACGGCGATCGCCGAGTCATGCGGGGTCAGACTTTGGCGAAGCAGAGAACGCAGTTGTGACCGCCGAAGCCGAAGGAATTGGAGACGGCCGCTTCGATCCTCGCATCCCGCGCTTCTTTAGGGACGTAGTCGAGGTCGCACTCGGGATCGGGCGTTTCGAGATTGATGGTGGGCGGGAGGACGCCGTGATAGACCGCGAGGATGGTGATGGCCGCCTCGAGGGCCCCCGCCGCGCCGAGGGTGTGGCCGATCATCGACTTGCTCGAGCTGGCGGGAGGATTCGCATAGCCCCTCATGCCGAAGACGCGCTTGATGGCGAGAGTCTCCGCCTTGTCGTTGGCCTGCGTCGAGGTGCCGTGGGCGTTGATGTAGCCGATCCTGTCGGGACTCAAGCCGGAGCGGGCGATCGCCGCCTCCATCGCCTTCGCGGCCCAGGTCCCGTCGGGGTCGGGCGCCGCGATGCTGAATGCGTCGCAGGTCATGCCGTAGCCCCGCAGCTCGGCGTATATCCTCGCCCCTCGGGCGGATGCGCTCTCATAGCTCTCCAGGACGAGGACGCCCGCTCCCTCGCCGATGACGAAGCCGTCCCTATCCAGGTCGAAGGGGCGCGAGGCCTTCTCGGGCGAATCGTTCCGGCGCGAAAGGACGCCCATGGCGTCGTAGGAGTCGACGACCAGAGGCGCGATCGTGGATTCGGTCCCGCCCGCCACCATCAGGTCCGCATGGCCGAGCAGCATCATGTCCATCGCGGCCCCGATGGAGTTCGCGCCGGTGGCGCAGGCCGAGAGGGGCGCGACGTTGGGACCGTGGATGCCCAGGTCCATCGCCGCGTTGCTCGAGGCCATGTTGGCGATGATCCTGGGCACCGCGAGCGCGTTGCCGTGGCCGGGTCCCTTGGCCGCGTGGACCGCGAACTGGGCGGCCAGGTGCTCATAGTCCCCCGCGGCGGAGCCGATGACGCAGCCGACCCGACCCGGATCGAGGGCGGCCAGCCCGACGCCGGAGTCCTCGATCGCCGCGATGGCCGCCGACGAGGCCATCTGCGAGAAGCGGGCCATCCGCTTGATGCGTTTGCGGTCGAGCCGATTCTCGGGGACGAAATCCGAAGCCTCGCAGGCTATGCGGCTTCCGTAGCCGCTCGAGTCGAAGGCGCGTATGGAGCCGGCGGCCGATTTACCCGCGACGAGGTTCGTCCAGAACGCTGCCGTCGAGCAGCCGAGCGGCGATACGACGCCGATTCCGGTGACGACTATCCTCATGCGGGAGCCCGAAGGCCCTACTTGGCCCGCTCGACGAAAGTCCCGTCGCGGGTATCGAGCTTGATCTTCGTGCCGATATCGCAGAAGAGGGGTACCGATACCTCGATGCCGGTGTCGAGGGTGGCAGGCTTGAAAGTCTTGCCCGAAGTGTCGCCCTTGACGCCGGGTTCGCAGTAGGTGATCGTCCGCTCGACGAGGATGGGCGGAGTGACGCCGACTGGCTTGCCGTCGTAGAAGGTGATCTCGATCGGGTAGTCGTCGTCGGCGCTTATATAGCCGGCGTTGTCGCCCAAGTCTTCCTTCGAGATCTCGTACTGCTCGAAGGTCTCCTGCTCCATGAAAACGTAGGTGTCGCCGTCGATGTAGGAGAGCTTCATCTGGAAGATGTCGAGATCCACCGACTCGAACTTCTCTCCGGCGTCGAGGGCGACGTCGGAGGTCTGCCCGCTGACGATGTTCTTGACTCTGAAGCGCGTGACCATGCCCGAACGTCCGGTCTTCTGGCCGAGTATGCGCTGGACGACGAGCGCGTCGTTGCCCACCTTGAAGACCGAGCCGGTCCTGAGCTGTGAAGTGACTACCATATAATCCTCGCTAAGAATGAGTATCGCGTCCCGGTAACGGATAGTTGGCCGTCCCGGGACCAGATTCTACACGATTTCGCGCAAGAAGGTCAGGAGGCTCGAGGCCAGGTCGCGATTCCGCAGGAGGGATTCCGAAAAGGCTTTGAACCCCGGCAGGAGCTCGGGATGGAGAGATAGGACGGACGGGAGCGATTCCCGGCCGGAAACCGTCGGACCGTCGGCGTCGCGGTCATTGAAGGAAAGGTAGAGCTCCTCGAGCGCGGAGAATGCCGCGGCCGCGAAGTGGGGCCTAAGGCGCTCAAGGAAGGCCGCGACCTTGACCATCTGGTGCCTGCCTTCCTGCGGATACGCCTGCCAGAGGAAGGGCCTGCCCGAGAGGGCCGCGCGCGCCCAGCTGTCCTCGCCCCGGATAATCGAGAAATCGCAGGCCAGGAGAAGCTCGTCCCATCTCTCCTGGGGCAGGAAGGGCAGGGCGACGAGGGGAAAGGGCTTGCCGGCCCCGGCCCAGGCGGCCGCGAGGCGGTCCCCGCCCTTGCCCGCGGCGGCGAAAACGAGAATATGCCGTCCCTGGCCGCGAGCGGCGAGGGCGTCGAAGGCCGCGAGATCGGCGACGATCCGCGAGTAGTCGCGCTCGTATGAAAACGAGCAGATCCAGAAGCGATCCTCTGCGCCCGCAGCCGGAGAACCCAGATCGGCGAGGAGCTCCAGCCTGAGCTCCGAGCGGCCGGGCTCGCTCGAGGCGCGACGGCGCGATCGGGAGAAGCTTCCGTCCATGACGAGGCCGCCCGTCCCCGGGCCGAAGCCCGGCAGGAACATCGCCTTCTTCACCGAGGCCGATCGAGTCAGCGAAGGCATGCGGTGGAGCTCTTCGGCGTACTTCTCGGCCGTCAGATGCTCGAGGTCCACGAGGAGGCGCTCTTCCTTAGGACAGGGGTCGAAGATGATGTCCTCGAGCCAATCGGGCCGTCCGCAGGCGAAGCATTCGAGGACTATCCTCGGTCTCCTGGCGCGGAAGGCGGCGGCGGCCTCGCCCGACCCGTCCCCTTGCCAGCGATATACTTCCCAGCCCCGGTGCAGCTGGACCGCCGCGCCCGAGTCGATCGCCGGGTCGAGGAGGGCGAAGGCGGCGAGGTCGTCGACCACTAGTCTGAGCCGAGGCGGGGCCGGAAGCTCGGACAGGGAGCGCGCGAGCCTATAGGCGAAGCCTATGTCGCCGTAATTGTCGACCACCTTGCAGAGTATGTCGATGTCCATCCGCCGCTCGCCGATGTCGCGCGCATTCAGTACACTGGTCATAGGAGGCACCGTGACACCGCTCGTCATTCTCATCTGCTATATATCCCTCGCCCTCGTCGACCTCGCCTGGGGACTCTTCCTCACCGCGCTGAACTACCGCAGCGTCGCCCGACGCGGGGGCGAGGTTCCCGAGGAATTGCGCGCCAGCCTCGGCTCCGAAGAGGCGGTGAAGGCGGCCTCGTACTCGAAGGCCAAGATGCGGCTGTCCTTCGTCGCGAGCCCGATCGCGACGGCCATCGTCCTCGCCGCCGCCGCCTCGGGCCTCTTCGGCCTCCTCGACCGCTTCTCGGGCGGCCTGGCCGCGGGGGCCTACTGGCACGGCGCCCTTTTCCTCGGTCTCCTCTTCGTAGCGCAGTCGCTGCTCGGAAGCCCGATATCCCTGTACTCGACATTCTCTCTCGAGAGGCGCTTCGGCTTCAATACGACCAAGGCGAAGACCTGGCTCCTCGACAAGCTGAAGGCCGCGCTGATCTCGGCCGTCCTCGGCCTCCCCCTCCTCTACCTCCTGTACGCCTTCATCGACGGGGCCGGCCCGCTGTGGTGGCTTTGGGCGGCCGCGATCTTCTCGGTCATCGATCTCGGCCTCGGCCTGATCTATCCCCTCGTCATCGCGCCGCTCTTCAATAAATTCACGCCCCTGCCGGAGGGGAGCCTGGCCTCGCGCATAGCCGCGCTCGCGAAAAGCCTGGATTTCCGCGTCGGCGGCGTCTTCGTGATGGACGGATCGAAGCGCTCCCGGCACTCGAACGCGTACTTCACCGGCCTCGGCCGCGTCAAGCGCATCGTCCTCTTCGACACCCTCGTATCGCAGATGTCCGAGGACGAAGTCCTCGCCGTCCTCGCCCACGAGATAGGCCATGAGAAGAAGCGCCACGTACTGAAGGGGATGATCGTCTCGATCGCCCTCTCCTTCTTCGCCTTCTGGGTCCTGGACCGCTTGATGGGCTGGGGAGCCCTCTACGCCGCCTTCGCCTTCGCGGCGCCTTCCAAGCACGCGCTGCTCTTGATCCTCGCCCTGGTCTCGGGGCCGGCGACCTTCTTCCTCGCGCCCGCCTTCTCGGCCTGGTCGCGGAAGCACGAGTACGAGGCCGACGCCTTCGCGGCGAAGGCGGCCGGCGCCGAAGCCCTCGCTTCGGCCCTGATCCGCCTCAATCGCGAGAACGCCTCCAACCTCTGGCCCCATCCCCTCTACTCGGCCTGGTACTACTCGCATCCCACTTTGCGCGAGAGGCTGAAGGCGATTCGCCGACCTGCAGGCGCGAGTTGACAGGCGGAAAGGCGGCTACCCGCACAGCACGGAAAGGAAATTGCCGGCCGGGTCCCTGAACCAGGCTATGTCCGGACCCCTGCCCTGCGCCTTGCCGCGCGCTATGCCCTTCGGGTCGGTCTTTATGCCGGCTTCGTACTGCTCGAATCGGACGCCCCGGCCCGCGAGCTCGTCCACCGCTCCGTCTATATCGTCGACTTCGAAGTTCAGGACGGTGAAGGTGGCGGGTTGGTGATCTTCCTTCTCGTAGACGAATACCGCGGCGCCTCCGGGCAGATGCAGCCTCAACCCCATGGTCTCGCGATCCACCCGAAGTCCCAGGATCCCCGCGTAGAATTCCTCGGCCTTCGCCAAATCGTCGACCGAGAAGCCGCTGAACGCCGATTTCGGTTTAAACATGGCGCCCCGCCCTCAGATGCTGCCCGTCGTGTAGCGCTCGAGCTGGCCGATCTCGGCGGCCTGCCTGTTGATCGTCAATTCCTGCTCCCTGAGGAGCTCCTTGATGACGTCGCCGATCGAGACGACGCCGACCGGCTTGCCGCCCTCGAGCACGGGGAGGTGGCGGATCCGCTTCTCGGTCATCAGGCTCATGCAGTCGGAGACTGTCGTCTCGGGGCTCACGTAAAGCACCCGGCTCGTCATGATCTCCTTGACCAGCGTCGTTTCCATCGCCCGTCCCTTGATGATGATCTTGCGGACGAAGTCGCGCTCGGAGAAAATGCCCCGGAGGTCCCCCTGGGCGTCGAGCACGAGGACGGCGCCGACGTTCTTGTTCGCCATGATCTCGAGGGCGGCAAGCAGGGTCGCCTCCGGACTCACGCTCACGATCTCCCTTCCCTTGACCGCCAAGATCTCTTTCACGGTTACCATGCGTTACCTCCGTTCACAAGCCCATGAACTGAATATAATCCGCTTTGGGGCGCGGAGCATCATGACTTCGCCGCTTTCCGACCCCAGCGCCGTCCGAAGGAGCTTGCCGCCTCGGCGAATCCGCGAGATAATCAAGCCTTCGCGAGTAGCCCGAGGCGATCCTCGGGAAAATCTGCAACGAGCGGTTGGTGGCCATGTTCACGAAGAATCGTAAAGACGGGACCTACATTCGCGACCTGCCCTATTTCACGAGGCTCACGCCCTACCTGATGCCGACCCGAACGGAGGCCTGCATCTACTTCGAGCAGGACTTCGACGTCACGAAGGCCCTCGAGTACGTGCACGCGGCGAACGCCGCCTCCCCCACGGGCGAGAAGAGGCTGACGCTCTTCCAAGTCTTCCTCTGCGCCACGGCGCGGACCATCGCCATGAGGCCGAAGCTTAACCGCTTCGTCGCCGGCTTTCGCTACTACCAGCGCAACGGGATCGTCTTCAACTTCGTGGCGAAGAAGGAGCTCACGGACGGCGGGGCCGAGATCAACGTAACCCTTCCCTTCTCGCCCTACGAGACCCTGGCCACCCTGACGCCCAAGGTCTCCTCCTTCGTCTCCCGGGTGAAGAAGGGCGAGACGACCGACGCCGACGATCTCAACAAGCTCCTGGCCCGCCTTCCGCGGTTCGCGAACCGCATCGTCTTCGGCGCCGTGTCTTTCCTCGACTACCACAACGCCCTCCCCCTCTCCTTCACGTCCGGCCTACCCTTCTACTCGAGCGTCTTCTTCACCAACGTCGGGAGCGTCGGGATCGACGCTCCCTTCCACCACAACTTCGAGCTCGGCACCTGCGGCCTCTTCGTCGCGATCGGCAAGATCCGAAAGGAGTCCGTTACGGACGAATCCGGCAGGATCGAGCGGCGGGACAAGGTCAAAGTGACCTTCACCTACGACGACCGCATCGCCGACGGCATCTACTGCGGCAAGGCGATCGACCTCCTCCGCTCTCTCGTCGAGGACCCCGCCCTCCTCGAGGCGCCGCCGGAGCTGAGCCCCGATCAGCTCGCCGAACTCGGGGTCGCCCAGCCGCGGCCTTCCGGGCCGTCGGCGTAGCGCGCATGTACGAGTCCAAGCCCTGGCTCGCCCATTACGGCCGGACGCCCGCGACCCTCGTTTACCCCGAGCTCTCCCTCTTCGGGATGCTGAAAGCCGACGCGGAGCGCCATCCCGGGGTCGCGGCCCTCGAGTTCATGGGCAGGAGCACGTCGAAGGCGCGGCTCCTCGACAGGATCGTCCGCATGAGCCGCGCGCTCGCCGCCTCCGGCTTGAAGAAAGGCGACCGCGCCATCATCTGCCTCCCGAACATTCCCCAGGCCGTCATCGCCTTCTACGCCCTTTCGCGGGTCGGCGCGATCCCCGCCCCCATTCATCCCCTCTCGACGCCGAGCGAGATCCTGGGCTTCGCCACCCTGGTCTCGGCCTCATGGGCCGTCACGCTCGACGGATTCTATCCCCGCTTCGCGGAAATCCTCCGGCGCGGCGGGTCCTCGGGCGACGGCCAGCCCGGCGATTGCCCGATCCGAAAGACTATCGTCTGCTCGATAGGCGGCGAGACCGGCTTCCCGACCTCGCTCGGCTACGCGCTCGGGCCCGCCCGCAAGATAGCTCCCGTGCCCTACGGCGAGACCGTCCTCTCGTGGAGAGGCCTCGAGGCGCGCTCAGGCTCGGTCCCCGAGTTGGCCGAGCCCGATCCCCTGTCGGCAGACGAGCCGGCCCTCATCCTCTTCTCCGGAGGGAGCACGGGCGAATCCAAGGCCATCCTCCTGTCGAACAGGAATTGCAACGCCCTCGCCATCCAGACGGACGCGGCCGGAGGCCCGATCCTCCCCGGCGACGCCATCCTCTCCATCCTCCCGATGTTCCACGGCTTCGGATTCGCCGTGGGGATTCATGCCATTCTCGTCCACGGGGGGACCTGCGTCCTCGTGCCTCGCTTCAAGGCCGGCGCTCTCGCGCCCCTCGTGCGCCGCCACAGGCCCGCGTTCCTGGCGGGGGTCCCGACGCTCTTCGACGCCCTCGCCGCCGATCCCGAATTCTCGCGAACGCCCCTGGGCTCCTTCAAGGGCATCTTCTGCGGAGGAGACTCCCTGAGCCCGGAGACCAAGTACCGCTTCGAGGCCGTCCTCAAGCGGAACGGCTGCGGCGCCGACCTCCGGGAAGGCTACGGCATGACCGAGTCGGTGACCGCGAGCATACTGATGCCCCAGGGCGAGTACCGCGAGCGCTCCATCGGCCTGCCCTATCCCGATATGCTCGCGAAGGTGGTGAGGCCGGGCACGACCGAGGAGTGCGCGGCGATGGAGGAGGGCGAGATCTGCGTGACCGGCCCCACGATCATGCTCGGCTACCTCGACGATCCCGAGGCGACGGCCCAGGTCCTCAAGGCCCATCCCGACGGCAGGACCTGGCTCCATTCCGCCGACATCGGCTGCATGGACTCCGACGGCTTCTTCTACTTCAGGCAGCGCGCCAAACGCATCATCAAGACCTCGGGTATCGCGGTCTATCCTTCCCAGGTCGAGGACGTCCTCAACAAGCACCCCGCCGTCAGGCTCTCCTGCGTCATCGGCGTCCCCCATCCCACCCAGGTCGAGGTCCCGAAGGGCTTCGTCACCCTGAACGAGGGCTACTCCGCGACCAGCGAGCTGGAGAAGGAGCTCATCGACCATTGCCGAAGGCAGCTCATCCCCCACTCCTGCCCGCGCCGCATCGAGTTCCTTCCCGAGCTTCCCATGACTCGCGTGGGGAAGGTCGCGTTCAAGACCCTGCAGGAGAGGGAGACCGCGAAGGCCTCGGCCGCGCAGACGCGGAGCTAGCGCGCCATGGCAAGCTTCCGCCTCTCTTCCTTCGGCGAGCGCTACTCCGGCCGCACCGGGATCCTGGAGCTCATGAACGACCTCTCGGAGCCGCCGGCCGATCCGCTCTCGCCCTTCTGCATGCTGGGCGGCGGGAATCCGGCCATCATTCCCGAGGTGGCATCGGCCTGGGACGACTCGCTCGGCGCCTTGACCCGAGGCGAGGGTTTCGCCGCCCTCATCGGCGCCTACGATTCCCCGGCCGGAAGCGCCGGGTTCCGGAGCGCGATCGCCGAGAGCTTCTCCGCGAGCTACGGCTGGCCCATCGCCGAGGGCAACGTCGCGATCGTGAACGGCAGCCAGATCGCGGCCTTCTACCTGCTCAACATGTTCTCGGGGGCCTTCCCCGACGGTCGGAGGCGCAAGATCCTCCTTCCCGTCGTGCCCGAGTACATCGGCTACGCGGACCAGGGCCTCGAAAGGGACTGCTTCTCGGGGAGGAAACCCGGCATCGAGATGCTGGGCGAGAGGAGTTTCAAGTACCGGGTCGACTTCGATTCGATCGCGATAGACGACTCGATCGGCGCGATCTGCGTGTCTCGGCCCACCAACCCCACGGGCAATGTCCTGACGGACGAGGAAGTCCGCAAGCTCGCGGCCCTCGCCGGCGCGAGGGGGATTCCCCTCATCCTCGACAACGCCTACGGCCTCCCCTTCCCCGGCATCATCTTCCGCGACGCGCAGCCGATCTGGAACGAGGACATCGTCCTCTGCATGAGCCTGTCGAAGATCGGGCTCCCCGCCCTTCGGACCGGCATCGTCATAGCCCGCGAGGAAACGATCAAGGCCGTATCCGCGATGAACGCCATCGTCTCCCTCGCGACCGGGTCCCTCGGCCCGGCGATCGCCGAGAGCCTCCTGCGCTCGGGGAAGCTCCTCGAGCTTTCGCGGGAGGTGGTCGGCCCCTATTACGCGGCGAGATCGAAGCGCGCCCTGGAGATAGCGGCCGAGGAGCTCGGAGACCTGCCCTGGGCCGCGCACGCGAGCGAGGGCTCCATCTTCCTCTGGCTATGGCTCAAGGATATTCCCATCCCCACGCGGGAACTCTACCTCAGACTGAAGGCGCGCAACGTGATCGTCCTCCCCGGCGAGAGCTTTTTCTACGGCCTCGACGAGGACTGGGCCCATTCGCGGGAGTGCGTTCGCCTCAACTATTCGGGCCCGGAGGCGCTGTTCGCGCGCGGCCTGGGGATCATGGCCGAGGAGCTCCGGAGAATCTATTCGGCCTAGGGCTTGGGGAAGCGGATCGTCCATCTGGTCCCCGCGCTTCGATCCAGGTCGATTTTCCCGTGCAGCTGCTGCACGAGCACCTTGACGAGAGTGAGGCCCAGAGTCTTGGCCCCCTCGATCCCGATATGCTCCGATATGCCGACCCCGTCGTCCGCGAAGGCGAGTAGGATACCCTCGGTCGAATCGATGCGGATATCGACCCGGCCCCCGGCCCCCTGCGGAAAGGCGTGCTTCTCGGCGTTCGATACCAGCTCGTTCAGCAATATGCCGAAGGGAACGGCGAAGTCGAGCCCCACCGGGATGGGGCCCTCCGCCTCCAAGCCGAAATGGATCGGAGAGACGTCCCTGGCGAGGTTGAGGAGCTCGCCGGTGTATTTGACGAGATCGATGCTCTCGAGCTGATCGGTATCGTAGAGCGTCTCGTGGACCAGGGCCATCGCGAAGATGCGCTGGATGCTCGCCTCGATCGCGGCGCGCGATGTCGCGTCGGCCTGCCTGTCGACCTCGAGCCGCAGGATGCTGGTGATGATCTGCAGGTTGTTCTTGACGCGGTGATGTATCTCTTGGAGCATCACGGATCGCTCCGCCACAGCCCGCTCGAGCTCGGCCGTCCTCTCCTTGACGCGCGTCTCGAGAAGCTCCCTATCTAGGCGGTGGCGCAGCTCGTGCCTGATGAGGACGCCGCCGTAGAGAATGATGAAGCCGATCACTCCGACGATAGTCAGCAGGGCGAGGACGAGGTAGGAATGCGAGATGTTGCGGTATCCGACGATCAGTGCAAGCGGATAGATAACAAAGGTAACAACGCCGGCTATCCAAATCGACCAATACCCCAGTCGGTACTCTGACAGGAGGATGAGTCCGAACAATAGGAAAATTCCGCCTGTTACATCCCCTCCGGTGTTCGAGGTGAGTGAATTAAGGACCGCCGCAAGGAAGAACATAGCGACCTGCATCCATCTCGCGATGGGAGACTTCCAGAACCCCGAGATTGCCCCGCAGATGCCGACCGCGGTTACGCTCAGGACGTACCAATCAAGCAGGGACGCCAGGAGAGTGGTTCCACGGAAGATCCGGATAGCCAGAACATCTAGGATATCGACGATGACCGCCGTAACCCCCGCTGTAATACCGACAAGCTTCTGGAGACCATCGGGATCCGCCGCGAATTCTTCTAATCGTTTTTTAAAGCTCACTTATTGGGGGGACCACCAAGACAACGGTATCTCTCCTATCGGCGCTATATCGTCCATCTCCTCGCAGGTCACCGATACGATCTTATACTCCAGCTCCTCGACCGTGGATTCGAAGTCCCACGCTCCGGCGGCTATCGGGTTGTACTTGCCGAGCCTGGCGTCTTCCTCGATGTCGCGCTTGTAGTCCGAGACCATGTTGAGGGCGAGAAGGCAAAGACCCTTCTCTATGATTTTCCCATCGCCGCCCATGAAATTGGATCCGAGCCGCAGGCGCTCGAGGACTGAAACGCAGTCTTCGGGGCGGGCATTGAAATAGCGCTTCGTCTCGCGGGTCGAGAGAAGATAGGTGCCGAGGTGCGCGACGGCGGTCCGCTCGGCGTCCTCGCAGCCGGCAAGGAAGGGAATCGCGGCGATCAATTTGGCTATCCGCCCTCCCGCAAACCGCTCCTTCTCCTCCACGGTCATTCTGAAAGCCTCGGCTACGCAGCCGGAAATCTCCGCCCACATGCTTTCGGGGAAGAGCTTCGTCCGAACGAGAGTCGTCTCCTGAGTCATCACCGTCATAAGAAGCCTCCTATAAATGAGATAGTCCATGTTATACATCAGGTATTTGGGGAAAGCTATACAGTGATAGAAAAACAGAAGGAGCCTCATATCCCAAGCTATGGGCGCCGCGGATCTTCGAAAAATACTAATACTCATAAATAATCATGGACTTTAACTGTTCGGAATCCATATTTTAATTGACATAAAGAATCGCCGTTCGAAACAAGAATGCGCGGGAGCAGTACATGGACCTGAGGGTAGAGGGGAGCGATCTGCCATTCGACTTACAATACGAACTTCACGAGCTTTTCGTCCGAACCATGGACGGAATGCTGGGCTCCGAGGGTTTGACCCTCCTGCAATTCTATATACTCAAATCGCTTAAGGATTCCGGCCATATGTGCAAGATGTCGGAGCTCGCTGCGTCGAGGTTTCTCAGCCCCGCCGCGGTGACGGGGATCGCCGACAAGCTGGTCAGCCTGGGCTTCGTCGAGAGGGTTTCGGATAAGAGCGACCGGAGGATAGTCCTCCTGACTCCCACCGATCGCGCGAAGCTGCTCCTCGACACGATCGATCTCAAGGCCCGGGCATTGATGGGGAAATTCCTCGACGGAGTCAGCGCCGAGGACCGGGCGACCGTACGACGAGTCATCGGGGATTTCGCGAGATTCCTGAGGACAGAACTTAAGCTCCAAAAGGCATAATTATGATGCGAAAACCTCTGAAGTCTCTACTGCTCGCGGCATCCTTGGCCCTCATGTCTCTCTGGTCTCTCTGGCCCCAGGATGCCCCGGCGACCTTGACCCTGGCCCAATGCGTCGATCAGGCTCTCGCCGAGGGATCCGACAGCAGGATCCTGCAGCGAAATCTCGATCTGGCCAGGGAACAGTATGGCCTCAGCCTCTCCCAGGCTTCATTCGCGCTCTCGGGCTCTCTCGGCGAAAACGCGACCAACGGTTTCGGCGATCCCGCCCTGCTTTCCGATAATTCCCTGGCAGTGGGCTTTTCCCAGACCCCCCAGGCGGGACTTACCCTCGCGTCGCCGATGACGAGCATCAGCCTCACTTCGACCCCCTATATCGCGGCGAGCCCCCTCGAGACGGCCTTCGGCCCCCTCGCGGCGAGCTTCCCCTCCTTGTCGTCCCTGTTCCCGCCCGGTCCGACGGGGACGGTCGGGGTCAGCTTCAACCAGGTACTATGGAACGGCTACCCTGGCGGCATCGCCCGCGCGGCGACGCAGAAAAGCCTCTTGGCCCTGCAAGGGCAGGAGCTTTCGGCCGAAGTCGGCCGATCGAATATCGTCTCGGCGGTGTCGCAGTCCTACTTCATCATGCTCGGGTGCCAGCTCGACCTCGCGGCCAAGCGGGAAATCCGGGACCAGCAGGATTCGCTCCTCGCTCAGATCCGCTCGACCTTCGACAGCGGCTCGGCGGACGAAGTGGACCTCCGGAGCGCCGAAATAAACGCGAAGAACGCCGAGATCGACGAGCTGGGCGCCGAGAGCGCCCTTCGCATCGCGCGCGCGAGGCTGGCTCAGGTCCTCGGCAGGCCGCGCGACTCCTCTTTCGCCGTCGCCGAGGAGGAAAGCCCCGTAGTCCCCGTCGCGAGCGTCGAGGAAGCCGTGTCCGAGGCGTTGAAGAGGAGGATCGAGATCCGCCAGATCGAGATCGACCGTAAATTGGCGACTATCGATCGGGATCTCATCAGGGGTCAGCGGATTCCCGCGATCAGCGTCAGCGGCGGCATCAACATCATCTACCAGTTTCAAGGATCGGATGCGGCCGGCCAGGAAAGCCTCGGGGCGAAGCTTTCCCTCCCCGTCCTGGACGCCGGAGCCGCCGCCCATCAGCTCCGGGCGAACGCCATCCAGAGCGAGGAGTACGGAATCCAGGAGGAGCAGCTCCGCGAGAAGATCGCCACGGACGTCGAGGAAGCCTTCGATCTCGCGCAGGTCCAGCTCGAGCGGCTCGAGACGGCAAAGCTGGCCGCCCAGAGATCCGAACTGAAATTCAGGCTCCGGAAGACCGAGCTCTCGTTCGGCACGGTGAAGAATCAGGACCTGCTCGATGCCTCCGTAGAGTATGCGAATGCCCGCTCCGCGGTCACGAACGCGGAGCGGAACGCCCAGCTCGCCGTCCTGCAGCTGCGCGACCTCATGGGTTACTAGGAGACGCTCAATGGATAAACTTCCGAGGCTCGTTCCGGCCGGGGCGGCGATCGTCGCCCTCGTCGTAGCTTTCGCAGGCTGCTCGCGCGGGGCGTCATCCTCCGGCCCTTCCGGCAATAGCCCGCCCGGCCAGACGGGTCCAGGCCTCGCCGATATATCGGTCCGCGCCTCCGCCGTCGCATTCGGCCCCCTCGCCGCCCTGCACAAGGCCTCCGGAACGGTGAAGCCGGTCCTGCAAAGCCAGGTGGCGAGCCAGGTGGGAGGAGTGGTCTCCAAGGTCCTCCTGAAGGCGGGGGATTGGGCGGCCGAGGGAGGAGTCGTCGTCCAGCTCGACGACAGCCAGCTCCAGCTCTCGGCCAAGACGGCCGAGGCCGCGCTCGAGGCGGCGAAGATCAATCTCTCGACCCTGCAGGGCACGACGAGCCAGGCGAGTCCGCGGCTCGACTTCCAGGTCCATTCCGCCGAGGCGGCGCTTTCCGCGGCACAGAGGAACTACGAGTCCAAAAAGGCCCTCCTGGCCCAGGGAGGGGCGACGAACGCCGAAGTCGACGAGGCGAACAGCGCCTTTCAGTCGGCCCAGGCGAATCTCGAGGCCGCCAAGACCGCCCTCGACCAGAACCAAAAGGCCGATGTCCAGGACATAGCCCAATCGAAGCTCTCGGTCGAGCAGGCCGACTACGCCCTCCAGCAGGCCCGCCTGAACCTCGCGCACGCGTCGATCCGGGCGCCCTACGCGGGACGCATCGTTTCCGTCAACCTGATGCCCGGCGAGTTCGTCGGCCCGGACGCCCCGGCCTTCGTCATCGCGTCCCAGGAACGGGAAGTGGATTTCTCGGTCCCCCCGTCGGACGCCGCTAGCCTCTCCATCGGCACCCCGATCGATTTCACCTTGAACGGGGAGGCCCGCAGGCTGTCTTTGAGCCGTTCTCCGAACGTTCCCGTCAACGGCGTGGTTCCCTTCGTCGCCAACGTCCCGGGCTCCCTGGCCCTCCCCTTCGGGGCTGTCGGCACGGTGAGCTACTCCCTCGTCCTCGCGCGCGGCACCATAATCCCGACGGGAGCGATCCAGACGAACGAGGACAAGAACTACGCCTTCGTGATCGAGAACTCCAAGGCAGTCGAGCGCCCGATAACCATACTGGCGGAGAGCGGGGATACCGCGGCCATCGCGGGCGTGGAGCCAGGCAGCTCGGTGATCGTAAACCCGCCTCCCGGCCTCATGGACGGCTCCGCGGTCAAGGCGATTCCCGCCGCCTCGGTGGATGGAAGCAAATGAGCAAGGTCCGCGAGCTCCAGGCCAAGATCTACGAAAAGATCAACCCGGCCGTAGGTTTCTCCGTGAGGCGCTACGTCTTCGCCATCGGCGTCTTCGTGGCGATATTCGCCTTCGGGCTGATCTCGATCCTCAATCTGGGGGTCGACCTCTTCCCCTCGATCAATTTCCCCTTCGTCGTGGTGTCGACGACCTACCCGGGCGCGTCGCCGAGCGTGATAGACCAGCAGGTCACCCAGGTGATCGAGAACGCGGTCTCCACCTTGAGCGGCATAACGGACCTCAACTCCACGAGCTCCAACGGCGTCAGCTTCGTGATCATGAGCTTCGACGCGTCGACCGACCAGAACAGCGACGCGAACCAGGTGGCCTCCCTCGTGTCGGCCGCCGTCCGCCAGCTTCCCCAGGGAATCGGCGCCCCCCTCATCCAGACCTTCAACCCCTCGTCGATCCCGATCATGCAGTTCGGGATATCCGGCTCGGGCGCCAGCCTCGGCGAAGTCGACACCTACATCACGAACGATCTGACTCCCCTCCTCGAGCGGGTCTCGGGGGTCGCCAACATAAAAGTCGACGGCGGGCCGGTACGCCAGTTCCAGGTTCTCCTGAACCCGAATCGGCTCCAATCCTACGGCCTCTCCCCCCAGGCGGTCGTCGGGGCCATCACGGCGTCGGCGGTCGACCAGCCGATCGGGACAATCAATCGGCACGAGAACGCCCTCACCTTCGCCACCGAGAACGTCCCCGCCGACGCCTCCATGGTCGCCGAGGTCCTCGTCGATCCGATCCGCGGCATCCGGGTCGGCGACCTCGCCGCCGTGCGCGACCTCCCCGTCTCGACGAGCTACGCCCGGGTCAACGGCAAGCCGGTCGTCCTCGTCTCGATCCAGCAGACCTCGACCTCGAACGCCGTCGCCGTCGTGAAGGACGTGCGGGCGCTCCTCGCCCGGACCAAGATGCCGGCGGGCTACCAGGTCGATTTCAGCAACGACACGACGGCCTCGATCAGGGCCTCCCTCGATTCCACCTACCGGGAGATCGCCATCACCGCGGTCGTGGTCGCCCTGATCGTCCTCCTTTTCCTCGGCAAGCTCAACACGGCCTTCTCCGTCATCCTCGCCGTCCCCATAGCCCTGTCGGCCTCCCCCATCCTCTTCAATCTCGCCGGGTTCACGCTCAATCTCGTGTCCATGCTCGCCATGATCGTCGCGATCGGCGTCGTCGTCGACGATTCGATCGTAGTCGCGGAGAACGTCGAGCGGTACAGGGCCATGGGCTTCGGCCAGAGGGAGGCCGTCCTCAAGGGGGCCAGCGAGATCTTCAGCGCCGTGGTCGCCGCGACCCTCTCCCTCCTCTCCGTCCTCATCCCGGTGAGCTTCATCGGGGGCATCATCGGGGACTTCCTCAGGCAGTTCGCCCTCGGCCTGGCCGCCGCGGTCGCCTTCTCCCTCCTCGAGGCGGTCCTCTTCCTCACCGTCCGCCTCGCCTACACCCCGGAGACGCAGCGGACCCTCGACTGGGGCGACGTCCTCCGAAGCTTCGGGAAGATCGGCGAATCGATGGCCTGGGGCCTCAGGGCCTGGAGGAAGGCGGCCGCCATCGTGGTCGGGATCGGCGCGCTCATAGCCCTGGCCGCGACCAAGAACTTCCGGTTCATGCCGGCCCTGCTGCTCTATCCCTTCGCGCTCGGCCTCCTGCGCTACCTGGGCCGCATCCTCCTCGCATTTTCCCAGGCCCTCACGACGACCCTCCACGGATGGACCGAGACCGGGCTCGAATGGGTCAGAGACGCGTACGCCAGATCTCTCGTCGGCCTGATCGAGAGGAGCGTCGTCGTCCTCGTCTCCACCGGGATAGTCCTCGTCCTCGTCGTCTTCCTACTCGTGCCGAGGATAAGCTTCAGCTTCGCCCCGAAGAGCGACAACGGCACGATCACCATAAACCTCGCGATGCACTCGGGCTCGACCCTCGAGTCGACGAACCACGCGACCGCCTCGCTCGAGGCCTTCCTCCTCGGGCAGCCCGAGGTGAGGACGGTCCAGACGATAGTCGGAAGCACCGGGGTCTTCACCGTCGGCTCGGGGCAGCCGGAGAACACCACTATGGTCGTGCAGCTCGTCGGGCTCGACAGGCGCGCGGGGGCCTACGACCTCATGGACAAGTACCGGGGCGGCATGGAGAAGATCCTGGCCGTCGCGGATCCGTCGGCGACGCTGAGCCTCGAAGTGTCGGGAGGGCCCCAGGGATCGAACTCGACCATCTCCCTCAGCCTCCTCTCGTCGGACCAGAATATCCTCCTCGAGCGGAACGCGAAGGTCCTGAGGTTCGTGCAGGGACGCCCCTTCGTCGTCGGCGCGACCTCGAGTCTCTCCGACGTGAGCGTCGAGCGCGATTTCAAGCCGAGCGAATCCCAGATGCAGGGCTCCGGATTCACCCCGAGCGCGATCGCGGGCCTCCTCCAGACCTACGCCTCGGGCACCCAGGCCGGAAACGTCCAGATCGGAGGGCAGAGCTATCCGATCATGGTCAAGATCGACCCGACGAACCTGAGCGACGGGCAGTCCCTCATGAACCTGCCTATATACTCGCAGGCGCTCCAGTCGAACCTCCTGGTCGGCCAGCTCGGAACCATCGCCATCCGCCAGTCGCCGATCGACATCGAGCGCTACAACCGCCTCTACACGGCGACGCTGTCGATAACGCTGGCGAAGAACGCCCCGCCCGCGCTGACCTTCCAGAACTCGCTGACCGATGAGCTCACGAGGCAGGGCCTCCTCGACGACAAGGTGAGCCTGGGATCGGGCGGCGCCTTCGGGGCGAGCGCCCTCGCCGGCCAGGTCGCGAAGACCGGGATCACGGCCTTCCTCCTGGCGATCTTCCTCGCCTACCTCGTCATGGCGGCCCAGTTCAACTCGTGGCGATACCCGGTCTATCTCCTCATGCCCGTGCCCCTGGCCATAGTCGGCGCCCTCGTGTTCGTCGTCTTCCTGGGCGGAGGCCTCGATACCTTCGGCGTCCTCGGAATGCTTCTGCTGATAGGGCTTTCGGCGAAGAACGCGATCCTCTACCTCGACTTCGTGGTCGAGCGAATCGACGCCATGCCCCTCAAGGACGCCCTCATCGAGGCCGCGCGGCTCCGCTTCCGGCCGATCATCATGACGACCCTGACCGTCCTCGTCATCTCGGGGCCCCTGGTCTTCGGCCGGGGCCAGGGCACCGAGTTCGGCCAGAGGCTCGGCGTCGTCATGTTCGGCGGGATCATCTCCTCCGCCATCCTCACTTTCTTCGTGGTTCCCGCCGCCTTCTACCTCTTCGAGAAGGGTCGCGCCGTATTCAAGCCCGCCGAGGACGGGGTGGAATCGGAAAAGCCGTCCCTCGGAGAAATCGCGGGTGGGCAACCCGCCGGAGCAACGGGCGAGGTCGTCTAGGGAGCGGCGGCATCGGCGCTTCACTATAGGCTGAAACCCCGGTAGCGCATGTACAGGAAGAGCGCCGCCGTCATGAGGGCGTGGCCGTAGTCCTCCGCGCCGACGAGGTCAATCGCCTCCCGCTCCGGCACCAGTATTACTTCGATCTCCTCTTCGCCGTCGAGGGCCTGCTCGCGCGCGGGAGCGCAGCCCTCCGCGACGAAGGCGTGGAAGGTGTTCGTCATGAAGGCGGGATTGGGGGAGAGGAGGCCCAAAGGCAGGATCATTTCGGCCGCGTATCCCGTCTCTTCCGTCAGCTCGCGACCCACGGCCGAGGCCGGATCTTCCCCTCTCTCTACGATTCCGCCCGGGAACTCGAGGCAAAGCCGTCCGCTGCCGTGTCGGTATTGCCGTATCATAACGATCATCCGACCCTGGGGAGCGTCGACGACGGGGATTACACCCGCCCAGTCCAAAGAGTTGACGAGGTAGAAAGTCCCCCGCTTGCCGTTCTCGGACTCGCGGTCGCTCGATGAGACGTCGAAGATCCTGTAATCCGCCAATGATCGGGCGGATATTTCGCGCCAATGTCCGGATCTGCCCATGAATCAAAGACTAATGCGTCGGCGCGATACTGTACAATCCGCGGCATCCGGCCACATCGACGGCCTTGGTGCTCATAAAACCAGGCCGAAAATGTCCGGTTATCAGATTGAAAACATCCCAAACTCAGACTGAAAACTTCTAAACTCAGGCTGAAATTGCTCTAAGCTCAACCTGAATAACATTATGAAACAATCAGGAGCTATCTTGGACGAAAGAGTGGAAGTAATACTCAGTCAGTAGTCGAGCGCTTCCGCCCCTTGCGCCTTCAGCAATTCCTTAGTCGACAGCAATCCGCAGGCGGCCTGGATGTCTTCGCCGCGCGAACGCCGCACCGTGGCGGGAATTCCACTTTCGACGAGGGCTTCCTCGAATTCTTCCATCACCTTGGCCGAGCTTCCCCGGAGGGGGGAGCCGGGGATGGCGTGATAGTGGATCAGATTCACGCGGGTCTTCAGCCCCTGGAGGATCCTTACGAGCTCCCGCCGGTGGCGAGGACTGTCGTTGACTCCCTCGAAGCAGATGTACTCGATGGAGATTCGGCGCGCGTCGGCCTTTTGGGCTTTCCTGAGGAAGTCCAGGACCTGCGAAAGGGCGTGCACGTTCTGGACCGGCATCAGGCTCCGGCGCTCCTCCTCGAAAGGCGAGTGGAGGGACAGGGCGAAGCGGACCCTGCTCCTCCGGAAAAACTCCTCCAGCGCGGGGAGGAGGCCGACCGAGGAGAGGGTCACTCGCTGGTTAGAGAAGCCGAAGCCCCAGTCCGCCGTCAGGATCTCCAGGCTCTTGAGCACGTTCTCCAGGTTGTCCAGGGGCTCTCCCATTCCCATGTAGACGACGTTGGTCAGACCACCGCTTTCGGGGATCCCTCGGACCTGCGAGAGGATTCCCCCGGGGCTCAGGTGGCCTTGGAGGCCCTGCTTGCCGGTCATGCAGAAGAGGCATCCCATCCTGCACCCGACCTGAGTGCTGACGCAGAGGGTCCTGCGGTCCGGCTCGGGGATGTAGGCCGCCTCGACGAAGCGCGGCGACTCGGAGTCGCGGTTCGGGAGGTAGGAGCCGCCGGCTTGAAAGAGGTATTTTACGGTGCCGTCGGCCGACTGGGTCCGCCTGACGGGCGCCCCGAATCCCAGGGAAAACCCCTCTTTCAGCCTTTCGCGCGCTTCCTTGGGAATATCGGTCATCTCGTCGAAGGAGGCGACGCGCCGGGCGTAGATCCATTGCGCGAGCTGCTTCGCGGCGAAGGGACGCAGCGAAAGCGACTGGGCGACGGGAAGGAGGTCCTGCGCCGTCAGCCCGAACAGTTCCTGCCTCAGAAATAGACCTCCGAGACGATGCTCGGGTGGGGAACGCCCTTCCCGATCAGGATATCCCGCACTTCGACCACCATCGACGCGCTTCCGCACAGTTCATAGGACAGCTCCGGATCCCAGGACCCGGATTCGAGGAAGGCCGTCAGCCGCCCGTGGTAGGTCCCGGTCGCATTTCGGGTATCCGGCCCCGAGCGCGAGCAGCAGCGAATGTATCGCTCTCCCATTACGGCCGCCAGCTCGTCCGCGAAATAGAAGTCCTCGGGCGCCCGGACGCCGTGCAGGAGCCTCTTACCGCCGGACAGTCCAGCCCTGGCCATGGACAGGAAGGGAGCCAGCCCCGTGCCGTTGGCTATCCACAGCCCCGGTCCAGGGAAGGCAGGGAAGGATCCCGAGGGTCCGCCGATCAGGATATTGTCCCCCGGGGCGAGGCCCGCCAAGCTCGGCGTCAGCTCCCCGGCCTCCGCCACGGTGAACAATATCCCCGCCTCGTCCTCGCGCGGCCCCGTGAACAGGCTGTACAGCCGCGAAGGTCCGCTTTCGTAGAGGGCGACCTCGACGAGCTGTCCCGCTGCAAAATCGAAATCGCGCTTCCAGGTCAGCGCGAAGGCGCTGCCCAGCCGCTTGGCGCTCGAAATTCGGACAGTATGCGTGGATTTTACCTTCATCATGGGGCGTCGGAAATCAAATGTACCCACGTCGAGCGACTAGGGCAAGAAAGCCATAGGACCGACTTACGCAAAATCCGATCGCCAAAGATGCACCGCACGCTCGGCCATTTTCCTCTGGCGAGCGATCAATCGTGCCGGTGTCCACTCCTCCGCTCCCGACTCCGCGACATCTTTCGACAGGCGGTAGGAACTTTCGGCATAGGATGCGGACTTCCCGGCGAAGGAGGCGTTGCCAACTTGTCTGTTCAGGGATGGCTCGAGAATGCTGAGATTGCCGAGGCGGTAGACGTAGCGGGCTCTATCGTCGTAGGGGAAGTATTGATCCCAGGAGGCATCGGGATTCTCGGGCAGGATATGCTCGATGGTTCCCGGATCGGTATCGGGATCGCGCGGCATCCCCGCGAGGTCGCTTTCGAGGCGAAATAAGATGAACTTGGCCAAGTGCTTCGATTGGCCGGAGGTTTCTGCCTCCAGGTTCTCGAAATCGTGCTTGAAAGAATCGTCCGGGATATAGATCGGCCTCAGGATATCGAAGACTCCCTTGGGCTCGGTGATCTTGCCATCGAGCAGAGCCTTGGCGGCGGCATGGTACACGGGCTCCAGCTCATTTGCATTCCTTGCGCCTACGGTGGAATGGCGGAAGGTGATCGCGGAGACGAGCTTGAGGACACGCTTAAAATCCTCTTTCGAAAAGCGCTCCCACGCGGCGAAGAGGAGGGGCGTCATCTGCCTCGCCTTATAGAGCCCGAGCTCGCGCACGTATGGCCGGCACTCGGGATTCTCTATCCAATACTCGTGATTCTGGTCGCCGAGAGCAGTATAGAGCTCAGAGCGATTCTCGAGGGCGTCGACGAGGGCGAAGACTTCGGGAGGCGTCTTTACCCGATCCCGAATGATCTTGAAGAGTCTTTGGCTTCGGATTCGCGATTGCTCGCAGAGAAGGTGATAACGCAGGAATTCCGGGAAGCGCTCCTGCCGGACCGTTCCGATCAAGGCCTTCCACCGGCGTTGCAAAGCCTCGAGATCGGCTTGAACCCTTATTCGCGAGAATATGTAGTTCTTGATGAGGTCAGTGGCGGAAAGCTCGAGGCCCCGGGCGTTGAGGGTCTCGAAGACCGTATAGGCATTGAGCTCGTCGTCGACATTGATTTGGATGAAAAGCAACTGCCGCGCCATCGTCTCGCTGAGGAAGGAGGCCAAATCCTGTCCGTTGCCCGCTTCGGCTCCTTCTCCCAGTCGGGCGGAAAACCACTTGCTGCATTCCCAGAGAAGGCGGTTGGACTTCGGCAAGCCGCGAGGGTTTATCGGGGCACGCAGCTGGACGAGGTAATCCTGATAGAAAGCGTCGTCGCTATCGTTCAAGAAAAGCTTGGAGCTCTCGATCAATGAGGCCGGGTCCTTTTCGCCTATGAACTTGGACCTAAGGCTCATCGCGCGTTCCCGATTCTCGGCCGGCTCGACTCCCGCCTCCGCGAGTTCGAGAAGCCTGCCGATCACGGCCAAGGCGATGATCGAGAGGGTCGCGAGACGCTGCTGGCCATCTAGTATGGAAAACTCGCGGTCGCTCAAACCCTGCAAGACTAGCGCTCCCATATTGTGCCGATCGTCAGGAACGCTTCGAAGCTCGACGATATCGTTCCAGAGATCCTCCCACTGCTCCTCTTCCCAGGAATAATCGCGCTGGTAGGCGGGTACTCTGAATCGCTTGCCGTTGCCGATGAGATCGAGATAGGTAGCTGTTCGCGTATCGAGAAGCACAGTCCTGGCCATGATTCCTCCAAGTATACCTTAATTCCCCGCCAGCGCCGACTCGACCCAGGAGAATCCGATGCGTTCCTGCTCCAATCGTAGGGAGGGAGCCAGACGATCGTACCGTAGGTCGTCGTAGAGTTCGCGCTCTTCGGGATGTAGGCGGGTCAGGTCGGCCTTCGTGGGCGAGCCTTCGCTCGTCCACTGGTCGCGGTGGGCGAGAAGGGTCGCTCGATCCATCAGGAGAGACTCGGTCTCGGGGAAGCTCGCGCGGAGCTGGTCCAGGATCGCGAAGCCGTGAGTATCGAGATCGCCCCAGTAGCGGATCCGGCGGCCATGTAGCCATTCGGCGCGGCTCAGGGCCGCGAAGCCGTATCCCGCCCCGAACACGATGAGGCTTCCGGACTGGTCGGGAAAGGCCAGGAAATTGATCTCGTTCTCGGTGATGAAGACTTGATGCGGACCGGAGGCTCCCCTAGCCGCAAAAAGTCCGGCGAAGTCCTCGGCCAGGAGGCCCAGCTCATCGACACGCAAGGTCGAGCCGCCTCCCGGGACTTCGAGGCCAAGATCGAGGGCAGGGTCGAGGAGGCGGAATCTCACGTAGCGGGGCTTTTCGCGCAGGCCGTAACGGCGAGCGAAGCCGGCCGATGCTCCGGCCTCCCGGTCGACGGCCTCCGGCGAGAGGACGATGTCCAAGAGCTCCGAGAGCAGGCCGCGATTGCTCTCGACGAATTTGCTGTGAACGCCGGGAGCGTCGATCTGCCTCGCATAAAGGCCCGAGCGCGGGTGGGCCTTGAACCACGCCAGGGCGGCGAGGAGAGCCGGCCAGTCGGCCTCCCGCTCCAGTACGACGAGGGGGCGGCGGACGCACCAGTCATGAAGAGCGGGGAAGGCGGAGCCGATTTCGTCGGCGAGAGCGATGAGGCGAGCCGCCTCGCGCCGCCTGCCGGCGAAGGCCAGGGCGTCTTCGGCGCGTTCGAAAAGGGCGGCGACGGGCAACTCGTTGCGACCGAGCTGGCGGTGCTTGATCTCCTTCCACTCCAGGCGGTAACCGGGACTGGAAGCCGACTCGGAGAGCTTCGCTATCCATGCCCGCGCTTCGTCGAAGCGCTCAGGCAGCTCGCCCGAATCGGGGCCCTTTATCCTCAATCGCAGGGGAAAGAGCGGATCGCCTCCGAGGATGGAGGCGGGCAACGCGCCCCTGTCCCATTCTCGGAGGAGGCGGGAGCGCAGTTCGGCCGGGCTCGTCCACGCTCTCCGCCCGGCGCTCACGAGGCTTCCCGCCTGCGGCGCTCCTGCTCGGCCCGGTATTCCTGGATGCTGAGGTTGCGCAGCTTGGAATCGCGGCCGTCCTCGCTGTAGACGAAGCCGACCGCGGCCACGAAGGGCTCGATGATGTGGATCTTCTGCAGGGGAGTGATCACCAGGAGCTGGAGGTTGAGGCGCTTGAAGAGCTCCAGGCCGTAGCGCGCGGACTCGTCGGAGCCGCGGCCGAAGGCCTCGTCGATCATCACGAAGCGGAAGCTCCTCGACTTGACCTCCCCCCACTCCAGCCCGAACTGATAGGCGAGGCTGGCGGCGAGCACGGTGTAGGCGAGCTTCTCCTTCTGGCCGCCCGACTTGCCGCCGGAGTCGGTATAGTGCTCGTACTCGGTGTCGTCCTCGCGCCAGCGCTCCGACGCCGAGAAGACGAAGTATTGGCGGACGTCGCTCACCTTCTGCGTCCAGCGGCGGTCCGTCTCGCTCTGCCCTTCCCGGCCCCGGAAGCGGTCGATGATGCGCTTAACCTGGAGGAACTTGGCCTCGGAGTATTGCTCGCCGCCCGAGCCGGTCAGGCTGCCCTCGGTGCAGGCCCTGAGATCGGCGATGAAATCCTTGATTTCGCCGTCGGGGCTCGGCTGCGCCTCGAGGACGATGTATCGGCCGGGATTGTAGTCGATCTGCGTGAGCGACTGGTTGATGCGCTCGATGCGCTCGCGGATGCTTTGGCGCTCGCGGTTGAGCTGGGATTGGAAGTTGGCCACTTCGCGGATCGTGTTCTCGTTGAGCAGCTCCTTGAAGGCGCGCTCGAAGCGGGGGAGATCGTCGGCGCGCAGCTGCTCCAGCATGGCGCGGTAGGCGCCGGCGGCTTCCAGGCTCGCGTCGACGTCGCGGGTCTCGAGGGGCCAGGAGCCGCGGTAGGCTTGCATGGCCGTGCTGATCTTCTCGCGCAGGCGACCGAGCTTCTTCTCCTCGGCGTCCAGGCGGGCCTGCAGTTCGTCGCGCAGGTCGCGCTCGCGGTTGTCGCAGCTCTCGACGCTCAGGTTCTCGAGGGCGCCCAGCTCGGCTGCCAGGGCCTCGAGGCGCGGATAGGACTCGGCATGGGACTCGGCCCGCGCCTGCTCGACGATCAGCGCGCTCTCCTCGCGCAGGGCGAGGGCCTGCTCGCGCTTTTCGTCGGTACGGGCTTCCTCGCGGCGATTCTCGTCGAGGGCGGCCTCGTCGCTCTTGAGCTCCGACTCGACCTGGGCGAGCTTGGCGGCCAAGGATTTCAAAACATCGCCCGCGGATTCGAGCTCCTTCTTCTCGGCCTCGAGGGCGGCCACGCGCAGGCTCAAGGGCCGCCAATCGAGCTCGATCCAGTCGGCGTAATCCTCGAGCTGCCGGACGCAGGCCAGCTTGTCGCGGAGTACGCCCTGCTCGCGCTGACTCTCGCCTATCGCGGTCGCGCAGGCCTGTATCGCCGTCTCGAGACCGGCGGTCTGGGCTTCGAGGGTCTTGATCTTGGCCTCGTTGGACCAGCCGAGCACGTAGCGCCCGCGATCATCCAGGCGGCTTCGGTCGTCCTTCTCGTGCCTCTCGCCCGCGCCCTTGGTCTGGCCCATGCGCGTGAGCGCCTGGCGCTCTCGATGAAACTGCTCCATCGACTGGCAGCAGGCGTAGTCGTAGCGCCGGGCGAGCTCATGCTCGATCCACGGTCCCAATGGGCTGCCCTGCTTTATCTCGAGCTTGCGAACCAGGGAATCCTGGCCCGGATCCGGGCTCGCGGCGTCCACGGTCGGCCGGGCCCGGAAATAGACCAGCCTGCCCTTGAGCTGATTGTCGTCGACCCAGGCGGACACGCGCTGGTAGTACTCGTCGGGGACGAGGAGGGACAGGGCGAAGCCCCGCAGGAGGCGCTCCGCGGCCCCCTCCCAGGCCGCCTCGTCGCTCCGGACGCGGATCAATTCTCCGGCGAAGGGCAGGCGATCGACGGGGAGCTCGAGGCTGGATCGAAGGCGCTCGCGAATGGCCACCTGGGACTCGGGTATATTGCTTCGCCGCTGGCGCAGCGAATCGAGCTCCCGCGTCATGTCGCCGTGCTCCTGGCGGCAGCGACGCAGCTCGACCTCGCGCTCGGTGCGTTCGTTCTGCAGCTCCGCCTCGCGCGCGGCCAAGGCCTCGCCAAGACTGGCGAGCTCCCCCCGGTTGCGCGCGAAGGCATCGGCATCCTTGGGCACCGGCAGGCCCAACGCTTGGGCGGGGTGCCCATAGCGCTCCGCTCGCGCTCGGCGGCGATCGCGCTCTTCGCCGGCCGCTCGGATATCCAGGGCCAGGCGCTCGATCCTGTCGCCGCCGTTGGCGGAGATGGCCTCTTTTATCCCGTCGCGATCGGCCTGGAGCTGAGTTTTCCTTTCCTCGCCGCTCCGGATGCGCGCGGCCAAGCGCTCGCTCTCGGCGTCGAGCTTGGCCAGGCGTTTGTCCAACAGGGCGAGCTTGTTCCCCGCGAACCAGGATTTCAAGGCTTCGCGGGCGAGGCGCAGCCCTTCGCGGGCGGCGCCCAGCTCGTCGAAGCGGGCGCAATCGTCGACAATCGGCTCGAGGGCGGCCACCTGGGCCTTGGCCTTCAGCACGGCCTCGTGAGCGCGGTTCAGGTCCTCGAAGTGATGGATCAGGGCCTCGATGCGCTGCTCGCCGTCGAAGGCCTCCAGCATGTGCTCCCGGACGAAGTCCGTCAGGTCGCCTACGGACTTGAGCGAGACCGTCTGGTTGAACAATTCCAGGGCCTGCTCGTTGTCGATCCCGAAGAGGCGCCGGAATGTGGCGGCATAGGCGGCGAAGGTGTCGAAGAGCTCGACCCCGGGACTCGCGCGCAGGCGTTTCCGAAGCTCGCCTATGTCCGGGCCGAAGTCCGCGAAGTCGCGGGCGATGTCCAGCGGATGGTCGCAGATCACGTAGAAGCGAGCCGGCTGTCCCTGCTGGTCCTTCACCCAGAACACTTGGGCCAGACAATATTCCTGGCTGTAGCCTTCGTTCTTGAAGGTGGCGAGTACGACCGAATAGCAGTTCTGGTCGCGCAGGGCCACGGCCTTGGCCGACATGCCGGCCTCGCCGCGCTCGGACTTGAAGTACCCCAGGATATAGGAGCGGAGGGTGCGCTCGCGTGCGTTGGCGCCGGCGGCCTTGTTGTAGGCCAGGCGCTGGGGAGGCACCAGGAGGGTCGCGATGGCGTCGACCAGCGTCGACTTGCCCGAGCCGATGTCTCCGGTCAGCAGCGTGTTCTCGCCCCGGGCGGTCAGGCGCCAGACGCGGCCGTCGAAGGTGCCCCAATTGTAGAGTTCGAAGTTTTCGAGCCGAAAGCCGGCCTTCTCGTCGCTCTCGGCGAAATCCAGGAGCGCGTCGCTCATTCGTCCGCCTCGGGAGCGCGGGCATGGCCGCGATATCCCTCGAGGCGGGCGTCGAACTCGGCCAGCCATTGGGCGTCGACGAAGGCCTTCAATATCCGGCGGACTTCGAAGAGCTGTTCCTGGTTCCTGAGGCGGCGGATGAAGCCGAGCTCCTCCGCGCGGTTCGCCGCGGCCATGACTTGGTCGCTCAGCTTCGCCTCGTTGCCGCCGGCGGGGAGGAAGACCCTCACCATATCGACGAGCTCGTCGCGGGAGAGGATCAGGCGCTGGCTGTCGCCCGAGCTGTCGGTCTCGGCGAGCTTCTTGCGCAGCAGGGCGAGGAGGAGGCTCACCAGGTAGGGCAGCTGCCGCCGGGTCATCAGGCGCGGCAAGGGCGTCTCGCCTTCGGGGCTTTCCCGGCCGCGCAGCCAGGCGAAGCCCTCGGCCTCGTCCAGG
>Ga0181535_10000666_pt1 | contig 49788 bp, 45 predicted proteins | sample PEATcosm2014_Bin_44_FD_119774 | JGI IMG/M metagenome (GOLD analysis project Ga0181535, IMG submission 119774) | Peatland microbial communities from MTU Mesocosm Facility, Houghton, MI, USA - PEATcosm2014_Bin17_30_metaG | ecosystem: Environmental > Terrestrial > Soil > Wetlands > Peat | place... | reverse complement strand
TGAAGCTGGCCTACATTTACATCCGCGGCGAGATGCCCGAAGGCGCAAAGCTGCTGAACAAGGCGCTGGCCGAGGCCCGCGCGAAGAATTTTCTCGGCAAAAACATCCTCGGCACCGGCTACGATCTGGAAATCTATGTTCATCGCGGCGCGGGTGCCTACATCTGCGGCGAGGAAACCGGCCTGATTGAATCCATTGAAGGCAAACGGCCCTACCCGCGCATCAAGCCGCCGTATTTCCCGGCCGTGCTCGGTCTGTGGATGTGCCCGACCATCGTCAACAACGTCGAGACCCTCTGCAACGTGAAGCACATCGTCGCGATGGGCGGCGCGGAATTCGCCAAACTCGGCACGCCGAACAACACCGGCACGCGCATTGTCAGCCTGAGCGGCCACATCAGGAAACCGGGCTACTATGAAATTGAAACCGGCAAGGTGACCATCGGCCAGCTCATCAACGACCCGGCGTTCGGCGGCGGCCTTCGCAACGGTCGCAAGCTGAAAGCGATTATTCCCGGCGGTTCATCGGCGAAGGTTTTCAAGGCCGGCGAGAAGTTCAAGCTCAAGAAAAAGGACGCCGAAGGCAGGGAAATTCTGGTCGAGACCGACATGCTTGATCTGCCCTACGATTTCGATTCGCTGGCCGCCGCCGGTTCGATGAGCGGATCCAGCGCCATCATCGTCATGGATGATTCCACCGACATCGTGGAGGCGCTGGCGAACATTTCCGAATTTTACGCGCACGAAAGCTGCGGCCAATGCACGCCCTGCCGCGAAGGCTCGCTCTGGATGAGCAAGACGCTGCACCGCCTCACGCACGGCGAAGGCCGCGCGAGCGACGCCGATTATCTCGGCAAAATCGCCGACAACATTCCCGGCGGCCGCACGATTTGCGCCTTCGGCGAAGCCTGTTCTTGGCCGGTGCAAAGTTTTCTCGCGAAGTTCAAAGACGAATTTGTCGCCAAAGGCGCCGCCGATGAAGCGCGGCGCGCGAAGGAAATTGCCGTGCCTGTTGAGCAAAAACAATTGGAAGCCGCGCCCCACTGATTTTAATGTCCACCGCCGCCACAACTGAAACGAAGCCCGCGCCGACCGCGATTGAAAAAATCAAGGTCAAGGTGGACGGGCGCGAAATCGAAGTGCCGCGCCTCACGGCCGACTGGTCGGGCAAGCTCACGCCCACCACGATGATTCAGGCATGCGAGCTGGCGAAGACCGACGTGCCGCATTATTGCTGGCATCCCAAACTGCCGGTGGTCGGCAACTGCCGCATGTGCCTCGTGGAATTCGGCACTCCCGCGATGGGACCGGACCGCAAGCCGGTGATGAATCCCGACGGCACGCCGAAAATCGCGAAGTCGCCGCGTCCGGCGATTTCCTGCGCGACGCCGATTTCGCCGGGCATGGAAATTTACACAAAGACGCCAGCGGTGAAGCAGATGCGCGAAGGCGTGCTCGAATCGCTGCTCATCAACCATCCGCTCGATTGCCCGATTTGCGATCAAGCCGGCGAATGCAAGTTGCAGGAATACTCGGTGGACTACGGCCAGAGCGCGAGCCGCTTCGTCGAAGCGAAAGTTCACAAGCCGAAAGCCGTGGATCTCGGACCGCGCATCATGCTCGATGCGGAACGCTGTATTCTCTGCACGCGCTGCATCCGTTTCACGCGCGACATCGCAGGCGACGACGCGCTCGGCATCATCAATCGCGGCAGCTACAACACCATCGCGACTTTCCCCGGCATGCCGTTCGACAACAATTACACGCTGAACACCGTGGACGTTTGTCCCGTCGGTGCGCTCACGTCGAAAGATTTTCGCTTCCAGATGCGCGCGTGGTTCCTCAAGGAAACCAAGAGCGTTTGCACAAGCTGCGCCACGGGCTGCAATGTCCTCATCGGTTCGCGCGAAGAAAAAATTTACCGCTACACGCCGCGCGACAACGACGCGGTCAATGCCTCGTGGATGTGCGACGCCGGCCGTTTGAATTACAAATGGATCGGGCGGGCGGATCGTTTGAAAGACGTTTTGGTGCGCGGTCAGAAATCCACTTGGACGGCGGCGCTCAATGAAATTTCCGACAAACTCAAGAAAGCGCCGGCGGGTTCCGTGGCCATCATCGCTTCGGCGCGGCAGACGAACGAAGAGCTTTGGCTGCTAAGCAAGCTCAAGGCGAAACTCGGCGCGATCAGTGATTCGATACCGCGCGACGGCAAGGCCGACAAACTGCTCGTCAGCGCGGACAAAAATCCGAACACGAACGGCGCGCGGCTCACCGGCATGTGCTTTACGGAAGTCGGCATCAATCTGGTCAAAATCGCGGACGGCATTGAGCTGGGCAAAATCAAGACGCTGATTGTTTTCGGCGAAAATCTGGCCAAGCACGGCGTCAAGGCCAAGACTCTGAGCGAAACAGAAACCCTTTCCGAAGTGGTGGAACAGCATGGCTTGACGGCGGAACTCCTCGCAAAGCTTGACACGCTCATCGTCAGCGACATTTTGCCGAACGAGACGACGAAGCTGGCGCACTACGTTTTGCCCGGCGCGGCGCACGCGGAAAAACGCGGCACGTTCACCAACAACAAAGGCCGCGTCCAGAAATTCATGAAGGCCGTCGAGGCGCCCGGTGACGCAAAAGCAGAATGGGAATTTTTGCGCGAACTCGTTTCCAACGTCACCGGCCAGAACGGCTTTGTGACCATCGAAGGTTTGTTCAATCAAATGGCGAAAGAAGTGCCCGCGTTCGACGGGCTGACGTGGGCGGGACTTGGCGACACCGGCGTGGCGGTGCAAATTTAAAATGGACTGGAATTTCATCATCTTCAGCCTGGTCAAGATCGCCGTGGTCTTCGGCGTGCTGCTGACCGTCGTGGCCTATTCGGTGCTCGCCGAGCGCAAGATCGCGGCCTGGATTCAGGACCGCCCCGGCCCGAACCGCTGCGCGCCGCCGTTCATGAAATATCTTCCGATTCTCGGCCCGTTCCTGACGCGGCTCGGAGTTTTTCAGCCGCTGGCGGACGGCGTGAAGGCGCTGTTGAAGGAGGATTTCATGCCGGCGGGCGTGCGGAAGTTTTATTTCTGGCTCGCCCCGGCGATCTCGATGGTGCCGGCCCTGCTGGTCGTGGCGGTGATTCCGTTTGGCTCACAGTTGGGCTCGCAAAAGATGGTCATCGCCGATTTGAACGTCGGCATTCTCTACACTTTCGGCATCGTGTCGCTGGGCGTTTATGGCATCGTGCTGGCGGGCTACGCGGCGAATTCCAAGTATCCGTTCCTCGGCGGCATCCGTTCCAGCGCGCAGATGATCTCGTATGAAATCGCCATGGGCATGTCGGTGATTCCCGTGCTGCTGATCGCGGGCAACCTGAACCTCACCGGCATCGTCAACTGGCAGTCCGCGCACGGCTGGCTGGTGCTCTACGCGCCGGTGTCGTTTGTGATTTTTCTGGTTTCTGCCTTTGCAGAGACCAACCGCACGCCGTTCGACTTGGCGGAGGCGGAGCAGGAACTGGCCGGCGGCTACAATGTCGAATACAGCTCGATGAAGTTCGCGCTGTTCTTCATGGCGGAATACTCAAACATGGTCGCGTCTTCGGGCATGATGGTGACGCTGTTTTTCGGCGGCTGGACACTGCCCTTCGGCGGCCTCGACCAGCCGGCGGCGACGCTGCTGGGCGGGGTTTTGCACATCCTGGTGTTTCTGGCGAAGATGCTGGTTTTCATGGTGTTTTTCATCTGGGTGCGCTGGATGTTCCCGCGCTTCCGTTACGACCAGTTGATGGACCTGGGCTGGCGGCGGTTTCTGCCGCTGGCGCTGGTGAACATTTTAATCACGGCCCTTGTGCTGTGGCTGAGGAGTTGACATGGCGACCACTGTAAATCGCAGACCGCTCACGTTCTGGGAACGACTTTATCTGCCGGCCTTTGTCGGCGGATTCAAGGTCACGTTCCGCCACGCCTGGAACACGCTGTTCCGGGGCAAGGCCGTGACCATGGAATATCCGGAGCAGAAATGGACGCTGCCGACCGGCTATCGTGGTGCGCCGTATCTGGTGAAGGACCAAGACAACAACACCAAATGCGTTTCGTGCCAGCTCTGCGAATTTGTCTGTCCGCCCAAAGCCATCCGCATCACACCGCCCGGTGACAGCGGCCAGAAGGCCGACCGCACGAACGCCGAGAAAATGCCGCAGGAATTCGAGATCAACATGCTCCGTTGCATCTTCTGCGGCTTCTGCCAGGAAGTGTGTCCCGAAGAGGCGATTTTCCTGCAACAGGATTACTCGCTGACCGCGTTGAGCCGCGGCGAATTAATTTACAACAAGGAGAAACTCCTGTCGCTCGGCGGGGAAGTTGGCGGCATCCAGAAATGGAAGCACAAGCTCGAAGAAGCGAAGGCGCAGGAAAATTTCCCGGTGAAATTTTAATCAGCAATGGAAGCCATCAACAATTTGATCGCCGGCGGTGCGGTGCAGGACGTTTTGTTTTACGTCTTCGCGGCCCTGACGCTGCTGTGCGCCGTCCTCGTCGTCGCGAATCCGTTCAGCCGCAGTCCAGTCACCAGCGCGATGTTCCTCGTGTTGACGATCATTTCGATGTCCGGCCTGTTCCTGCTGCTGCACGCGTTCTTCCTCGCGGCGGTGCAAATCCTGGTTTACGCCGGCGCGGTCATGGTGCTGTTTTTGTTCGTCATCATGTTGCTTGATTTGAAAGAAGAACAACGGCGCCGGATTAAATTGTTCGGCCTCGCCGCCGGCTTGGTTTCCGTCGGCATCGTCGTCAGCATTTTTGTGAAGTCGCTCGCGTCCCTCAAGCCCGCTGCCGCTTCGCCCACACTCGAAGGCGAAACCTACGCGCTCGGCAAACTCTTGTTCACGCAATACACGCTGCCGTTTGAAATCGTCTCCGTGCTGCTACTCGTGGCGATGGTCGGCGTGATTCTCCTGAGCAAAAAGAAATTCGAATAACATGCACGTCGGCCTCCATCATTATTTGTTCGTGAGCTTCATGCTGTTCAGCCTGGGGCTGCTCGGCGTCATCATGCGCCGCAACCTGCTGGTAATTTACATGTCGCTTGAGCTGATGCTCAACGCGGCCAACCTCGCGCTCGTCTCCTTTTCGCGGTTCAACAACAAGCTCGACGGCCAGGTGCTGGTGTTTTTCATCATCACCGTGGCGGCGGCGGAAGTGGCGGTCGGCCTCGCGCTCATCGTCGCGCTCTACCGCAAACGCCAGTCTGCGCACGTTGAGGATTTGACCTCGATGAAACTTTGACGGATGAAATACGAAAATCTACCCTGGCTGATTTTGTTCCTGCCGCTGCTGTCAGTGGCGGTGATAACGCTTTTCACTCTGCGGAGCAAAACCGTCAGCAGCCTCATCTCCATCGGCGCGGTCGTAACCGGCTTTGTGATGACCTTGCTGTTTATCAACGCCAACGGCTTTCAATTCAGCGGCGAAACTTCCACCAACTGGCTTTCCATCGGTGGGCTGCAAATTGATTTCGGCCTGAAGCTCGACGCCTTGAGCATGATGATGTTGCTGGTCGTCACCGGTGTTGGTGGCGCAATCCATATTTATTCCTACGGCTACATGGATGAAGACAGCAGCAAATCGCGCTTCTTCGCCGAGTTGAGCCTGTTCACTTTTTCGATGCTCGGCATCGTGCTGGCGAACAATTTCTTGATGATGTTCATCGCCTGGGAACTGGTCGGCGTGTCCAGCTACCTGCTCATCGGTTTTTGGTTTGAAAAGCCGAGCGCCGGCGACGCCGCGAAAAAAGCCTTCATCACCAACCGCCTCGGCGACTTTGGTTTTCTGTTTGGCATCCTCATGGTTTGGGGATTGCTCGGCTCGCTGAATTTCTCCACGCTCCAAACTTCGCTGGTGGCGAACCCGGTTGCGCTCGGCACCAGCGCGACGATTGCCGGCCTGCTGATTTTCTGCGGTGCGATGGGCAAGTCCGCGCAATTCCCGCTGCACGTCTGGTTGCCAGACGCGATGGAAGGCCCGACGCCCGTGTCCGCCTTGATCCATGCCGCGACGATGGTGGCCGCCGGCGTTTACATGCTGTGCCGCACGCTGTTTCTCTTCAACGCCGACTCGCTTCACGTCATCGCCTACATCGGCGGTTTTACTTCGCTGCTCGCGGCGCTCATCGCCATCCAGCAAAACGACATCAAGCGCATCATCGCCTACTCCACGCTCTCGCAGCTCGGCTACATGGTCATGGCCGTCGGCTTGTTCGGCCCGACCCCCGCAATGTTTCACCTGACCACGCACGCGTTTTTCAAGGCGCTCCTCTTCTTGAGCGCCGGTTCGGTCATCATCGGGATGCACCACGAGCAGGAGATCTGGCAAATGGGCAACCTGCGGAAGAAAATGCCCATCACGTTCTGGACGTTTCTAATTGGCGCACTGGCATTGAGCGGTATTCCGCCGTTCAGCGGTTTCTACTCGAAGGATTCCATTCTAGCGCAGGCGTTGGAGCAGAAAAATTATCTGCTGTTCGGCGTAGCCGTTTTCGTCGCGGCGCTGACCGTGCTCTACACGTTCCGTTTGTTCTTCGTCGTTTTCTTCGGCAAGGAAAAATCCAAAGCCGCTGCACACGCTCACGAATCGCCGCTGGTGATGACGTTGCCGCTCGTGGCGCTGGCGGTGTTCGCTTTCATTGGTGGTTTTATCGGAATCAGTGACAAGTTCTTAAAATATTATCTCGACGCCGGGTTGCTACGATTTACTCCTTTACCGTATGAAACTTTGAATGACGCAAGCCGCGAACATGTTACGAACAGCCCTTTTTTGAATAGTTTGCTTGAACCTTTCTCAAACTCGCCGATTGCGGCAACGATAGGAATTTTGGCTGCGGTAATTGGCTTCTTCCTTGCCCTGTCGCTCTACAAAAACGCCAGCACTGACCCGCTGCCCGCGAAACTCGGCGGCCTGGCGACGGCGATGAAAAACAAATTTTACTTCGACGAACTTTACGAAGCCACGGTCATCCGCGCGCATGATTTTCTCGCGGCGGTGGCCGATTGGATTGACCGCTGGATTTTGGAAGGCGCGATCATCGGCGCGATTCGCGGCGGCACGGATCTGACCGGCCGCGCGCTGCGCCTCGCGCAGACCGGCAACCTGCAGACCTACGCCTTCCTGTTCGTGCTGGGCGTGGCGCTGCTGCTTTATTTCGTTTTGGGAAAATAAAATGTCCATACTGACTTACATCGCAGGCTGGCCGCTGGTGGCGGCGTTGGTGCTGGTGCTCGTGCCACGCAATTACCGCGTCATCATCCGCGCCATCGCGGTGCTGGCCATGCTGATCTCCGCGGTGCTTGCGATAAAAATGTTTTGCCAATTCGTTCCTTGGACCCCCGGCGCACCCGCTTTCCAGTTCGAGCAACAAATCCCGTGGGTCGAATCGCTCGGCATCAGCTATCACGTCGGCGTGGATGGCTTGAATGTCGGGCTGATTTTAATGGGCGCGATCGTGGCCTTCGCCGCCACGCTTTGCTCGTATGAAATCCAGACTCGCGAAAAGGAATTTTACATCCTGCTGCTGGTCATGACCGGCGGCATCCTCGGCGCGTTCGCGTCGCTGGATTTGTTCTTCTTTTATTTTCTGCACGAACTCGCGCTGGTGCCGACCTTCATCATGATCGGCGTCTGGGGCCGCGGCGAAAAGAAGAACTACGCGACGTTTCAAATCACGCTGTATTTAAGCATCGGCGCGCTCATCGCGCTCATCGGCCTGATCGCGCTTTACCTGCAATCCGGCGCGAACACGTTCGACATCCCGAAAATCATCGAGCATGCCAGGGCGAATCCGCTGGCCGTCAACGCGCAAAATTTCATTTTCCCCCTGCTGCTGTTCGGCTTTGGCATTCTGGTTTCACTCTGGCCGTTCCATTCGTGGGCGCCGCTCGGCTACGGCGCCGCGCCGTCACCGACGGCGATGCTGCACGCCGGCGTTTTGAAGAAATTCGGCCTCTACGGCTTGATTCGCATCGCGCTGCCGCTGCTGCCGCAGGCGGCGCAAAGCTGGGCGCACGTCATCGCTTGGCTCTGTGTTGGAAACATTTTGTATGTCGGCTGGGTCGCCATGCGCCAGAAAGATTTGAACCTGCTGATCGGTAATTCCAGCGTCGCGCACATGGGCTTCATCTTCCTCGGCATCGCGAGCCTGAACCTCATCGGCGTGACCGGCGCGGTGCTGATCATGATCGCGCACGGATTCCTCGCGGCGCTGACGTTCGCGTTGAGCGGCTACATTTATCAGCAGACGGGCACGCTGGAAATGAGCAAGCTCGGCGGACTTTGCCGCAAGCTGCCGTTCATCGGCACGGCGCTGGTCATGGCGGCGATGGCCGGCTGCGGCCTGCCGGGTTTCGCGAATTTCGTCGGCGAAGCCACGGTGTTTTTCGGTGCGTGGAAAGTTTTCCCGTTCATCACGGTGCTCGCGCTGTGGGGCGGCCTGGTCATCGGCGGCATTTACATGACGCGCGCCGTCCGCAACATCCTGCACGGCCCGCTGCCGGAAAAATGGAATTCCATCACCGCCATCACCCACCCCTGGCGCAAGCTGCCCTACGCGCTGCTGCTGGCGTGCCTGCTGGTGTTCGGCTTTTTGCCGAAGCTGCTGACGGAAAAAATCAATCCCGACGCGGAAAAAGTGGTTTCAAGCTACCAGTTGCAGGTTGCAAGTCTCCCCTCTCCGGACGCGAAACCGAAAGTGAATTCAATCGGCAATCCGCAATTGGCAATCGTAAATAAATGAATTCCTCCCTGATAATGCTGGAAATTTCGGTGATCGGCCTCGGCCTGGTGCTGATGCTGGCGGATTTATTTGTGCCCGCCGAGCGCCGTCGGTTTATCGGCTACGCCGCCATTGTGGCGCTGGGCGTGCTGCTGCTGACGAGCTTGAGTGGCAACGGCAGTTGCGGCCAGGCCGGCACGGCGTTCCACGGGATGTTCATCAACGACGCGCTGTCGCTGTTCTTCAAACAACTGTTCATCGTCGCGGCGATTCTGGTTTTGTTCATGGCGGCGGAATTCTCCGACAAGCTGGCCGAGGGCAGCGTGGCGGAATATTATTCGCTCATCCTCTTCGCGCTGGCGGGAATGCTGTTCGCCGCGTCGTCCAATGACTTCACGATGCTGTTCGTTTCCATCGAACTTATCACCATTACGTTTTACGTCCTCGTCAGTTTTCAACGCAGCAAACTCCAGTCGCTCGAAGCCGGTGTGAAATATCTAATTCTTGGCGCGCTGTCCTCCGCTTTCATGGTGTTTGGTATTGCGCTGATTTGGGGAACGACCGGAGAATTGAACTTCAACAGCTTGGCACATTTTCTCGCTCAGAACCCGGAGGTTGCCAACAGCCAAATATTTTTACTCGGTGTTCTGTTGGTTCTCGTCGGGCTGGGATTCAAGATCGCCACGTTTCCGTTTCAGATCTGGGCGCCGGACGTTTATCAAGGTGCGCCAACGCCGACGACCGCGTTTCTCGCCATCGGTTCCAAAGCCGCCGGATTTGTTCTGCTGCTGCGCGTGCTGTTCACCGCCGTTCCGAGCGTGACGGCGCATTGGGCGAATCTGCTCATCGTCATTTCCGGTATCACGATTCTTTACGGCAATCTCTGCGCGATTCCGCAGCGCAATTTGAAGCGCCTGCTCGGCTATTCCAGCATCGCCCACGCGGGTTATTTGCTGCTCGGCGTCGCCGCGTTGAGCGTAAGCGGGCAGTCGGCGCTGATGTATTATCTCGCCGGCTATGTGTTCACGGTAATGGCGGCGTTCTTTGTCATCACGCTCGTCATGCGGCATCTGGCGACGGAAGACATTTCCGGTCTGGCCGGGTTGAACCAACGTTCGCCGCTGCTTGCCGCCACGCTAACCATCGCGATGGTTTCGCTCGCCGGCATTCCGCCGCTGGCGGGATTCTTCGGAAAATTTCTGCTGCTCAAGGCGGTGATTGAAGCCGCGCAAACCACGGGCAACCACGGCTATTACTGCCTCGCCTTCACCACGCTGGCGGGCGTGATCATCTCGCTCTATTATTATTTTGGGGTCATCCGCACGATTTACTGGAGCAAAGATCCGGCCGATTTGTCGCCGATTGAAATTTCCTCCCCGGCCAAGCTTTCCATCTGGGCCTGCATCGCAGGCATCTTCTGGATTGGTTTGTTCCCAAACACCGTTTTGAACGTCACCAACCTCGCGGCGGCGGCACTGGGAAAATAATCTTACCGTCAAAGAAAAACGCGCCGGCACCTTCTCCCGGCGCGTTTTAGTTTTCAGCTTAAATTCCGTTCACACCGTCCGCATCTGCACGGCGTCCACGATCTCGGTGCCGACGGAGATGGCGCCGATGATGACCACGGTTTCGCCTTTTTCCAGGCGGCCTTGTGCGGCCAGGTTTTTCAGCGCGGTTTCAATGGTGTTTTGCGGTTCGATGAAGTCGAATTCCGTGACGAAGGACGTGACGCCCCAGCTCAAGGTGAGTTCGTTCGCGGTTTTGGCGTTGTCGCACATGGCGAACACCGGCGAGTAGCGCGGGCGCATCCAGGCCGCGTAGCCGGCCATGTGGCCGTGCCGCGTGAAACAAAGGATCGCCGCCGCCTTCAATTCATTGGCCATGACCACGGCGCTTTTCACGAGTTTTTGCCGGGCGTTGGTCAGTTCGGCGGCGTCATGGAACTGCGCGTTGCCGCTGCGCTCGATGCGCCGGGCGATGCGGTCGAAAACCTCGATGCACTTGAGCGGATATTTGCCGACGGTCGTTTCGCCGCTCAACATGATCGCGTCGGCCTCCTCGAACACAGCGTTGGAAACGTCCGTGACCTCGGCGCGCGTGGGCATCGGCGCCGAAATCATGCTTTCCAGCATGTGCGTGGCCACGATGACCGGCCGGCCGAAACGCAGACACGTCTTTACGATCCGGCGCTGCACGATGGGCAGTTCTTCATAGGGGATTTCGATGCCCAGATCGCCGCGCGCGACCATGATGCCGTCGGCCTCCCGGACGATGGCCTCCAGATTTTTGATCGCCTCCTGGTCCTCGATCTTGGCGATGACGAACGGAGGCGGCGTGTCTTCCGCAAACAATTCCCTGAGCTGCATCAGGTCGCGCGCCTCGCGGACGAACGACAGCGCGATGAAATCCACGCCGAGTTCGAGACCGAGCTTCACGTCTTTGAGATCCTTGGCGGTGAGCGCGGGCAGGCTGACCTTGACGCCGGGCAGGTTGATGTGGCGGCGGCTGCCCAGCGTGCCGGCGGTGAGGACTTCGCACTCGACCTTGTTGCCGGACTTGGCGAGCACCTTCATCTCAATCGTGCCGTTGTCAATCAGCACCACGTCGCCGACGCTGATGTCGTTGACGAAATTCTCGTAGTTCACGTCCACCGAATGCTCTTCCAGATCATGTTCGCCCCGGACGGTGAGGGTGAACTTCTGCCCCGGCTGCAGGTCGAGCGGCACGGCGATGTCGCCCGTGCGGATGGCCGGCCCCTGCGTGTCCATCATGATGCCGGTGAAAACTTTGCGGGCCGCGGATTCGGCGCGGATGTCCTTGACCACGCGGCGGACCCAGTCATGCGGCGCGTGCGACATGTTCAGGCGGAATACATTGACGCCCGCGTCAATCAGCCGGCCGATCATTTCGGCGGTGTCCGTGGCGGGGCCGAGGGTGGAGACGATTTTGGTGCGGCGCAGAGTGCCTCTTTGCATGGGCGGAAAATAAATCTACTGCCATCAATTAAAAAGCATTTAATCGCCGGATGGGCGGAAAATCCGCTTGCCAAAGGCGCCCGGCGCGGACATATTTCAGTTTCAATTTAACCAATTAAATTTATGGCTGACGCAGCAAACAAATACCCCGAGAACATCGCCGGAAAATATTACGTGGACAACCAGTGCATTGACTGCGACCTGTGCCGCGAGACGGCCCCGGACAATTTCAAGCGCAACGACGACGGCGGCTATTCCTTCGTCTATAAACAGCCGGCCTCGCCCGACGAGGAGGCGCGCTGCAAGGAAGCCAAGGAAGCCTGCCCGGTCGAAGCCATTGGCGACAACGGTTGATCGTCCGCCGGTCATTTTCTAAAAAACCAAGCCCGCCGGCTGATGCCGGCGGGCTTTTGTTTGAAGTAAAAATTTAGAGGCCGGACGACGGCGTGGATTCCGCCGGCAGGGAGACGCGGACGAAGCCGGACGGCGACGGGACAATTTCCAGCCTGCCGTGATGCGTTTCGATGATCTTCTGGCTGACGGCCAGCCCCAGACCGAGGCCAACGTTGCGCGTGGTGTAAAATGGCGAGGGAACTTTCTTGGCGGCCTCCACCGTGAAACCGCCTCCATTGTCCTGCACTTCAATGGTCACGGAGCGGTCGCCGTTGCCGCCGACGGTCTGAAGTGTCACGCCGACCTGCGGGTTTTTGGGGTTCGCCTGCAGCGCATTAAGCATGATTTCGGCGAGCGCGTGCTTCAGGGCGGCACGGTCACCGGTGACCACCAACGGCTTCCCGTTGTTCTCAAACTTCATCTGCGCGCCTTCGCTGGGCTGCTGCTGGATTGCGTCCTGAAAAGCCTCTTCAATCAATTTCCCGACGGCAAAAACCTCCGGCTGGATCTGGCCGTCGCGGGCCAGAAACCGCATCTGGTTGATCAGGCGGGAAACCCGCTTGACGCCGCCGGCCAGCGCCTGGTCAAGCGATTCGCGAAATTCGGGGTCGTTGAATTTTTCCGCCAGCAACTGCTGGTGCGTGGAAAGCGGCACCATGGCGTTGCCAATTTCATGCGCGAGCCGGTCGGCCATCGTCCGCACCAGCCGCAGATTGGCGGCCTCCACTTCCAAATTGCGCAACTGCTCGCTTTGGGAGAGATCGTCCGCCGTCAGCAGGGCCGAACTGGGCAGGGCGACCTTGCCGCGCTGAAACGGCACCACGCTGATGCGGTAAATTGTTCCGGGTGAATTTTCCGGCTCGTAGCGGAACGGCTCCAGGGCGGCGCCGGTTTTCAAGACCTGGTAAATTTTTGCGCCGAGCATCTGCGGCAGGTCGCTGAATTCGAGTCCGCCGGTGCGCTCATTTTTCCGGCCAAAATGCCGGCGGGCGGCCTTGTTGGCGTGCAGCACTTTGAGGTCGCGGCCGATGACGATACAGGCGCTGCTCAATTCGCGCAGCACGTCGGTCATCATTTCGGCGTTGCCGGCAAGCTGGTCGTGGAGCCAGATGTTGCGGAGCGCGAGGCCGACTTGTTCGAGCAGATGGAAAATCAGTTCCAGTTCCACGTTCACCAGCGGTTCGCCGGTGACGCGCCCGTCAAAAACAGCCACGCCAATGATGGCATCGCGGCTGGGAATCGGCACGGCGACCTGGGTGCCGAGCACTTCAAATTCCTTTTGCACCTCGCCGTCCAGGCGGGCTTCCTCGCTGTCGCGGCGCAGAATCCGGCCGAGCCGGCAGATTTGCGCGCCAATGCCGGAGTCCAGTGAAAGTTCAAAATGTTCCAGAAGGCCGGAAGAAAGGCCGATGGCGGCGGCGGCGCGGAGCCGCCGGGTGTCTTCCGGCGACATGACTTCGGTGAGCGGCGAGCAGGGGCGGTTGAGGAAAATGGCGGCACGGTTGACGCTCAGGATTTCGCGGAGGAAATGGAGGAACTGTTTCAGCATCGCTTCGGCGTCGAGCGAGTGCGTCAAAATGGAGGAAAAATCGCGCAGGACGTCGAGCGTTTGCGCGGCATTGACAAAACGCGCGGCGGCATTGGGATCCACGGCGGCGCGCGAAAAAATGGCGGTGTTGCCGGCGGGAACCGCCGGGGCCGGCCGTTGCATCGCCGACTGGTTCCATAGCCGGTCCAGAATGGAATTGAGCAGGCGGGGACGGACGGGCTTGGTCAAAATCTGCGTGACGCCGCGCAGAAAAGCCTCCTCCTCCCAATCCGATTGCGACTGTCCGGCATAGGCGATGATCGGCGTCTTGGCGTCGCGGCGGCGGAGGCGTTCGATGACCCAGACGCATTCCACGCCCATAAGATCGGCGTCGAGCAGACACGCGGCGACGAGGCCATGGACGAGCAGCGGTTCGCCCTCCTCAACATTGAGCCGGTGGACCACCCGGTAATGTTCAGGGCTCAAGCTGGTGCGGACGGCTTCAGCAAAATCAGGGTGAGGAGACAAAACCAGTATGGTCTTCATGCTGAAGTAAAATGATTTTGGTCGCTGGTGGTCACTAGCAAGTTAGTCTCCATGATGCCAGCCCTAAGGTCAATCTAAACTTATGACCATAAATTGTTTTTTCCCTAGCCGGCGGCGAGGAGTTTGTCCCACAAATTTTCGTTGAGCATCGCTTTCTTCAAGAAATCGGCCTCTTCCACCGTTGCCGTCGCATGTTCCGGCTGGAGCGGCAGGCGGAGGGTGAACCGGTTGCCGCCGCCGGGCAGGTTCTGCGCCTCGATTTTGCCGCCGTGGTGATGCACGATAAAAAAGCACGCCATCAGATTGATGCCGTATTCCGATGGTTTGCCGCTGGTGACCACAAAGGGGTCGAGCACCACCCGCAAGGATTCCTGCGGCAAGGCCGGGCCGTTGTCGGTGAGATAGACGACCATTTCCTGGCCTTGCAGCTCGGCGGTGAAGGTGATGCGGCTGCCGGCGGGCAGCATGGCGAGTTCGTCCTTCAGCAGCAGATCGAACAGCCGGTCAAACTTGGGTTTGTCCACCCGCAATGGCGGCAGCGAATCGGGTATCTGATTGGCCACTTCAATCCGCCGGGCGGCGAGCGGTGTCCGCAGCAGGTCCAGGCATCTGGCGACCGCCGGCTTGAGCCGGATTTCGTCGGCAAACGGATGGCCGGATTTGTTTTCCGAAGCCGTGCGCAAATCGCCCAGCAGTCCGTTGATTTTTTCGATCTGGCCCTGCACGTTCCGGTGGTAGTCACGCCAGAAATCCGGGTCGCGCAGGCTTTTGTCGTCGCCTTTTTCCTCGGCCATCTTCACCGGCGCAAGCTCCAGAAAGGTTTTCACCGCCACCATCGAATTGCGGATGTGGTGGCTCAAGCCGGCGGCCAGCAGGCCGAGACTGACGATGCGGTCGGCGATCATCATGTTGCGCAGCACGGACATTTTTTCGCGGAGCAGCTGGTCGCGTTCGCTTTGCACCATGAAAAACTCCAGGGCCTGCTTGAGCGTCAGTTCGAGCTGCACCGGGTCCCACGGCTTGGTGACATATTTGTAAATGGCGCCGCTGTTGACGGCGGCGATGGCGGCGTCCATGTCCGCATAGGCGGTGACGAGGATGCGGAGCATGTGCGGGCGGAAGTGGCGGGCGCGCTCCAGCAGCCAGACCCCTTTTTCGCCAGGCATCCGCTGGTCGGTCATCAGCACGCCGATTTCGTCGGGATGTTCTTCAATGAACTTGAAGCCGGCGGCGGCGCTGCTGGCGGTGAAAACCTTGAAGTCATCGCCAAAGGCGCGGGTGAAATTGACCAGCGATTTTTCCTCGTCATCCACATAAAGGATGGCGGATTTTTTATAGTCGTAATGATTCGGCATTTTCAGGTTTGGTTTTGGCGGCGGCCTCGGCGGTGGCCGGCAGATCCAGGGTGAACTCGCAAAACTGGCCCGGCTCGCTCGTGGCGGAAATCGTGCCGCCATAACCCTGCACGATGCCGAAACAAATGCTCAGGCCCAGCCCCGTGCCCTTGCCAACCTCCTTGGTCGTAAAAAACGGGTCGAAAATTTTGGCCAGGTTTTTGGGGTCAATGCCCGGCCCGTTGTCGCGGATGAACAGCAGGCTGCGTTCACCCTCAACCCGGCTGGAAATTTCGATCACCGGCCCGGCTCCGTCCGCGAATTTTTTTTCGCCCAGCGCGTCAATGGCATTTTCCAGCAGGTTGACCAGGACAAGAATGAAATGGTTGCGGCTTGCCCAGACTTTCTGGCCCGGTTTCAGCTCCAGTTTCAAGGCAATGTTTTTGTCTTTCAATTCGCCGGAAATAAAACGCAGGGACATGTTGAAGATGTCCGTCAGATCAACCTCTTCCGAGGCCTGGCCACCGGGATGGGTGAAGGTCCGGAGGTCGGAGACGATGTTGTCCACGCGCTTGAGGCCGTCCTCGATGTCGTTGAGAATGTCATCCGTTTCGGCCAGTAATTCCGGCGGCAGCCGGCGGGTTCTTTTGCGCAGGACAAACAGGCCGGTGCGGGAGTAGTTCAACGGGTTGAGGATGTCGTGCATGAGGCCGGCGCTGAAGCGGCCGAGCGACGACATTTTTTCCGACTGGACGAGTTGCATCTCGGTTTCCTTGATTTCGCGGTTGGCCTGGTTCAGGGCGATGTTTTGTTCCGCTAATTTCTTGTTGGAAACCTCGAGTTCGCGTTTGTTCTGATCGAGTTCGTAGTTGAGTATGAATTCACGGATGCGCAAAGAACGTTGCACCCAGCCGCTGATGACAACAAACACTGTGGTGATAAACAAGAAATAAAGATTGTTGACCCAAAGCCCCACAGGGACGCTTCTAGTCGAGCCTTGCAAGAAGCAGGCACCAAGATACATGCCGATGACGGAGAGGCTTATGGCCAAGCTCAAATCAACGGACCACCGAACTATGAACGATACGCCCAGCAATACCAAGTTCAGGCCTGCATAGTAAGTGGAGGCTGCGCCCTCGGTGGCATAAATCATCCAGCACATGAAAAACGCTGGAGTCAAACCCACGACCAGACATAACAACCGATCGAACTTCTCCCTGAGACTGGTTCGCAAAACCAGCCAGATAATTGCTCCGCAAACGGCGCAAACAAAACGCAAAATCAGGAAAAAGGCGGCCTTACGCGGATAAATAAAGTAGTCCAATACGGCACCAGCCGGCATCAATATCATGACCAGCCAGCAACCAATGTCCAGATGTCGCAGGTTGGTGCTGCGTTCGTAATCCGCGTAAGCCTTTAACGCCTCGGGGTTTTGTTTGAAATCAATATTCATGGGCCGGCCTGGCCGAGTTTGCGGACTTCAATGAAAACATTTGCCCCGCTGGGATCGCGTTTGATGGTTACATCTCCGGGACAGGCCGCCTGGGGTGTTAGCTCCCGCATTTTTTCAGAGTCCCGGTATTGGAGATGCCAGTCCAGAAAACATTCCATTTGATTGATGGCGGCATGTCTGTCCACATTGGTGGCTACCAGCAAACCGTCCGGAGCCAGCATGGCATAAAATGCGTCCATCAGGTGCTGGCAGACGGCGTCTGTCAGATAATCAAACAGTCCGGCACAATAAACGAAATCGAATTGTTCCGGACCGTTTTTTTTGCCGCGCCGTTCATATTCCTTGATCAGTTGAGCGACAGAGAGCTTGACCGTCTTGATTTGGACCCGTCTTTGGTGGCGGGCCTTCAACTCATGCAGGACATGGTTCGTGTGGACCAGTGTTTTCTCTTCAAAATCCGCCAGCACAAAACTGGTCTGGTTTGACAAACTGGTGTCAGCCAAAAACTGTTGAACTTCGCGGGCGGGGCCGCATCCCAAATTAAAGACCCGCAAGCTTCTCTTTTGGGACAGCGCACGCAAAGATTCGTCTTCCAGCTTTTTCCGGAGGTATTGGATGCGGTTGCGATGGGCAACCACTGGCGGAAGTTGCAGGGCGTAGGAATTGAGCAGTTTGGCAAAATACGACCCGCCTTGAAATGGGTCGCGAAACATCATGTCCACCACTTCATAATCGCCCGCATAACCCAGCGGCTTCTCAAAGGCGCGATGCATGAACGGCGAACACTGGGTTACAGGATGCAAAAATTTACGCACGAAGGCCTGGTGCAACGGTCGGAGGTCCGGTTCAACTTGGTTCAATTCATGTTCAAATTTTTCATTGATGCTGCCGGTGGCACGGATGAAATGTGGATTAAGCTGAAGCAGGGCTTCCTGTTCGGTCTTGGCCTGTTCCTGGGCCGGCAAATTGCGGATACCCAATTCGACTTGGTTTAGCCAGATTTGCGATTCGTTGAAAAAAGAGAGGAGATCGATCGTGGCATTCTTAAACTCCGGCTTCACCTTGCATTGATTTTCCCACTCATTCAGAAAGACCTTGAACTGCTCGTCCATGCTGATGTTTTGCTGCAAAGTGGACGCCGGATTCAGACCAGACCAGTTCATTTCCCGCAACTTGACTTCGCAGGCCGTTTTGAATCCGGATTCAACAATGCCGCAAATCACCGCCCGGCCACTACAAGTCTTTTGCCCTTGAAAAATGATCTGAAAGTCCTGCAGCGTTTCTGACAGTCGCAAGATCAAGGTCGGATCATGCACTTCAAAATAGGCGGTATGCGACGTCACCCGCACAATCACGCCATGCCGTTGAATCCCGTCCGCCGTCCGAAACGTCACGCCATTTTCCTGGCTGGTGGCCGGAGCCGGCTTGGCAGGCGGGCGCGTAAGACTGGCGGCATGGTGGCCGTTGCCGTTTCCGTTGACGTTGGATGCGTGGCTCATGTCGCATGGATAGAACATTTGCCGCCTTAACACAAAATTTTTCGGCTGGCACTTCTGCCGCCAAGTCATGCTGCCGGATTGCAAAAAAAGTATGAACTGGCGGGGCCGGTTAAAAATGCCAGCCGGCAGAAACGGATATGGCCTGGCTGATGAACGAATAAGTGCCATCAGCCGGATGGTAGTTTGAGGGATACCCCAGCGGAGCCGCACTGCCGGTGACGGTGTGATCCGGTCCGTAACCAAATTGATAGGCAACGTCGAAACTGAAATGCCGGCCTTTGTAGCCGGTGCCCACACTCAAAAACTGCTTGTCCAAATCAGACACGAGCGGGGTGTAATTTGCGGCCGGCACGGAATTCTCGTTGAAGATGTAACCGGCGCTAACGTGCCAGCCATTGTCAAAATAGCGCGTGGCCCCAAGTTCATAATACCAGCTCGATTGCCAGTCAAACGCCAGCGGTATGCTGCTTAAAGGCACCACCGGATTGGGCGACGACTGATGGATGGTCAGATTGCCCAACGAACTCCAATCGGTGTATTCGGCGTCAAATTCCACATTCCATTTTTCGGTCGGGCGATAGGAAATGCCGGCAGCGACCTGTAGCGGGAATGGATAATCAACGCCGGCAGGACTGGAAGTGGTTGGCAAAAGACCGTTGTATTCGGTGTCAGTGTGTCCGTCAAAATCCATCCGGGTTGAGCTGCGAAAAGTGGTGCCCAGGGATATTTGTTTGATCGGCTGCCACATCAAACCAAGATTGTAGCCCAGCGCCCAGGCGTCGCCTTTGAACCGGAACAGGTCGTTGTTTGGCGTCGGGGTCAAACCCTGTTGCAAATCAATGCTGGCGTAATTCACCATCAAACCGGCGGCCACGGAAAGGTTCCAAGGCAGTTTGTAAGCCACGACTGGATTAATGGTGTAATAGTTCAGCGAGCCTTCGGTGGCAACGGTGCGGAATCCGGTATCTTGAGGCCACTTTTCGCTCTCTCCATAGGGAGAATAGACGCCAAGTCCAAAACTGATCGGCCAATCTTTATCCTTCAGGCTGTAAGTGTAAAAAAGCTGGGGGATGGCATCGAATTTATTCTCAATCTCGTAGGACTTGGAAGTGAGCGGATTCCGGTAACTGGGGTCAAGGTAGATGCCATACACTCCGCCCCGGACATTGTTGCCGTCGAGCTGTGTGATCCCTGCCGGGTTGTAATAAATGGCCGACGGGTTGTCGGCGGTGGCCACAAAGGCCTCGCCGCGCGCGGTGGCAAAGGCGTCCTGATCCGGCAGACGAAAGCCGCCGGCCTGAATTGTTTCAATGCTGCCAACAACCGCCAGCCCCAAGACGGTGGTTGATTTGAGAAGCGCGTAAGGTTTCATGTTTTGCCCAAAGAACACAAAAATCCGCAGCTTGGCAAGCTTCTTGCCGTTTATCAGGTCGTCTTTTTCCCCATCTCAACCGCCCGACGGAAAAAGTTATTGGCCCCAATCTTTCCGCTCAACCATTCGCCGAAGCGCGGAAACAATGCGGTTAATGCCAGCAGCGGGCGGACTGGGACGGGGTTGACGATGATTTCGGGCAGGTCGTTTTCGATGGAGCGCAGCACCGCACGAACCACTGATTCCGGCTGGGAAGTTCCCATCCATGCCGGGGCCGACATGCCAGATTGAGTTTTGAGCCGGGAATAAATCCCCGCTTCCACGAATCCTGGCACAATGGCCGAGGCGCTTATTCCCGCTGTTCGGTAAGTCGAGCGCAATGAAAATGTAAAGGCAACCAGCGCCGCTTTGGTCGCGGCATAAGGCTCTTGAAAGGCCGGTCCGGATTTGCCGGCAAGCGAGGAAATGTTGATGATGTGGCCGCGTTTTTGCGCCAGCATGGTCGGCAAGACCAGCCGCGCCAGCATCATGGGTGCTTCCAAATTGACCGCCAGAACGGAAGCAATTTGGGCTTCGGACAATTCATGGTAAAACGCGGTAAATTCGATGCCCGCATTGTTCACCAGAAGATCCACCCGGCCAAAACGCTTCAGCGCCGTCTCGACCAGCTTCACCCTTTGGCCGGGATCCCGCAAATCACAAACCAAGTCAACCGATTCACAGCCCTGTTTTTCAATTTCCGCGCGGATTTCTTGTAAATCATTGCCTGGAAAAGCCGCCAAAACCAGCCGGACCCGGAGCTGGGCAAAGGCCTTTACAAAATGAAGGCCCAATCCGCCCGAAGCACCTGTCAACAAAACTACATCGCCGGGTTTGATTTTCATAAATTAATTTGCTGATGGCAGCTTCTCATACCCCCACCGCAGCATCCGCACCGTCGTCTCCCAGCCGATGCAGGAGTCGGTGACGCTCACGCCGTAGCGCAACTCGCTCAAGGTTTTCGGAATCGGCTGGTTGCCTTCGTTCAAATGGCTTTCGACCATCAGGCCGATCAGCGATTTCGTGCCGCCCGCGCGCTGTTTGATGACACTGCGCCAGACTTCTTCCTGCCTGGCAAATTTCTTTTCCGAGTTCGCGTGGCTGCAATCCACCATCAGCACCGGCGGCAGCTTCTCGGAAATCAATTTCTCTTCCGCCGCCTGGATGCTGGCCGCGTCGTAGTTTGTCATCGCCCGGCCGCCGCGCAACACAACGTGCCCATCCGGATTGCCGGTGGTGCGGACGATGCTGGTCATGCCGTCCTCGTTCATGCCGAGAAAACTGTGCGGATGCCGGGTCGTGTCCATTGCGTCTATCGCCACCTGCAGGCTGCCGTCGGTGCTGTTCTTCAGACCGACGGGCATCGAGAGGCCGCTGGCCATTTCGCGGTGTGTCTGCGACTCCGTCGTGCGCGCGCCGATGGCCGCCCAGGTGATGAGGTCGGCGATGTATTGCGGCACGACCGGGTCGAGAAATTCCGTCGCCGCCGGCAGCCCCAGGCCGACGATTTCCAGCAGCAGTTTCCGCGCGGTCCGCAATCCCGTTTCGATGTCCTGCGAACCATCCAAATGCGGGTCGTTGATGAGTCCCTTCCAGCCGACGGTCGTGCGCGGTTTTTCAAAATAGACACGCATGACGATTTCCATTTTGTCGGCAAATTCTTTTTGCAACTGGCTCAAACGCGTCGCGTATTCAAGCGCGCTTTTTTCATCGTGGATCGAGCACGGCCCGATGACGACCAGCAGCCGCCGGTCTTCCTGCCGCAAAATGCGGACGACCCGCTCGCGGCTGCGCACGACGGTCGCATTTACCGCCGCAGGCGTCGGCGACAACGCCTTCATGGCGCGCGGCGACAGCAGCGGAACGATTTCTTTGACATGTAAATCCTGCGTCCGATACATAAGATCAAGTATAACGCGGCCGCGCCGCGCGGAAAGCTGAAACAATCCGTTTCCCAACCCGGCGTGGCCGGAAGCAGGGGAATGAGACTGCTGGATGGGTATGGAAACGACCAATATCCGCAAGGCGACCGAGGAGAGTTCACTGATTTCCCGTTAAGCTGCGCAGATTGCCGGACCGTTGGGCGGTTTTGCCCGTGTTGACATCACAGGCAGCCTGCTGAACGCAGGTCATCACCGAATCCACACGGGATGGACAACGCCGCAGCCATCGCGGACTACTGCGACGTGGATATACAGAATGCGATCCTCAAGCGCATCCGCAACTATCGGCTGCCGCACGGCTGCTTTTTTTAGGTTTCCGCCGAGACCGCAATGAATCTCGATTCCGAATGCCAGCCGATCGCTTCAACTGACCGTATGAGATCACGGCCGCCCGAAAATGAGGTGACAAACTCGGTCGCAAAATCTACGGTCCGCGTCACCAGTCCTTGACCGGACGGTTGGAATCGCGCGGCTTGTCCTGCGGTTTCATCTGTAAAAGCTGCTCGTCTCCCTTCCGCGCGTCCAGCAAACGCTTCGCCTCCTCCGGCGTCATTTGTCCCGGCTTGACCGGCTGGCCTTCGGCTGCCTGCTCGTCTTTGTCGCCCTCCTTTTTTTGGGCGGACGACTTTGGCTGCTCCGGCTGTTTTTGCTGCTCGGCCTTCTGTTGGTCAGCCTGTTTTTGTTTCTCCTCGTCCGGCTTCTGCTGGTCCTGGGAACTTTGTTTTTGCTGCTGGTCTTGCTGTTGTTGGTTTTTTTGTTGATCCTGCTTTTGCCGCTGTGATTGGTTTTGCTGGTTCTGTTGCTGTTGATTCTGCTGTGACGGCTGCTGTTTGAGCAGTTGCTCCAGTTTTTTTAACTTCACGTCGTCGGGATAAGTTTTCAGTCCGCTCTCCACGCGCTCCAGCGCCGCCGGGACGTTGTTGGAAATGTAAAGCTGCGCGCCGCTGTTGAAAAAATCATCGGCCGGCGCAAGTTGCGCGCCGGCGTTCTGCCATGACAACAGCAGCAGGCTAAGGCTGATGAGGAGTGAGAATCGCATCAATGTCCTTCAGTTTTTTAATGTAATCCTGAAATTTTTTGGCGGCAATCGGGCTGTTCAGGCTCTCCATGATCTCCAGCGCGCGGTGGAACTCATCGCGTCGGACCGCCTCGTCCGCCGACTGCTTGGCCCGTTGCATCGTGGCGCGGAGTTCGGCGATCAACTCAATTTGTTTTTTTACAAACGCCAGATTCCAGCGCGCATCCAAATCGTTCGTGTTCAGTTGCACCGCGTGGGCGTAGCTTTGCACGGCGACCGCCCAGGTTTCCGCCATTGCATTCAAACTGTCAGAGTCCGGATCGAACTTCAATTCGCCCAGCCGGTATTGCGTGTTGCCCAGGTTGTAAAACGCCTTTTGCTGCAGCTTCAAATCCGGCGACAGCGTCACCAGTTGGAAATCCTTCAACGCCATGTCAAAATTGGTCGCGCGATACGCCGCCGCGCCCGCGTTAAAAACCAAACGCAGGTCGTTCGTGCAGACTTGCGCCAGCCGGTCATATTCCTGCAACGCGTTCGTGTAATTGCCCGACCGGTAATCGCGCAGCGCTTCCAAAGGCGACGCAAAAGCTGAATCCGGCAAAACAGAAATGACGATTGCCAGCGCGGCGACGGTGACGGCGGTTTTTGACGACGAAGCCGCGGCTCTCTTTTCGCGTTTGCGTTCCGGCAAAAACATCTCCGCCAGCAGTAGCAGCATGGCCGCCGCCAGCGGCCAATGGAATTGCTCATGATAACGTCGCACCATCTTTTCTTTGTTCTCTGATTTCGGCAGCGGCGCGAGACCGCGTTCGTAAAGCGTGTCCATCGTGTTTGCGCCGCGCAACGGCAGGTAAAACCCGCCGCTGGCCGTCGCAATCTGCTGCAACAGCGCCTCGTTCAGCTTCGTCTTCACCACCTGACCTTTTTCATCGCGGATGTAATCGGTGTTGCCATCCGCCCCGGCGACCGTCACCAGCGTCCCCCCCGCCGAGCCGATGCCGACGGTGAAAATTTTCAACCCTTCCTTCGCCGCGTTTTGCGCCGCTTCCAAAGCGCCCTCGTCGTTGTCCTCGCCATCTGTGAACAGCACGAGCGCCTTGTAATGGTCATTTTCCTTGAACGCCGTCAGCGCGGTGTTGATGGCGGCCGCGAGCGCGGTGCCGCCCTGCGGAATGGAATTTACGTCCAGCGCCTGCACGCTCTGCTGGAACGCCGTGTTGTCAATCGTCAGCGGACATTCCAAAAACGCGTCACCCGCGAATGCCACCAGTCCCAAACGGTCGGTCGCGGCTCTTTGCATCAACTCCAGCGCGGCGAGCCTGGCGCGCGCAAGGCGGTTCGGCGCGATGTCCGTCGCGAGCATGGATTTTGACGTGTCCACCGCCACGACGATGTCCAGTCCGCGCTGCGCGACTTCCTGCAAATCAAATCCGCGCTGCGGCCGCGCCAGAACGATGATTAAAAATGCCCCGGCCAAAATTAAAAATGCAAAACGCATTTTCCGCCGCGCGGGCGACCGCCCGACGGTCAGTGACGCCAGCAGGCGCGCTTCGACAAATTGCGTCAGCAGTTTTCGCCGCGCGCGCTCGCCCCACCAGAAAAACAGCGCCAGCAGCGGCGGGATCACCAGCAGCAGCCAAAGAAATTGTGGATGCTCGAATCTCATGGCAGCCTCCGAAACGCGGTTTGCGCCAGCACCAGTTCAATCAGCAGCAGCGCGAGGCCGGCCGCGACCGGCCACGGAAACAGTTCTTTGAACTCCGTGTATTTGTTCACGACGGCCTCGGTCTTTTCCAGCTTGTCAATCTCGTCATAAATCTGCCGGAACTTTTCCGCGTTGTCCGCGCGATAATATTTTCCGCCCGTCTTGTCCGCGATTTTTTTCAACGTGTCCTCGTCCACGTCCACCGGCACCATTTGATAAACCTTGCGCCCAAACATGTCGCGCGCAGGCATCGGCGCCTGGCCTTGTTCGCCGATGCCGACGGTGTAAATTTTCACACCCAGCGCCGCCGCCGCCTCGGCCGCCAGCAGCGGTTCAACCTTGCCGGAATTGTTTTGTCCGTCCGTGGCAAGGATGATGATCTTGCTTTTTGATTTCAAATCGCGCAGCCGGTTCACGGCCGTGGTCAGCGCGTCGCCAATGGCCGTCGCGTCGGAATTGATCGCGCCGATTTCGAGCCGTTCCAGGTTCTCCTGCAAATAGTCGTGGTCGAGCGTCAGCGGCGTGGCGATGAACGCCTGCGCCGCGAACACGACGAGGCCGATGCGGTCGTTCGGCCGCTTGTCAATGAACCCTTTCAGCACCGAACGCGCCATGTTGAAACGGTTCACGCGCCCGCCGCGCACGACGAAATCTTCCGACACCATGCTGCCCGACATGTCGAGCGCCACCACGATGTCCACGCCGCTCGCCTTCACCGTCGTCTGGCTTTTGGTCAGCCGCGGCTGCGCGAGCGCCACGATGAACAGCGCCAGCACCGGCCAGCGCAGCGACGTCAAAAATCCGCCCGGCCGCGACCGCGTGATGTTCTGCATGCCGCGCACGAGCTGCACCGATGAATAAACGAACGCCGGCGGCACGCCGCGCCGGCCTTTCAGCCATGCCAGCACCGGCAGCAGCAACAGCAGCAGCAGAAAATAGGGATGCGCAAAGACCATTTCGATTTACAATTTTTGTCCGGCAATTTCGGGTTGGGGAGAGAGCGCCTCTGGCGTGACGTCCGCCAGCGCCGGTTCCGTTTCTTCCACGAGCTGGAGCGCGGAATGGTGCAGCTGGCGCAGCTCGTTTTCACCCGGCTCGTATTTGGCGAACTTCACCAGGTCGCAGCCCGCCAGAAATTCTCCGAGACTTTCCTTCTGCTCCGGCAGCAATAATTTCGTCCCGCCCAGCTCGCGCAAAAACTCCTCCGTCGTCCGCTCCGGCGCGCGGAAATCGAACCGCTCTTCGAGATACGTCCGCACCGTGTCGCTCACCGCGATGACGAACGGCTTGGGCTGCGTGATGAGCGCCAGCGCCTCTGCCAGTTTTCGCTTCGCGCGGACGTGCGCCGGCACCGGCGGCGGCGGCACGATGTTCAATTTTCGATTTTTCCACCAGCGCCAGAGCAGCCACGCCGCGACCGCGACGGCCACGATGGCCAGTGCCGCAGGCACCCACGTCCAGCCGTCCAAAATTTCAAGCGGCGGCTTGATGTCGCGGATGTCATTGATTTGTGCGGTCACATTTGTCATCCGCGCAGCCTCCGTTTCTCGCGGTTCTCAAAAAACTTTTTCAGCGCCGCGCCGTATTCCTGGTCCGTGCGCAACTGGATCGCGTCCATGCCCGCCCGGCGAAAAAGCCGCGCCAGCTGCTCCTGTTCTTTCGCCTGCCGCTCCGCGAACGCCTCGCGCTTGCGCGCGTCGCCGGTGTTCACCTCGACAATTTCGCCCGTCTCCGCATCCTGAAAAACCAGCCGGCCCAGCGCGGGCAGCTCCAGCTCATGCGGATCGGAAATCTGCACCGCCACGAGGTCGTGCTTGCGGTTCGCCTGCCGCAGCCGCGTGAACGACGCCTGCGCCAGCGATTCCAGCAGCAGCATCTGCGGCCTCAAATGTTTTCCGCCCGCCTGACGCGGCGCGGCCGGCGAGCCGATGAAATCCGAGATGATCACCGCGATGGCCTTGTGCGACTGCACGCGCAGCAGAAATTCCAGCGCCGCGTTCAAATCCGTCCTGCGCCGCTGCGGCTCGAAGAACAGCACCTCGCGGATGACGCGCAGGACGTGGCTGCGGCCTTTGCGCGGCGGAATGAACTTTTCCACTTCGTCGCTGAAGAGGATAAGGCCGACCTTGTCGTTATTCCGAATCGCCGAGAACGCGAGCACCGAGGCAATTTCCGCCGCGAGTTCTCGTTTCGATTGCCCGCGCGAGCCGAACAGGCCGGAGCCGCTCACGTCCACGACGAGCATGAGCGTGAGTTCGCGTTCCTCGACGAACTTCTTGATGAACGGATGGTTCATCCGCGCGGTGACGTTCCAGTCAATCGCGCGCACGTCGTCGCCGGGCTGGTATTCGCGCACCTCGTCGAAGTTCATGCCCTGGCCTTTGAAGACGGAATGATACTGGCCCGCGAGCGTTTCGGTCACGATGCGGTTCGTGCGCAGCTCGATCTGCCGGATTTTTTTGAGAATCTCGCGGGGAATCATGAGGTGATTGCTGATTGCCGATTGCCGATTGCCACATTCAAACCGGTGAAAACTCCGGCTTGCGCGAACAAATCAACGGAGTAAATTGACGCCATGAGTGCGGCCCAAGCCCAAGTTTTGGAACAGCTAGCCCGGCTTCCGTTTGAAGAACAACGTGAAGTCTTCGACCGTCTCCGCGATAAATTCGACGAGGTGCTCACGCCCGAACAAGTTGCCGAACTTGACCGCCGGGCCGAACGCGCACTCGCCCATCCCGAACGCTGCCGTCCGCTTGCCGACGTGGTTGCTGACATCGAAAAACGATTCCGCGCCACGCGATGAGTTTTCGGGTGGTCATCGAAGAAGAAGCAGAACGGGAATTCGCCGAAGCCGTCAACTTTTATGACGAGCGCGAGCCGGGAGTCGGCCAAAGATTCGCCAAAGAGTTGCAGGCTTTTTTCAAAACGGTTTGCCAAGATCCCGAACGCTTTCCGTTTGCCAGCCGGCTGACACAAAAAGCCAAAATGCCCGACCCGTGGCCGTATTCCGTATTCTTCGTTGTCAAACACCAGACTTCCGAAGTGATCATCAGCACCATCTGGCACGGCGCGCGAAATCCGACAAAGCTGCGCCGGCGGCTGAAATGACCAGCCCGCGGGTGTTTCGGTCACGATGCGGTTCGTGCGCAGCTCGATCTGCCGGATTTTTTTGAGAATCTCGCGGGGAATCATGCGGCTTAATTTGGCTGCGGCTTTCTTATTTTCAACGGAGCGACACTTGTTTGCTTCAAATACATTTTTTGATTTGGAAAATCCAATGCCACGAGGTGCCGCGCCAAAAATCTCAGCCCCAGCACATTAGAATGGTCAACCGGCGCGACCTCGATGTCGGAATACTTTTCACCATCCCAAACACCGGAATGGAATCGTCCGCAGCCCAAGAAAGAAAGCAGCCAGGCTCCAATCACCTCGCCCGATTCTCCTTTGTCCACCAGGCCGTCCGCATGGCAGCCTGTGTCAATCACCAGGTTTGTGTTGTTGCCAAAGAAACCTGCATGATGAATCAGCGGTTGGATAAATGCCTTATGCGGGCCGCTTCTCGCAAGCGTCAATGGATACATCTTGCCCCAAGCAGCTACATTGGTTTCGGTGGAATCTAAAAATCGCAATTTGCCGGCGGTAAAGTCTAATTGGATGCAATAATTTTGCAGACAGTCCATGCCTAGAATCCCCTGAAAGTGTTTCTTGAATTTTTCCGGCAGTGGCGCACAAGCCACATAGTCGTCGGTCAACAGCGCAATATTTCCTAGCAAAAGCTTTGGTGCCGGATAAATTTCGGCCAACTGTTGTTTGCGACCAACAAAATTCACTGGCATCGAGCCAACGCGTTTCCCCAATTTTGATGCAAAAGTATCATCAAAGATTGTAATGGGCGAGCCGGTATCAATCATAAACACCACGTTCTCCCCGGTTTCAGAGTGAAGTTTCACCTCCAACCAGCCTCCCTTGAACCAGCCTCCGCATCCCGCATCCTGATTGATGGGAACTTCCGGTGGGAGTGAAACTCCTGAAACCGCCAGCGCAACTCCAAACGCCAGCCAAGCAAACACGCAAACCACGACGCGGTTCGGGCGCAGCTTGATATGCCGGATTATTTTGAGAAGCTCGCGGGGAATCATGGAAAAATGATGAAGGAAGAATGCAAAATGAAGAATTCCGCTTCCGCGCTAGTTAAAATTCGGCTTGCAAAATGGTTTCTTCATTCTTCCTTCTAAATTCTTCATTCGTTTTCACGGCACGGGCAGTTCATCAAAGATTTTCTGGATGACGATTTCGCTGGTTTTTTCCTCGGCCTCGGCTTCGTAGGTGATGGCCACGCGATGGCGCAGCACGTCCATGCCGATGCTTTTCACGTCCTGCGGCGTCACGTAGCCGCGGCCTTTCAGGAACGCGTAGGCCTTGGCCGCCAGCGTCAGCGCGATGGTCGCGCGCGGCGACGCGCCGAGCTGGATGAAATCCTTCACCGCGATCTTGTAATGATCCGGGTCGCGCGTGGCGCAGACGAGGTCCACGATGTAATCCTTCACCTTGTCGTCCACGTAAATGTCGTTGATGATTTCGCGGGCCTTGAGGATTTGTTGCGGCGTGACGACGGCGCTGCACGTGGGCGTGCCGCTCGTTTTCGCCATCACTTCGAGAATCTGCCGCTCCTCGGCGCGGCTCGGATAGCCGATTTTCAATTTCAACATGAAGCGGTCCACCTGCGCTTCGGGCAGCGGATACGTGCCTTCCTGCTCGATGGGATTTTGCGTCGCCAAAACCAAAAAAGGTTCCTCCAATTTGTAAGTCTGGTCGCCAATGGTGACCTGCTTTTCCTGCATGGCTTCGAGCAGGGCGCTTTGCACCTTGGCGGGCGCGCGGTTGATTTCATCGGCGAGAATGAGATTGGCAAACACCGGCCCTTTGCGCGTGGAAAAGCCGCCGGACTGCGGATTGTAAATCTGCGTGCCGATGACATCAGCGGGCAGCATGTCCGGCGTGAATTGCAGGCGCGAGAATTTGACGTGCAAACAATTGGCGAGCGATTTGACGGCGAGCGTCTTGGCCAGGCCGGGCACGCCTTCGAGGAGGACGTGGCCGTTGGCGAGCAGGCCGATGACCAGCCGCTCGGTCAGGTATTGCTGGCCGACGATGACCTTGCCGAGTTCGTTGAACAGCGGGTGCGTGAACGCGCTCGCTTCCTTGACCGCTTCGTTGATGGCGTTGATTCCAGTGCTCATGTTTTAATTCATTTTTCCGATGGACGACATTCTGACAAAAGAATGCAAAACTTGTTCAACCAAATTGACTGGTGGGGCGAGTGTCATCGCAAGCCGTGGTGGCCGTTTGCAAAGACCGGCTACGGCGACGCTCGCCCCGCCAAAGCGGTTCATGCACCCGGCAATACTTCCACCTGCTTCCGATTTAACCAGCCGATCTTTCCCGCCTCGTTCGCGACTTGCACCCAATCATCGTGGCGATCCAAAACGCGCAGTTCTACACCGTCGTGCGCGGCGAAGGTGCTCTGCGCCTCGTCAAATGGCCCGCTGCGGGCCGTTGTCTCCGCGCTCGTCACCACCGCGACGGACGCATTAAAATGGTTCGCCGCCTGCAATGCCAGGATCGCGCCGGAACAAATCGTCAGCGCCAGCGCCAGACGCGTCGCGCTCTGTAATTTCGGCGCGAGCATGGGACGGATCTGCAGCGCCGTGAGCAGCGCAAACAGCGCCCAGAAAAAGACCGCAGTCAGGAGCGCGTCCTCATTTAGCGTGAGCGAACCAACCCAGTTTTGCCAGCGGCTCTCACGAAGGGTCGCGCCCTGAACCTGGGTGCGCACGAAGGCGAGGTTGGCGCGCAGTTCGGCATCGCGCGGGGACAATTGCGCCGCCTGCCGATAAGCGGAGATGGCTTTGCCGAGATGGCCGGACTTGAATTCTGCATTGCCCGCGTTGAACAGGAGCGCGGGCGATTGCGCGCCGGCCTGGAGAAGTTTTTCGTAGGCCCCGGCCGCATCGGCGAATTTCCCCTCGGCATAAAGTTTGTCTGCCGCTGAAAAATCCGCCGCGACGTCCGCTGCAAAAAGTTTCCCGGCAAGAACCAGCGCGAACAGGCTGGCGAAAAGTTTTTTCATGCCTTCACCTCCTGAAGTTCGCTGACGGCTTGCTCGAATTTTGCCGCGACGGAATTCAATTCACTGGTTCCGCGCACGGGGGCGTAACGCGCCTGGTTGCATAGCTGGAACAATTCGCGCAACGCATCGCGGGTCGCGTTCGGAGCGCCGCGCAAAACAGCGTGTTCATCAATCACGTTTTCGGTGATGGCCGACGCCGGACAGTCCAGCCGCTCGCCCAGCTGCTCCTGCAACAGGCGGAACAGCAGCGCGAAAAATTCATCGGGTTGGTTTTCCGCCGCAAATTTTTTCAAGCTGTTCAAGCCGTCGCGGACAAGCTGCGCCACGGCGCGCTGGCGGCGGAGACGCGGATTGTTCGCCAGACTGTCCGTGCGTTTGCGCCAGATGAACGCGGCGAGAAACGCCAGCGCCGGCAGGCTTTGCGTCGCGAGGAAAACCGGCTGCGCAACAAGCGGAACTTTATTTTTCGTGAGCGCTCCGAGGTTTTCCTTGATCGGCAGGATGTCCTGCGGCGTCTGGTTTTCCGGCGGCGAATTTTTATTTGCCGCCAGCGCCGGCATCGGCGAGGCGCCGGCGGCCTTGACAACGAGCGGCACGGCGGGCTGGGTGAGCGTGTGGTATTGGCCATCGTCAGGATTGAAGAAGGAAAACGTCAGCGCCGGCAGTTCATGCACGTCGGAATTTTGCGGCGAAATGATCTGCTCGAAAGTTTTGGCGCCTTGAAAACCGAACTGGTCGCCCGCTGACAGCCGGGTCGTGGGCGGATACGTTTTGAAATCGCGCCACGTCGCCTGCGGCGGCAGCGTGACGGCGTCGAGCGCGCCGCGACCGGAAATCTGCACGCGCACGGTGATGGGATCGCCGACGGTCACGTTGGTCGGCCCGGCGGTGGCGGTCAGCGTGAAACTGCCGATCGCGCCGGTAAAATTCGCGGGTTTGTTTTGCTCCGGCAGCGGCAGTGATTCCACGCTGACCGGATCGGTCGCCAGCGTGACCTGTTTCTGTTCGCCCTGGTTGAAAAATTGCCGGAAGAACGGATCGCCGCCATCGTTTTGCGACGGCAGGACGACGACGGCGCTGGCCGTGAACGGCCCGAGCGTGAGCGGCCCCGTGCGCATGGCGTCAAGCGGGATGGCGAGAGGAACGACGGTAAAAATGTGATTGCCGACCTGCGCCCGGTGGCGCTGATTTTGCAATTCCGTCATCTTGCCGGCGCTAAAACCCTCCGTGGGCGAACTGGTGAGCTGGAAGTTGCTCAAATTCTGCACATCGTCGCGGAGATAAAGTTCGAGCCGTCCGACCGCCGGTTCGCCGACGTAAATTTTGTTTTTGGGAAAGACAAATTTCATGAACGCGACTTCGCTGCCGGAATTCACGGCGGCGGCCGAGGGCGCGCTGGCAGCGGTCACCGTCAACCTGAGTGGCGCGGTGGAAAGCTGCTGGCCGTTCACATTCGCCGTCAGCGCGGGAATGGTGAACATGCCGGCTTGCCGCGCCGTCACGGAAAATGCGACGGTGACGGTCGAACTCATCGCCCCGTTGACGAAACTAAAGCCGGTCTGGTTGCCGGTTTGGATGATTTGCAATCCGGGCACGTCGGGCGTCGGCACGTTTTTCGGCTGGCCGTCGGCAAACGTGAGCGACAGCGTCGCCTGCTCGCCGAGCGTGATGGCGTCGCGGTCGAGCGACGCGGTGAACGACGCGGCGAACGACGCGCCGTTGAGCAGCGCGCCGGCGACCAGCACCCTCCAGATTTTCAAAATGAACCGCATGGCTTCAATTCGACATTTCTGACAACTGACAAACAGGAACCGGAAATGTTCACAAATTTTTCGCCGGACGAAAGAGCAAAATGCAAGTTGCTGGCCGTTTTCAGCCGCAGAAAAAAATGTCAAGCGCCGGAGATTTTCAGCCGGTCGTCAGAACCCGTTTGAGCAAGGAGCGCGGCGGCGCGACCCGAAAATCGGCAGTGCGCAATAATTTCAGTCGCCGAGGCAGATGCCGAGCGAACGCGTGGCGTGAACAAACCCCTCGTCCAGCGGCACCGTCCGCAGCCGGCCGGTGGCCTCGGCGAGCGGCACGCTTTCGACAAATTTCCCGTTGTGGCAGACCATCCGGCCAAAGCGGCCTTCGGTGATCAGCTCCACGGCCTTCGCGCCGAACAAAGTGCAGAGCACACGGTCCATGAACGTCGGGCTGCCGCCGCGCTGCAAATGGCCGAGCACCATCGAACGCGTTTCCTTGCCGGTGCGCTGCTCGATTTCCGCCGCGACGACCGCGCCGATGCCGCCAAGCCGCGCCTCGCGGTTCTGCTGCTGGCCGCCGCTGGTGACATAATCGCCGCCCGCCGGTTTCGCGCCTTCGGCGGCGACGACGAGCGTAAAATGTTTCCCATTCTTTTCGCGTTCCTGCACGGCGGCGCAAATGGACTCGTAACGGAACGGAATTTCGGGAATCAAAATCACATCCGCGCCGCCCGCCATGCCCGCGTAAATCGCGATCCACCCGGCGTAACGGCCCATCACTTCGAGCACCATCACGCGGTTGTGGCTTTCCGCCGTCGTGTGCAGGCGGTCCAGCGCGTCGGTGGCGCAGGCCACGGCGGAATCAAAACCGAACGTGATCGTGGTGGCGGCGAGGTCGTTGTCAATGGTCTTGGGCACGCCGACGATGGGGATGCCGGCCTCGTGCATCTGCTGCGCGATGGTCAGCGAGCCGTCGCCGCCGACGGAGACCAGCGCGGAAATGCCCAGCGCCTCCAGGCCGCGTTTGGTGGCGTCCATCAATTCTTTGGGCAACTGGCGCGTTTCGCCGTGGCCGGTTTTGGCGGAAAACTGGCCGCGATTCGCCGTGCCGAGAATGGTGCCGCCGCGCACGAGCAGGCCGTCGAGCGCCTTGTAATCCAGCACGCGATAATTTTGCGGCGCGAGCAGTCCGTCATAGCCGCCGATGATGCCGAGGGTTTCCCAGCCGCGTTTGGTGGCGGTTTTGGCGACCGCGCGGATCACGGCGTTCAAGCCGGGACAGTCCCCGCCGCCAGTGACTATGCCAATTTTCATTTTCGTTTGTTATCTGCAAAATTACCCGATTCCCTGACTGGCTTCGAGCATTCGGCGGCAGGTTCAGACCGACGTCAGCCTGGCGGCCAGGCCAGGTGACGTCCACCGAGAATGTGGCAATGCAGGTGCGGCACGGTTTCACCGCCGTCCGCGCCGTTGTTGATGACCAGCCGGTAGCCGCCCTTTTTCAATCCCATCTGGTCGGCGACTTCGGCGGCTTTGAGCAGCAGGTGGCCGAGCAGTTTGTGGTCTTCGGGCGCGGCCTCGGCAATGCGCGGGATCGGTTTCTTGGGAAAAATCAGAACATGCTCCGGGGCCTGCGGCTTGAGGTCGCGGACAGCGAGGACAAGGTCGTCTTCAAACACGATCTGCGCGGGAATTTCACGCGCCACGATTTTTTCAAACAAGGTTTTGCTCATGGCTGAAAGTTTATCTGCGGATGGCGTGATTTTTCATGGTTTAATTTCCAGGTTTTCATGCTCGGCAATTCGCGCAATTCGCGGATGAAAAATCATTCCACCACAAGGGCGCAGTCGGGCGGCGTGGTCTCGGCGGTGAGACATTCGCGGAGGTAGGAAATGATTTGATCCTCCAGTTGTTCGCAGCGGCGGCTCCAGCGGCGGGTGCCGGCGATCTGCTTCACGCAGCCGCGCAGGCCGCGAAAACGCACGACGCGCGGCGACCGGCGGAGCTGGATGCGCAGCTCGTCGCGCAGGCGCGGGAAGAAGAAAAGTTCAAGACTGTCGTCGGCTTCGCTGACGAGCCGGGCGAGGTCGGTTTCGGTAATATCGCCGGGCAGGCCGCCAGGTTCGTGGGCGTGGATGGTGTAACCAAGGTGGTTCAAAGCTTTTTCGAGCGCGAGGGAAAATTCGCCGACGGTGACGGCTTCGCGGGCGAGTTCGATTTTGAAATAATGAAACACGCTGGCGGCGGCGTGCCGGAGTGTTTCGGGTTCGAGCAGGCAGTCGGACTCGCCGACGATCTCGACGCTGATCATGTCCGGCGAACAGGGGACGCTCTCGCCGTTGATAAGCTGGAAGAGCAGACAGTCAGTGCGCAAGGCGATCATCGGGCGGCCTCCAGCTTTTGGACTTCCTGCACGAAGTCGGTGGCTTCATTAAACCGGCGATACACGCTGGCAAACCGGACATAGGCGACGGAATCAATCTCGCGCAGGCCGTTCATCACCATGGTGCCGATGAATTCGCCGGGAACTTCAGTTTCAAACTTGCCGGTGACGGTGGCGATGATGTGGTCCACAAGGTCTTCCATGGCTTTCGGCGAGACGGGACGTTTCTGGCAGGCCTTGCGGATGCCGGACAGAAGTTTCTCGCGGGACAATTCCTCGTGCCGTCCGTCGCGCTTCAAAACCATAAGGCCTTCGTGCTCGACTTCCTCGTAAGTGGTGAAGCGATGATTGCAGGCGGAACATTCGCGGCGGCGGCGGATCGTCGCGCCTTCACGGGAGGCACGCGAGTCAATGACCTTGTCATCCTGACAACCGCACTTGGGGCAACGCATAAAACCACTGCTTATTGTGGCTCATTGTTTTTAGCATACAAAAGTTTGTAGTGTCAAGGAATGCTGAAGATTAACAGATGGTTGATGATGGCCTGTGATGTTGTGCGGAATGCCGAAAAAAACCGAAGAATGCCGAAAAAGGCCAAAAACCAAGCAATTACGACGCCTTGCACCCTCAAATGCACAGAATCAAAAGCACTCGATTAACGCCTCCGAAAAAAACCAATTACCGTCAATGTTTATGCCCCTTGCACCCCTAAAGCGCACAGAATCACCGACACTCGCCGGGACGTGCAAGCGGCAAGGGGTTTGTGCGCTTTTTCTGAGGGGACGTGCAAGGAAATAACTGCCGGTTAAAGCCCCGTTCAGCCAGCCTTAAATGGTATGCTTATGGGCGGATTTTTGCTGCCACCAAGGACGGGCAATACCTGGCTGGCGTGTCGGGATGGACGCGCCGCCGCCGCAAGTCAGGCCGGCGCAAAACTGGTGGATAAAATGCGCCAGGCCAGAAACAGGATGGCCGCCAGCGCCACGATCACGATGTTACCCGCCAGCCGCGCCTTGCGTTCGGTGGCGTGCAGGGGCTGGCCGCATGCGGGACACGTTTTGGCCTCTGCGCTGATTTGCCGGGCGCAAGCCGGACAGGCGACAAGCTGCATGGCCCTATCAGACTGCCGCGCACAGTGCAGAGTCAAAAAAAAACGCCGGCCAAGTTGCCCTGGCCGACGCATTTTGGAAGACTCACTTACCCTGGAGGAGTCGGCTGCGCGGGCGGCGTTGTCGGCCCTTGGCCTTGCGCTCCTCATATCGAACCAAACAACTTTTCAATCACCGCGCAGAACTCGTCGAGTTCAGCGGCGGACTTTAACAATTCCAGTCTCTCTTCTGGATTGGAAACCAACGCCGACTCGGCAACCAAGCAGGCAATATTATTTTGCCGATGGATCATCATCGTCAAAACCCGCCAAAGTTTGAACCACATATCCAAGCGCCCGGCGGTTTCAATTTCCATTAAGGTTGGAAGCTGACTAAAAACGACTGACTGTTTTCGAAAAATCGCGACCGTCTTTTCCAATTCGGCGATTCGCTGTTCGTGATTTTCGGTGCTCATATTTTTGATGTGGTTTGCGCCGGCCAGTGCGACCAGATGGCGCGATGATTTAGTTCCTGCCGCTCACGCAGCGAATGCAATATAGCAGGCTCATGTTGCTTGGCTTGTCCGGTTCGATTGTCGCAGAGCCTGGCAATTCCGGCGACGACACAGAACTTGAACGCGCCAATTTTTCACGCATGGCATCGGCAATGAAAGTTTCGAAGCCCTCATCACCACTGTTTTTAGGGATCAATGCCAGCATCTCGACAAATTGCGACTTGCCAAGGGGAATCCTCGATACTCCCCTTTTGCCTGGTCCGCCATAAACGACCAGAAGGCACTGAGGAAAATCACTTGCAGCAAAATAATTCACGACGCCACCGCCGTTTCAGTCTTGGAATAGGCCGTCATCGCGGCGGCAGCCTTCTTGAGCTGGTTCTGTGCGTCGCGGACACTGGACATCAACTCATCGGCTTTCCGGGACACCCGCATGAATTCATTCACCGCGTTACGAGCAACGTAAAGAACACTGTCCAGCCGCCCTTTCCGCGATGGATTGCGGCACAAAAAATGGCCGTGCTCATTCAAGCTGGTGAAGCTCGGCGCGTGCCTGGCATCGCCGATGATGACATGATCCACCAATCCGATTTGGAGAATTTTCGAGGCGTCAAGTAGTTTGTGGGTAGCGTCAATGTCAGCTTCGCTTGGTTCAGGGTCTCCAGACGGATGGTTATGCGCCACAATGAGACGCGCCGCGCTTTGGAGCGATGCCAGACGAAAGACATCGGCAGTATTAAACAGCATGGTGTCCTTTGTCCCCTCGCTCAATTGTTGAAAGCCCTTTAGATTGCCCCGCGTATCCAGAAAAAACGCCCACAAAGTTTCCCGTTCGGGATCGAAGTGCGGCGCGGTCTCGACATGCAGCCGCCAGAATTTTTCAAGTTCAGTGGGATCGGATAGAAAGGAACTTCGCACGGGGCATTCGCGGAGCCGGACGATTTTGAATTCTGCCGGCTGGCGTTTGGATTTGACTTGCGGCGATGGATGCGCCGCGCTACGATGGGAACGGATTCGATTCGTGTTTGTTTTCATAACTGCGCAGGTTTCGGGTCTCCGCTCGCCAGCAATTACAGTTGCCGGCGGGCATTTAATTTTTGACGTTTTGGATCGTTGACCCAGGACAGCATCCGCAACGTGTAATCAGCCCCAGGCTCGCGCGCAGAATCGGAATCAGTCAGCCATTTCGAGAGCTGCGTTAAATCCACGCGAAGGAAATTCGCGAGCTTGGATTTTGCGCCGGCATCGGCCGTGGCCGCCTGAATCTTTTTCTTCAACTTGAACCATTTGCTTTTCACGCCGTCACTTTTATCAGAGATTGTCGTATTAGTCAACTCCAAATCTTCGCCAATCTCATTTTCAGACGAAAAGCGCTGCCTAGTCTTGATTTCAAACATTTGCTTTTTCAGATCGTCCACAAGTCGTGAGTCCAACTCGCGCGGATAGCGCGCAAAGATTTGAGCACCGCGAAAATAAAGATCGGTTAAGAACCTTTTCACCTGGCTGGCGGGTAGTTCCACAAGCCACTCGGAAATCGCATCTGATAAAACAAGATTGTTGTAAAGCCTCCCCGATGCAGACGCATCAAATCGGAAAAGGCGAACAGGAAACCATTCGCCATGCAACCGCATCACGCGAGCGTTTAGAAAATCCTTTCGGACGGACCGCGCAAAAACATTGCTGAATAAAGACCGCTTTCCAGCTTTGAGTTGATCGGGCGTTGGGAATTTAAAAAACCGCGCTTCAACCATGTCCCCGCTCCCATCAGCAAGCCAGACCGGATTTAAAACCTCGAAACGGCCAAAGATTTTGCTGGCTGCGTGATAATTCAACTGGTTGCGTCCGTATTCAAATCCCGCATAAGCACGCGGATTGATTCCCGCCAAAATCGCGAATTGAACTTGGCTCAATTCGGTTTTCAGGCGGAATTCCCGCAACCGGCGACAGATCTCGCGCTCTTCTGGCGGCATGGGATTCTTGCGAGGCACGGCAGCATTATACGAAATGCCACAGAGAAATCGAAAAATAGTTGTTGACGAGAAGCGTAAAAGATTTATGTTTCTAGTGTGACATCGAAATGCCGAGACAAAAACCGCGCCGGGAAAGCCATCCCGCCGCTGTCACAAACTGCCGCCGCGCGCATCCTGCGGGTGCCGCGCGAGACGTTGAATCGTGCCATCCGTGGCACGCGTCCGAACGCCCGCTTGCTCGCGCTTTACAACAATCTGCTTGCCCACTCCGCCCAAAACAAAACAGCCAAACGAAAGATCGCTCCATGAACAGAAATAAAACAATCAATGCCCTATCTCTGGAACAACATCAGCAGCGCGTTGTTGATCTGCGCAAAGTGCCGGCTGGCCATAAGCAACAACAAGCCGCGCGCGAAATCGAAACGATCACCCGCTCGCCTGGCTGGAATGAGCCGGTCAAAATCGCCGTCAAGAAAGTTTGGGGCGCGCCATACAAGCTCGAAGGTTTGGAATTTAACGAGCGCGGCATCGCGATGACCTATCTGTGGCAATATCGCGCCCTGTCTCGGTTTTTGGAGTTGGTTGAACCGCTGCCGGAAGAAGAATCAGCCGAAGCCGAAAAATCTACTGCCGCTGCGGCCGCCGTGCGGCCGCCGTGCGGCCGGTCGGAATCAAAAAGTTGTCCGGCCTGATCGAACAAATTGCCACGGCCAAAAAAGACGTTGCGGAATTGGATCGAATGGAAAAGGCTGCGCACGCCGATCTTTCAATTGTCGCGGCCTCGAATGTCGGTTTGGAAACGGCGCGCAAAAAAATTACGGACGCGAAGCTGACCCTTGATTTTGTCAATGCGCGGCGAAAAAAAGCCAGCGAGCCGGTTGACAGACTGCTGGCGGAACTCAAACAGGAATTGAAGTCCGCCATCGCGGTTTGGAATGGGATCATCGGAGCCTGCCGCGAGGGCATTGAGAAATCCATCGTTGCAGCGAATCTTCCTTTTTTCATGGGCGATGCGCGCGATTGCCGCCGCGTGTTGGATTCTGGCGCGATGTCGCAGATGCCAATTTTCGCCATCTATCGCGACGCCGTTTATGACGATCACAACTTCGCGCGCGTCGCTGACGACGAATTGGTTTTGCGAACCGAACGCTTCATTCGTCACGTCGCCCGGCACGCAACAAAAGCTGGAATTCACGACAATTTGCTAGATGTCCAGCCGTCCGCGCCGGCGGCAAGCCAGGGAAAATAATTCGCAACCGCAAACGCAACCGTTTCACCGTTCACAAATGAAAACCATTTACCGCGAAATTCATCCGCAAATCAAAGTGCTCGACGCCGGCAAGGGGCTTGTCGAATACGTTGCCAGCAACGAAACGCTCGACATCCACAATGAAATCATACGCGCCGCTGGCTGGCGGTTCAATCGCTTCCAAAAAAACGCGCCGTTCGTTGACAGCCACAATTACAACAGCATCGGTTGCGTTCTTGGCAAGGTCACGGATTTCAAAGTCAGCGGCAAAAATCTTGTCGAAACGGTCCAATGGGCAATTGACGTTGGAGAGAATTTGCTGGCGCAGTGGGGATTCGACATGACCAAGGCCGGCTATCTCAAAGCTGTGAGCGTTGGATTTATGCCGGTCAGAATGGCGGCACGGTGGGACAGCGACAAAAGTGATTACAACGCGCAATGCGCCGAATTAGGCATTCCTCGCGATGTCGCGCCCGATGTCATCTACGTCGAACAAGAGCAGCTTGAGCTTTCGGCCTGCGTGATCGGCGCAAATCCCGACGCCATTGCCAGATCCTATCGCGCGGGAATTCTCAATGACACATTGGCGAAAAAGCTCGCCAAACAATTTCCCGAATTTGGCTGCACGTTGCAGCGCGCCGTTTCACCGGAGCGCCGAACCGCCTTTTCCTTTCCACGTGTCAAATCATCCAACGCCATTGACGAAATGTTCGCCGCCTTTGGCCGAACACCACCATCCAGCACCACCACTGAACCACACACCATGAAAACAGAAAAATATGCACAATACAGCGCCGGCACAAAATCGGCGTTTGAAAAAATCGAACTGGCGCGCCGCAGCGGTTCGCAGAGCGAACTGGAACGCACGCTGAAAAAGGCGTTGTCGGCGCTGGCCAGTGAAAAGCGCGCCAACTGCGGCGATCCGGTTGCCCGCTATTTTGAGGAGAATCCAGAGCGCCGATTGTTTTGGAACGGCATCGGGCGGAGACTTGCCGGCAAACTAAAAAGTGATTCTGCTGAATATCGTGCCTTAGCGGATGTGTTCGGCGGCGCAACGCAATTTGAGGACATCGAGAAATCCGTGATCGCGACTCGTGCGGCGTCCGGCTTTAATCTGCAAGATGCGTTCGGAAGCGCCTTGCTGTTAGCCATTCCAGTTTTTGACGAAATGTGGGATTTGCTGTTGCAATATGGGGCTTACAAATTTCTCGGTTTGCGCAAAATGATTGGCCAATACACTCAATACGCGCAAGTCACCGGATTTCCGAACGCTGTTTTCATCTCACCAAACCAGCAAGGCACCGTTACGATTCCGGCTGATACGTCTCTGGCGGGAAAAGCGGCAGTGCCAGAAGCCAACACCATTGCGGCCCTGGTGACGGTAAGCCGCGCGTGGCTTGACGATGAGAAAGTGGATTTGTCGGAAGTGCTTTTCTCCAAATTTGTGCAGGGCCTGGCTTCACGCATTGACTTCGGTTGTTTCCAAGGAAACGGCAATGATGATGCCAACAACGGAATGACCAAGGGGATTTTCTTCGATCCTTCAATTGCCACCGTGAATTCGCACGCCGGGGCTGGAAGCGTTACGGCTTTGCAGCGTAGTGACCTGATCAACGTGCTTGGCAACGTGAATGCGGCGGCGTTTCAGCGGATGGATACGCAGCCGCCGCGCTGGTATATCTCGCCGCTTTTCATTCCATTGCTTTTGCCGTTGGTTGATGGCACAGCGCCAAACTACTTGCTTAAAACGCCAGCGGAAACCGGCGGCGAGTGGTTGCTCATAGGTTTTCCGGTCACATGGGCAACGGCCGCGCCCAGTGTCAATCAAGTAGGCAGCAAAGCCCTCGCGTTTGGTAATCCAGATTCTTATCTGGTGGCTTTGCATGAAAAATTTGAAATCGGTATCGAGGAGGGCGGCGCTGGCTTCCCTGGCGTGAATGTTAATTATCGCCCCATCGCACGCGGCAAAAGCCAACTGCGCGAAGCAACAGGTTTTGCGACTCTCACGCTGCAATGATTGTCGCGCCGTCATATCGCTTTAGTGGTGAATACTGGAAACCGGAGCGGGCTGATGGTGACAACCCGCGACACTTTTTTTCGCGCGCGACCGGATGGATTGCCGCGATTCCCCAAGCGGCGGGCTTGGATTACCAGCCAGGCACGCCGCCCTTTTAACTTTTGCCGCCGATGAAAAAAACCATCCATTTTTCAAGAACGGTTCCGGCCTGGCAAATTGAGCGCGCCAGAAAACTTCACCGCGCCTGCCTCTCGCTTCAGTCGGCCATTCAGCGCGGCGAAACCAAATCCAAGGCGTTGCGGCGCGTGGCGCGCAATTTCACCGGGCGCAAATTTAAATCCAATCCCGCACGCCACATGGCTTTGTCGGCTGGGACACTGCGGAGATTGTTCAGGGTTTGGCAGCGCGGCGGCGAAGTGCCATCGGCGCTGATAATCCAATGGCGGTCGCGACGGACGACGATCCCCGCGCCGCTGTTGGTTCGCTTCGCCGATTTTTGCAGTCGCACGCGGCAGCCTAACCTGCGCGCAGCCTGGCAAAAGTTTTGTGCGCACGGCGGCAGCTTTGGGCGCGGCCGTCGTGCGCGCAAGTCGCTGAGAATTTCATACGGCCAAGTGCGCTACCATTTTCCCGTTGCCGGCTTTTATCTGATGCAATCCAAGTTAAAGGCCATTGCCACGGCGCAAACCGAGATGGGCGCGTTGCGGCTGGCCATCGCGGCGGACATCCGCCGCCGGCTGCCGGATCGCCCGGCCCGCAAGCCGGCCATTCTGCAACCAGAATATCAAATCTGATGCGCAACCAAGCCACAACGCCGCCGCGGCGCCCTGTTCCCGAAAAAGGAATTCCGAGCGGAACGCCAATGGGAATTTCCCAGCAGGCGCAGAAATTGGCAATTCGCCAATTGTCCAACCCATTGCCCGACCAACGGGCTTCCGCCGATTGCCCGGCCGTTTCCGCCATCAATCCCCGCATCGTTTTTGTCACGCTGGAGGTTATCCGCGCAGTGCGGGGTTGCGACGCTGAAACGGTTTTAAAATCCATTGGCGACGCTACACGCCCCAATTTGCTGCGGTGGGTTTTTGATGTTTCCCCCTCGGTTGGCCGCAAAATCCGCGAATTGCGTTTTTGGAAAGCCGAAATTTGGAGTCACGCGGATAAATGGGCCGCGCCAGAAGTCATCATCCCCCAAATTCTTGGCACCCGGCAGGGGTTTTCACGCGGCGAGATTGAGATTCAATGGGTGGTTAATTCCACCACCATTTCCCGACTGGTCAATGCCGGCGAGTTGACGGAAGTAAACCACAAACTAACGCGCGCCAGCCTGGCGGCGTTTCTGGAAAGGCGGCTGCAATGAACGCCAAGGCTGATTTTGCCGCCAGTGCGCCAGAAAGCACGCCAACGTTCGGACATAGCCTTTTTTCGCGCCAGACTGCCAGCGCGCCCGCTAGGGCCATTAACACCCCATTAAAAAGCTCGCACAGGATTTTTAACCCGGCCTGCCAAAGCCGATTTTCCGGCATGGTGGGTTTGCCGGCAAAACCGGCTGCCCGCCAAACCACGATTTGAGATATGGACCTGAATTACAACATTAACACCAAGTTTGATGACTCTGGCAGCAAAGAAGCGGCAAAATCAATGGACGGGTTGGTTGTCTCGAACGGTGAGGTATCAAAAGCATTGGCCAAAACCGGGGAGCACGCGGAAATGTCGGAACGCTCTTTTCGCCGGCTGGCGCTCGCAATGGGTTCAGAAATGCCCGGCGCGGCGGCGCTGATGGAAGCTGGTTTTGAGGGTTCAATCGAACCAATGCTGGGGGCAACCTTTTTATTGCTCGCCGGAATAGAGATGCTCAAATCCGCCATCGAAAAAATCAGCAAGGAAAAAGAGCAGGCAACAAAAATTTCCGAAGCCCTGGCCGACGCCGACGCGGAGCAGAGCAAAGCGGTTGACAAACAGCGCGAGGCGCTCGAAAAAGCCGAAGTGGCGGAAGCGGAATTTCATCACAACTTCATCCGCAACGCTCAAAACGCCATTGACCAGGCTGAACACCTGGCCGAAGCGGTTCTGAAAACAGCGGCGGCTGTGGACGAATCAGAAACATCCAGGCGCAAAGGCATTGCCAGCGCTGAAATTGAGGACATGGAGCAACGCGGCGTAGTCAGCCACGCCGTCGCGCTGAAGATGAAAGAGCAACTCGACATCGAATACGAACAGCAGCGCATGATTCGGATGATGGCGATGGACAAACTTGAAGAAATCGCGCTTCAGCGGCAGCTTGCCAATAAACAAATTGCCGGGCGCAATTCAGAGAAAGCCGAAACAGCAGCCGAATCCAGATACGAAACCGCCGCGACGGCGAAAGCGGCGAATGACGCCAAGATTGAAGATGCCCAGCGGAAAATTGCCGCTGGCGAACAAATCCAAAAGGAGTTGCGCTCGACGGGCGTAACGGAAGAGAACATTCAGACTCTCCGCGATTCTTACGAGAAAACCAGCGGCGACACCTCGGGCAAAACGTCGCTGTCGGAAATGTTCACTTACCTGTCAAGGCACATGGGCGGCATTGTCCCGCGCAAACTATTTGGCACTTCCGGCGACGTGAACCTTGCCACTTACGAGGGCGCGCAGCTTGACGTGGAAGCCGGCAAATCGGATTTGGCACGCGCCCGGAAACAGCAGGCAGGGCTGGACATCGCCGAGGGCAATGCCAAGTCGGACTTGGATTTCGCGCGGCAGACCATGCAAAAAAACCGCGACGCGGTTCAGGCATTGCAAGACAAGATTGTCGAAACCACATCCACCAATGCCGTTAAAGAAGGCGGCGCGCAGATGGATTTGGGAATGTCCAAGGCCAACACCGCGCTAAAGTCAGACCGTGGCATCGCGGATCGTATTGCCGGCGGTGGACAAGTCGGCGGCGCGGATGCACAGAAGCTAATTGCCGACGCCAGCCGGATTGCCGGCCATCAAGTTGACTTGCAGACCGCCGCGCAAATTATCGAAAACGGGGCAAACAACATGGGCATTTTTATGAATCAAATAAGCCGTCTTGCAACTGTCTTTAGTCAGTTCAGCCCTGCTGACCTCTCGAAACTCAATCAGCGAATTGACGAATTGGAATGCGCTGTCGGTCGCGCGGCATACGCCGCCGATTTCCACTGAAATCGAATTATGAACTTCACCGCCGCACAAATCGCCGTCGCGCTGGGCATGAAGCGCCAGGCCGTGGCGTATCATTTGCGCGACGTTGCGCCGTCGTCTGTCAAGATCGCGAACGGCAACGCAGCGGCGGCTTGGACGCTCGCGCAGTTGCCCACGCCGCTGTGCGAGCGCTTGCGAGCCGAGACGGCTCGGCAACATTGCCGCGACGTTGAAGCGTTGCTGGCCATGCCGCGCATACGCTGGCCGCCGCCGCTGGCGCTCGATAAAATTTCCGACCTCGACATTCAAGCCGCGACGAAATTGCGCGACGCGCTCAAGCCCTGGATGATTCGCCAGCATGACGCCAAACTATCGCCGGCAGAATTGGATCTGGCCGGCATGGAAGATTATCGGCGCGTGCATGGCCATCCAATCACGCGCGCCAACTGGCGCAAGTTATTTGAGCGAACCGTCCAGCGCGACAACGGTTTTGAGGAATGGAGCCGGCTTGAACTTTACCTGCCCGGCCGCCCCAAACAAAAAGACGCGCCGGCGGACGTTGTCTCGGCGGCGCTGGCCGATGACTTCGCCGAGTTGGAACAATACCTTTTCAAGCAAGTTATCAACCCGCACGATCCGAGCGAAGCCGAGTGCATCGGCCTTTGGTGGCTTACTTTCAAAAAATACACTTCACTGGTGAGCGCCGGCGAGTCGGAAAAATCCGCCAGCCGCCGTTGCCGCGCATTTCTATTCGCCCGCGCCAAATTCCTGTCACCCACGCGCAACGCGCTGCGCATGGCCTTTGAACGCCGCCTCGACCACTGGCAGCGCGACAATCCTGAATCGCTCGCCGATGGCCGCAAGGCCAATGGCGACCGCGCCGAATATCCCCGCGCCGACATCCGGCGCTTGCGGCACTCGGCAGTCTTGAAAAACGGCGGCCGGATTGACGCCGCCTGGCGCGAAGAATATCCGCGGTTGAGTGAATACACGCGGCAGCGCCATCCAGTTTCGCGCAAATGCCCGCGCGCTCTTTACCAGCTCGTCAACCGCATCAAGGTGGACGCCCTTTGCGCGCGTCTGCAAGGCAAGCGCACGCTGCGCCGATTGGTGGGCGGCGTCACGCGCAATGCCGCCGGAATTCCCGCGATGGCGCGCTGGGCCGCCGACGATTGGACATCCAATGTCGAAGTTGTCTTTCCGAATCGCGACGGAACAATTTCCCTGATTCAGCCGCAAATCATCACCGTGATGGATTTTGCCAGCCGTAAATGGGTCGGCTGGTCCATGTCCAATGACAAAGCCCCGACCGCTGAACTGGTGTGCGCGGCCATCACGGATGGTTTCCGCCGGCATGGCGTCCCGGCAAAATTATTTTTGGAAAACGGATTTGTTTTTGGGAAATCGCTGAACGTGAACGGCAAGGAAGATGTGGCCTGCGGGACGGTGGTTTCCGGCCTGGCGAAATACGGCTGCGCTATTCACCACTTCGACAAGATGAGTCCAACCAGCAAAGGCGAACTGGAAAAATCTTTTGATTTGTTCCAACGCCAAATGGAACGGCTGGCCGGATACGGCGGCCGCACACAGATGTTGGACGCATCCGAAGATTTCAAACGTGAGCAACGGCTGATCCGGGCCGGCAAAGTGGACGCCAAAAAATTCCGCTTCACGTTCGCTGAATTCACCCGCGTCATGCTCGACTTGATTGAGCAATACAACAGCACACCGCAGCATGGTCACTTGCACGGGCTTTCGCCAAACGAAGCCTTTGAGGCCATGAAAGACTTGAACAATCCGCCCGTCAGGTTCACCAACGAACTAGAATGGCTGTTAGCGAACGAACATTATCAGGTGATCGTCACGGCCGGCGGCGTGGTGAAAGCCGATGGCGGCCCGTTGCGCCACTATGGCCGCAAGATCGAAGTGCGCGGCGGCGAACTGCCGCAACATATCGGCCAAAGGTTGTGGGCGCTCATCAACAGAAGCGATGCTTCAATGGTCACTTTTATGAGCAAGGATTTTCAACACACGTTCACCGTTGAAACCTGCCAACAGCCATCGGCGGATGAAACGCAGATTGCCACCGGCGGCAGTGTGCTCGCCACCGAAAAGCGCAAAATCGGCGAGCACACGCGCGCCGTCGAAACGGAGTTGAAAGATTTGACCCGCGAGTTTGGCAACCCGCGTCACGACTTGCTTGCGAAGTATCGCGGCGAAACGGACGCGCTGTCGGGCGTGGCAGACGGCACCACGCGCCGCGTGATTCTCAATTCGCGGATGCAAGCCAGCGCCGGGCAAATGCAGACCCAGCGCGCCGACATCACCGCCAAGCGCCAACAAAACACGGCCAACAAATCCAAGGCCGCCCGGCAGGGCATTCCGACCGTTTTGGCCGACAATGACGATCAAACCCGCCGCGCCTTGGAATTGCTCGGCGACATCCATCCAGCGCGATTTGAAACCACAAAGGAGACCAAATGAGCAATAACATGAAAAATGAGGAATTTGAATCCGTGCGCGGTGTCAGCGCCGTGGTGGTTTCACTGCGCGCCGCCCATTTGCTCTGTGATGCCAAACGCAATTTTGTTTGGTGGCTGCAATCGCTGTCGCTGAAGGATGGCGGCTTCAGACGCGTTGCGCGCGAACTGTTGGAAATGTTTCCAGACCGGCTGGGGACGCCGGCCATGCGCAAGGCTGGCGTTGTGGCGGAAAAAAATTATACCGGGGAATTGGTTGGCAGCGTGGAAGTTGAACTAGGGGACTATTCGCGAATTTTAGACGACAAAATGCAGCCGGATGAAAAAGGGAGTTACCTCATTGCGCTTTGTCGCCGCCGTGCGCTGACAGCATCGAAAAGGAAAAACGAAAGCCATTCTGGCTACCAGGGCTTGAGCGAAGCGAAACTTTCCATCGAGGAATTTTTGATCGAACTTTGCACGAACCCAAAAATCCAGTTTGCCCTGCCCGGCGTTGATTCTTTGTCGGAAGAGTTTGAAGCGGAGCTGGCCTGTGATGAGAATCCCGATCTTGCCCCCGGCGATTTCAAACGCGCCGAGCTGGTTTATTTCCGCGACATCATCGGCGCGCTGCTCGAATATCGCGCGCGTCACGCAAAGCAAGTGCGCGAGAACTTTCACCTAACCGCCATCGGCAACAAAATATGGGAAACCTTGGGTTATGCGCTGGCCAGCCGCAACATGGTTTTGCTGGATGGCTTGGAAGGGCGTGGCAAAACCGAAGCCGTGAAAGCGTGGTGTGAAATCCACGGCGGCCAGGCCCGCTTTGTCAACTTGAAGGGCATCACCAATCGCACCATTGCATTCCGCGAAATCGCCGCCGCGCTGGGCATCACTTACGCCTACGGGCGCACCGGCCCGGAAATGCAGGCGCGCGTGGAAGACGTGCTCGCGCGCAGCAAAATCATGCTGGTCGTGGACGAAGCGCACTTCCTGTTCAACCAAACTCGCAACATGACGGCCCGGCCGGAATTGGTGGACTGGATAGACACTGCGCTTTGCAATCGTGGCGTCCCGGTCGCACTGGTAACGACGCCGCAATTCATCGCGTGCATGGCCCGCGCAAAAAACCAAGTCGAGTGGAATTTCAATCAGTTCCGCCGGCGCGTAAAACGCTGGGTCAAATTGCCGGATAAAAACGGCGAAGCGGACCTTGCCGCCGTGGCCCGGAAAGTCTTTCCCGATGTCAGCGAATCCGCCCTGAAAAAAATTCTCGGCTACGCGCTATTGAGCAGGCGCGATTTGTCGGCGGTTGGCGACGTGGCCGGCGAAGTTCGCGCCATGCGCGGCAGCGACGATTTGCGCAATGTCTCCGCCGAGGAGGTTCACCAAGCCATCACGGAATTTCTGATTCCCAGCGACCTGGCTTTCAAAGTCGCGCTGGATTCGGCGGAATTGTCGCCGCGCAAAACCAGCCGCCGCAAGCCCGCGCCGGCGCTCTCGATCCTGCCCGATGAATCCTATCCCGTGGAAGCGGACAGCCAGGCCGATAGCCCGGAATTCAGCGAACCGACAGAGCAGCCCCGGCCGCGTAGCGGGCTGGCGGTGCCGGCGCGCGGACGCGCCAATCCGGCGACGATTCGCGGCAGCGTGGGAGCGGTTTTAACGGCCGCTTAAACCCCGATTTTTCCCGGTTTAGCCGGGCAGATAGATAGAGCTTGTTTTTACGCCCGCCACCGGGCGCGTGACTTCTTTTTCCATTATTCGTGGAAACTTATCCAGCCCAAAGCGCACATAATCAAAGTTCTTTTACATGGTTTGTTGATGGCCGTCAATGTTGTGTGGAATGGGTGAAAAGGCTGAAAAGGCGGAAATATCCCGAAAATCAACCACTTCACTTACGCGTCTCTGCACCCCCAAATACCACAGAATCAACGACATTCCAAAAGGGGGTGCAGGGTGCAGAGACTTTGTGGCGTTTTCAGAAGGACATGCACGGAAAAATTGCCGGTTAATGCCCCGTTAATGAGTTGTGTGCGTCAAGTTCAGCAAATTGGATTTTCGCCTGCCGGGCAATCAAGGCGGCGCAGAGCGGCGAGCCTTAGCCCGCTGCGCCGCCGGTCGAACTTTATGCCATCGTCATCAGGCTCTTTATCAGTTTGATTTGTCCGCGCAACTGGTCGGCGTTGAGGTGGCGGCTGTGCCACCCGCAGATTGTCCACGGAAAAGGTCTTGAACTATTTGCGGACGCAGTTGCCGAGTCAATACGAATTGGCGGAGGTTGTCGGCAAATGGATTTGGCTGGATGTCTCTCCCGCTCAAAAACCCGGTCTGGCGAATTTGCTTTGGGCTTTCATTGGAACCAGCGGCGTGGTGTCTGGCAGCACCCGTGCGGCAAGTTTGACCCGCTCGGCAGTCATCCCACCGACCCGCGCACCAAGTATCGTTGCTGTTTCCCCGCTGATGTTCTGCCGGCCTAATCCTATGATTGCGATGACAAAACAAACGCTGGCACTGTCAGTGAAGGCAGCCGC
>Ga0181535_10000665_pt1 | contig 49837 bp, 37 predicted proteins | sample PEATcosm2014_Bin_44_FD_119774 | JGI IMG/M metagenome (GOLD analysis project Ga0181535, IMG submission 119774) | Peatland microbial communities from MTU Mesocosm Facility, Houghton, MI, USA - PEATcosm2014_Bin17_30_metaG | ecosystem: Environmental > Terrestrial > Soil > Wetlands > Peat | place... | reverse complement strand
CCCCTACGCGTATCCATTTATCGTATCGAATTGGACCCGGAATTGCAACCGCCCTCATCTGGAATCCTTTGGTGCGTTGATTGGGTGCTCCCGGGCTCGCTTCTGAGACTTGTTGAAAGCTCGAGCTAACGTTCTTACAAAACACCCGCGCCGTTGGCGCCTGGCAGGTTAGCCCCGCGCTTCAGCGTGGGGAATGCGGCCGCAATAGAAATCGGTAGTCCCGTAGGGACGGCACCGTTATACGCCACCTATCGACCCAATCCCTGCCACTTGGTCGCCCTCGCCGTACCCGTCCACCGCTCACCGTTCACTGCCACACCGGTACACTAGTCTCAGGACCCCTGTCCCCCCAGGAATTCACGCTTTGCACCCGCTTCTCGCCGACCTCAATCCCGAACAACGCGCCGCTGTCGAGGCCGCCGAAGGCCCCCTGCTCATCCTCGCGGGCGCCGGCTCCGGCAAAACCCGCGTCATCACCCATCGCATCGCCTGGCTCATCCAGGAGAAAAACATCGCCCCCGACTCCATCCTCGCCGTCACCTTCACCAACAAGGCCGCCGCCGAAATGGCCGAGCGCGTCAATCAATTGCTCGGCCACTCCTCGCTCGCCAAGCCTCTCATCGCCACCTTCCATTCCTTCTGTGTCCGCATCCTTCGCCGCGACGTCGAGGCCCTCCAGATCAACGGAAAGGGCCTGACCCGCTCCTTCACCATCTTCGATGAGAACGATCAATCCGCCCTCGTCAAGCAGATCATGAAACGCATGGGCCTCGACACCAAGCAGCTCACCCCGCGCACCGTGCAAAGCCGCATCTCCTGGGCCAAAAATCACATGGTCGATCCCCAGGATTTTTTTCTTGGTTCAAAAGATCCAACGAGTGAACGTGTAGCCCACATCTTCCGCGCCTATCAGGACGAGCTCCGCAAAAATAACGCTGTCGACTTCGACGACCTCCTCCTCGAGGCCGTCCGCCTGCTCAAATCCTCCGCCGAAGTGCGCGAGCGCTACCAGCGCCGCTATCAATATGTGTTGGTCGACGAGTATCAAGACACCAACCGCCCGCAGTACGAGCTCATGAAGCTCCTTGCCGGCGAGCACCAAAACGTCTGCGCCGTCGGCGACGAGGATCAGAGCATCTACTCATGGCGCGGCGCCGACATTCGCAACATCCTCGAGTTCGAGAAGGATTTTCCCAACGCCCGCATCGTTCGCCTCGAGCAGAACTACCGGTCAACACAGATTATTTTGGAAGCTGCCGGCGCAGTCGTCGCCAACAACATTCGCCGCAAAGGAAAAAAGCTCTGGACCGAGCGCCAGGGCGGTTCGCTCATCGGCTACTATGAAGCCCCCGACGGCGAAAATGAAGCTCTCTTCATCGCCGACAAAATTCAGGCGTTTCTCCGCCAGGCACAAGATTCGTCCGAAACGCGAAACGGCGGAGCCGCGGGCGGGGTCGCAGTGCTCTACCGCACCAACTCGCAGTCGCGCCTCGTTGAAGAAGCCCTCCGCCGCTACAACATCCGCTACACCATGGTCGGCGGCTTCAGCTTTTACGAGCGCGCCGAGATCAAGGACCTCCTCGGCTATCTCCGCCTCGTCCGCAATCCCCACGACTCCATGGCCCTTCAGCGTGTCATCAACACGCCCGCCCGCGGCATCGGCAAAACTACCCTCGAAACCATCGAACGCCTGGCACTTGAAACCAATTCGTCCACATGGGACGCCGCGGCTGCCGCAATCAAGAATCGCCTCATCCCCACCCGCGCTCTCATGGCCCTTGAATCCTTCCGCCAGCTGATCCTCGACGCACAAGCGATGATGGATCCCGACTTCGCCGGCAAGCTCACCGCCGACGTTGCCGAGTCACGCGCCGACGACGCCGACACTGGCTTCGGATTCGGCGCGACCGCAACAGACCCTGTAATACCACAGTCAGAAAATCAACTGGATGAAGATCCGGACCAGATGCGACTTCTTAACGCCAGCCACTTCGAGCCCAACCCTAATCCAGAACACCGGGTGCCCCCGGTCCCGAGTTTGGGACCGGGGAATGAAATCCCAACAAAAGAAAAAGCAATGCCCGAAGAAAACTCCGGCTTCCGCTCTCCCGGCGACTCCGCCACCCTCCCCGAGTTGATCCGCTTCATCATTGACCGCTCCGGCTACATCAAGGCCCTCGAAACCGAAGGCACGCCCGAGGCCTTCAGCCGCATTGAAAACTTGAAGGAGCTCGCCAACGCCGCGCACGACGCCGAGGAGCGCGGCGAAACTCTCGCTGAATTTCTCGACCACGCTGCTCTCGCTTCCGACACCGACAAATTCGATCCCAACGCTCGCGTCACGCTCATGACCCTCCACGCCGCCAAGGGCCTTGAGTTTCCGCTCGTCTTTCTCGCCGGCCTTGAAGAAGGCCTCTTCCCGCATTCGCGCACGCTCTCCAGTCCCGAAGAGCTTGAAGAAGAGCGCCGCCTCTGCTATGTCGGCATGACGCGCGCCATGAACACGCTGATCCTCACTCGCGCCCATTACCGCCGCCGCTACGGCGCCGATGTGCCCGAGGCCAGCGTCCCTTCGCGTTTCCTTGAAGAAGTTCCTCCGCAGCTCGTTGAAAATCTCGGCGATCGAAATCCCGGCTGGTCCACTCCCGCATACAGCTCGAGCCGAAGTTTTCCGCGCTCCGCCGGCTCCGAACCCGCGCACTTCAACTACGAGGATGAGAGCCAGGAAACTCCACAAGCTGCCGCACCATCCCGCCTCGGCTCTACTCCAAGAGATAAGAGCGTGCGAACGCCGGGAGCGTCGGAGAGCAACATCGCTCGCTTCTTTGGCGGAAAATCCGGTCGGGTGCCCCCGGTCTCGAATCTGAGACCGGGGAGGGACGCCCGTCCCACCATGGATATTCCCACCCCCAACGGTGCATCCGGCCTCAGAAAAGGCCAGCGCGTGATGCATTCAAAATATGGCGAGGGAACCGTGCTCCAGCGCGAAGGCGAAGGCGAAGACGCCAAGCTCACCGTGCTCTTCGCCCATCACGGGATGAAAAAGCTGATGGAAAAATTTGCCAACTTGCGCAAGCTCTGATCCGCATAAAACAGCTGGTCATCCTGAGCGAGTCCCGGCCAGCCGGGACGAGTCGAACGCCGGCCCTGAGCGAAGATCGCGAAGCGATCGAAGTCGAACGGAGACCTGCATTTCCCCTTCGTCCAATCGCTCGCATGTATCGCCGGCGTCCAGTCGGCTGTCGTGTGGCGTCCTCGCCCGCACTCGCCACCTGCCGGGTGGCCCAGGCCGGGGTTCCCGCGGACAGGTCCACGTCCGTGGGGTGGAGATCTCGCTTCTGAGACCCGGGAAACCACGAACCCAAACCTCGCCATGTCATCCTGAGCGACCGAGCGCGCAGCGCGAGAGAGTCGAAGGACCTGCATTTGCCTTTCGCGATCCTCACTCACCACAACCATGGGGTGCCCCAGGTCTCGCCTTTGAGACCTGGGAAACCGAGACCCCAAATCCGACACCAACCCCCGCGCCGTAGGCGCTTCGCAGGTTAGCCCCGCGCTTCAGCGTGGGGAATGTCGGCCCAATATAGATTTGGAGTCCCGTAGGGACGGCGGGAAACCCTTCACTCATCCCTGCGTCTTCTTCAGCTCCGCCATATTAAACAGCGCGTCCAGCGTCTCAGTCGTTTCCAGGCTCTCCAGAGTCGCGACAAAGTAGCTTTCGCGTACCCCCTGCCGCAGTTGCTCGTGTTTCGAACTGCTGCTGGCAAACTCCGGCGTAAAGTACGCCTTGAATCTTTCGATCTCTTTCCCATACGGGATCGGTGTCTTCACTGTGTAACCCAGAAATCCCGCCACAAACTGCATCGCCTCCTGGGCTTTCGGCGTCTTCAGCTCGCGCTCCAAATCCATCTTGCCGAAGAACCCGGCCTTGATCACGATATTGCCCCTCGACCGGTTCATCCGCGCCTGCAGCAGCGCCTGCACCAGGAAATCCTCGTCCGTCTCATCGAATCTCGGATCGTGCAGGACTTTGTTTTCCTTGAGATAATCTCGAAAAAATGACACCGATTTCTCCTCTTTCGTCTTTGCAGGCTCACAGGTTTGCGTCAACAGCTTGCCAGGCTTTTCGCTCCAGGCCCGGCATCCGGGCACGGCGCTGGTTCCGCATCATATATATATGGAGTCCTTTAGAGTGTTCCGCCGATACCCAATCTTCCCAAGCGCCTACGTCTCAGTCAATCGGATTCCGCGTCGAGCACCATTCCAGTGAACCATAAGTCCCGCGCGGCGCCTGCCCTGCGCGATTCCTTTAGACTGAAAGCGCCATGCAATCGGTAAGTAAAAGTCAATGGGTGCCCCATGTCCCTCGCACTTGGGGACCGGGGAGGGACGCCCCGATCGCAATTCTCCTTGCTGCCCTCTCAGCCCTCGCCGGGTGCGGAATGCCCGGCGCTCCTCTGCCGCCCTCTCTCGACCTTCCCGTCCCCGTCACCGATCTCTCCGCCGTCCGCACCGGCCCCCAGGTCGCACTCGCCTGGACCATGCCCACCAAAACCACTGACAAGGTTCTGCTCAAGGGAGCCATCGCTGTCCGCATTTGCCGCAATCAAACAACTGCGGCGCAATGTTCCGTCGCCGCCACGCTTCAATTCGCTGCCGGAGCCATCGCCACTTTCAACGACACGCTTCCTCCCGAGCTCGCCTCCGGCTCTGCGCGTGTCCTCAATTATTCTGTCGAGCTCGTCAATCGCAAGGGCCGTTCCGCCGGACTCTCCAACCCCGCCCAGATTCTTGCCGGCGAGGCGCCTCCCGCAGTCGAAGACCTGACTGCGGAGATGCGCAAAAACGGCATACTCCTGCGCTGGGCGCCGGCTCCCAACGATTCGCTTCCCGAATCATCTCCCGTCGCCATTCGTCTCGTCCGCCGGCTCGTCTCGCCGCCTGCAAAGAAATCCGATCAGGGTCTGTTGCCACCGTCCGCCGAGCCTCTCGAGCAAACCCTCCTCGTCGAGCCCTCCCCCCACCTCGATCGCGCGCTCGACACCAGCATCCGCTTCGGCGAATCTTACGAATACCGCGCACAGCGTGTCGCCCGCGCCACCGTCGGCGGTTCAACACTCGAGCTCACCGGCCCGCTCTCCGCTCCCATCCGCATCGACGCTATCAATATCTTTCCGCCTAGCGCGCCCAAAGGCCTCGCCGCAGTCGCTACCGCGGGCGAAAACGGCGCCGGCCCCGCGATCGACCTCAGTTGGCTCCCCGATACCGAAACCGATTTGGCCGGATACATCGTCTATCGCCGCGAGAAGGGCACATCAGACGCAGCTACGAACACATGGCAGCGGGTCTCTGCTCAACCCGTCATCGGGCCCGGCTATCACGATGCAAATGTCCAGCCCGGCCACACCTACTTCTACGCTGTCACCGCCATCGATCAGGACGCCCACGAAAGCGCCCGCTCCGCTGAAGCCTCTGACACTGTTCCCGCCCAGTAGCCATTCGTGCCAAGCGTTCGCGTTTCCGTCCGCGCTCCGCTGCTTGTCAAGCCCCCATAGCCAAAATAATTCGGCCGGTCTCCTGTAAACCCCTCATTCTCTGACCTCTATTCACTGGCCTCCTTCTTCCCAAGTTTGCCGATAATTTCAGCCTTTCGGCGCATAATCGTTCCATGATGGAGAACCGGACCAATCACGTCGAGAACCCCTCCCAGCGGGCCAACCTGCCAACTTGCCAACAGCCCGAGGCGCGGCCAACCTGCGAGAAGATCAGATTTTGGGAGATCACACCATCTTCGGCTCACGGATTCCCATTTTTCGGATGGGCCGAACCGATTTCACGTGCATTCGCTGACCGCGTAAAGAATCAAATAAAAAAATTCGCCGATTTTCACCAAATATTCGCCAAATAACTCGTTTAGAATCATCAAATCGTCTTCGGAAGGAGACTAAAAATGCGCCGAATTACGCTGCTTTCATGGCAAACAACTCGTTTAGAATCAACGCCGCCTGACTCAAAAACTCGCCCCGAGCCGTAACGCACCAAGTCATTCAAATGGAAGGACTTGTTTCAAAAGATCGCCGTCGAATCGTATGCGCGACAGCAAACGCCGCCCAAGAATGAGAAACTGCCCAGGAAGGAGCTTCCTCAATGAAGTATTGCCGCTTCAATCTCAATGGCCAAACTCACTACGGCGCAGTCGAAGACCGCAATGGCGAACTTTGGATCACCGGTCCCGCTCCCGCGCCCGATGAAGATCTCGCATTCAAATTGCAAGCTGTCGGCCCTGCTTCTTCATTCGCGCCCATGCCGCTCTCTGCCGCGCTGCTTCTCCCTCCCGTCACGCCCTCCAAGATCGTCTGCGTTGGCCGCAACTACCGCGCGCATGTTCGCGAGCTCGGCAATGAAATGCCAACGGAACCTCTCATCTTCCTCAAGCCGCCCTCTTCGCTGCTCGCACCCGGCGGTGTTATCCGCATGCCCGCCGTTTCTCAGCGCGTCGACTATGAAGGCGAGCTCGCCGTCGTCATTGGCCGTCGCGCCCGCAACCTCGACCCAAGCGACAACTGGCGTGACGTTGTGCGCGGCTTCACGCTCGCCAACGATGTCACCGCTCGCGATCTGCAAAACAAGGACGACCAGTGGACCCGCGCCAAAGGCTTTGACACCTTCTGCCCCGTCGGCCCCATCGTCAGCGACGAGCTCAACCTCGATGCCGGCCTAACCATCGAAACTCACCTCAACGGCGAGCGCCGCCAGCAAGGCAATACGCTCGACTTCATCTTTTCGCTCCCCGAGCTCCTCGCCTTCATCACATCCGTCTTTACGCTCGAGCCCGGCGACTTGCTGCTCACCGGAACTCCTTCCGGCATCGCACCCCTCTCACCTGGCGACCGCGTCGAAGTTTCCATTCCCGGCCTCGGAGTGCTTGTAAACACCGTCGAAGCGCAGTAGCTATCCACAACGCACGCTCACCGCATTCAGCGCATCTTAATGGGTAAGAGTTACACTGGTCGCGTAGGAAACGAGTCCAACCCCGCTTCCCCGCTGGAGGTATCATGCCAAATCTTCTTGAGCAGTTGCGTAAGTTCACCGTAGTTGTAGCCGACACCGGCGACATGGAGGCGATGGAGAAGTTTCATCCCCAGGATGCGACCACCAACCCTTCTCTCATCACCGCCGCCGCGCAGATGCCGCAGTACCAGCCCATCGTTGACGATGTGCTCACGCAGGCGCACAAAGAGCTCGGCGATGGCGCGAGCGACAAGGACGTAGCCAACCTCGCCTTCAAGCGCCTGGCGGTGGCCTTCGGCAAGAAAATCCTCGCCATCATCCCCGGCCGCGTCTCCACTGAAGTGGACGCGCGCCTCTCCTATGACACGGAAAAGACCATCCAGATGGCGCGCGACATCATCGAGATGTACCGCAAGGAAGGCATCGGCCGCGAGCGCGTGTTAATCAAAATCGCTTCCACGTGGGAGGGCATTCGCGCCGCCGAAGTCCTCGAGAAAGACGGCATCCACTGCAATCTGACGCTGCTCTTCGGCATCCATCAGGCCATCGCCGCCGCCGATGCCGGCGTCACTCTCATCTCACCCTTCGTCGGCCGCATTCTCGACTGGTACAAGAAAGACACCGGCAAGGACTATCAGGGCGCTGACGATCCCGGCGTGCAATCGGTTACGCGCATCTATAACTACTTCAAGAAATTCGGATACAAGACCGTCGTCATGGGAGCCAGCTTCCGCAATATCGGCGAAATCACCGAGCTCGCCGGCTGCGACCTGCTCACCATCTCGCCGCAGCTGCTTGCCGAGCTCGAATCCACGCAGGGCGACCTGCTGCGCAAGCTCGATCCCGCCAACTCCAAAACGTTGACCATTGAGAGAATCACAATGGACAAGGCCACGTTCGATCGTATGCACACCGCCGATCACATGGCCAACGACAAGCTCAAGGAAGGCATCGAGGGCTTCTCCGCCGCTCTGGTCAAACTTGAAGGGCTCCTCGCCAAGCGCCTCGCCGAGCTTGAACAGCGCGCCCCGGCCACCGTCTAGCCGCGATCTCAGTGCAAATGGTTGCCCATCCTCGCCGCGCTCGGGTGCCCCATCCTCGCCGCGCTCGGGTGCCCCATCCTCGCCGCGCTCGGGTGCCCCACCCTCGCCGCGCCTTTGTTTTTGCGGCTAGGGTGGGTACCGCTCAACCACGGCGGCGCTTCCATTCGCTTCGCCATTCGCAATCGAACCCCTTCTCTGCCAACAAATTCGCCCCGCCCTCTTGCCAAACGCAACTCTTCCGATATGCTCAGTGTTAAAGAATCATGAATTGGGCCGCTGCCGGCGTCTTCCCCGCGCAGCATCAAACGGAACAGCAGCGGCTACACGCAGCGAACTCGGCTGTTCGCGCGCAGCCGCTTCGGCTTAATGAGCCAAAAGTTCCGGCTCCGTTTGGGAGGTGTGTATGCAGGCCCAGCCTCATCCGCTCGAACCCTTCTTCCAGCAGATTGTGCGCAATACCTATGAAGGCAAACTTGGCCTGCACGATCCCGATCTCACCATCTATGTCGCGCGGATCCTTTGCGACTTCTCCCAGTCCGACAAGCTCTACAGCATGCGCGACGCTACAGGCCGCCCCATTGACCAGCTCGAAGAGATGGAGCGCGCCGCCGATCCCGTTCACGGCTCCGCTGCGTCCTTCGATGCCGAGCGCGCGCTACGTAAATACATAGGTGACTACGCCCTCTTCGTCGCCGGCATGTATCCCGAGGTCAGCGGCTCCAGCCGCCGTCAGCGCCGCCACCAGCCAAGCCCCCATCCGAGTATCGAAGAGCTCATTCGCGCTGGCAAGCGTAGCTATTTCATCGTCAGTCAGTTCAACCTATTTGAATACGAGCAGGAAGCGCCGCTCTTCGCGCGCCTTTCCGACAGCTTCGAGCGCCTTCTTCTCGGCCTCACCCTCGTGCGCGAGGATCTCGGCCCGCGCAAGCCGCGCCAGCTTCCACCGCGCGTGAACTAGTGTAGGCCTCAGCAGTTCGCAGCAAAATGATTTGTCATCCTGAGCGAAGGTCGCCTCGGCGACCGGAGTCGAAGGATCTGCGGTTGCTTTTTGCCGCACATACCGCGAATCTTCGCTATTCCACACTGGAGAATTGCGCGCCGCACAGTCGACTCACTCAGCCCACGCGCTTGATCGGAAAGCCTCGCCGCGGCGATACTGTGACCGCTACTGGAGGTTTCCTCATGAGTGATTCCGTAACTCTCCGCGCCGCCGACGGCCACTCCTTCGGCGCCTATGTTGCCCATCCCGCCGGCGAACCGATCGCCGGGCTCATCGTCGTGCAGGAAATCTTCGGCGTCAACGCCCACATCCGCTCCGTTGCCGACGGCTGGGCGCGCGACGGCTTCCTCGCCGTCGCCCCCGCGCTCTTTGACCGCATCCAGCCCGGCATCGAGCTCGGCTACGATCCCGAAAGCATGAAAACCGCGATGAGTCTTTTCCCAAAATTCGATGTCGATAAATCCATCGTCGATATTGCCGCGGCCATCGACTTCGCTGCCGCCGCGACACGCAAGAAGGTCGGCGTCATCGGCTATTGCCTTGGCGGCACCATCGCGTGGCTCTCTGCCACGCGTCTTCATCCAGCCGCCGCCGTCGGCTACTACGGTGGCCGCATCGGCAACTATGCCGGCGAAAAACCCTCCTGTCCGGTCATGCTTCACTTCGGCCGCGCAGACACGCACATTCCCGCCGCCGAAGTCGAAAAAGTCCACTCCGCGCACCCGGAAGTTGAAATCTTCTGGTACGACGCTGGCCACGCCTTCAACTGCGACCCGCGCCCCAGCTACAACGCTGCAGCGGCCAAAGAAGCTCGCTCGCGATCGCTCGAATTCCTTAAGCAGAACTTGGCCTGATCCGCCGGCACTCGTGCCGACGCCCTCTGTTCTTCGTGTACCTGCGAACCGAGCCCACGTTAGCGTGCAAAAGAAGTTAGCCCCAGGCGCAAGCCTGGGGCCAAGTTATGCGATCAGAATCACAAGCCCGCGACAGCGGGCGATAGAACCGTCGAGCGTCCCTTTCCTAGTCCCTGGTCCGCATGTCCCTTTCTGTTCATTCTGACCAGACTGCCAACACATTACCTACCCCGTCCGAGAAATGGAATCGACGTCCACCCGGATATTCGAACGTCGGCACAACAATCGCGCCGCCAGCCGCGACAATTGCCGCCTCCGTAGCCTTCAAGTCCGACGAGTAAAGCACAACCAACGGCGCAGCATCGCCGCGAGTCTCTTCCGTCTTCGCCGTGCGAAACCCGCCGTGAACTCCGGCACGCGCCGCGTCAAAGCTGATGTAGTCCGGTCCCCAATCTTCGAAGCTCCACCCGAATACGCACGCGTAAAACTGCTTCGCTCGCGCTACATCCGTCGCCGCGAACTCAATGTAGTTGATCTTTTGATGATTTTCAGCTTGGCTCATGGCTCATCTCCTTTGCGTTGAATAGCGTTTAGGCAAGGGAAGGCTTTGCGTGACAAAAGCGCAGGCACACCTTCCCGGTATGCTCCTGAACGCCTCCATCCGCAGTCTCTCAAGAGCTGGAGAAAGCAGGTAGAGCCCGCTGGTTGGCTTTGGACGCGGGCTGCCGAGGTACAAGTTCAAATTAGCAGAAGGTACTGGTACCGGTGCAACAGGTTTTTTCTTAATGCCGGCCTTCCCGGTCGAGCTCGATCGCAACCCCACCCATGATCGTCCGCGGTGGCATATTCACCCCGCTGATCTCCTGGTAGCCCGTGTTGCTCGCATTCATCAGCCGCAAATACGGTCTCACCTTCCATGCATCGCGCGTCAACGTCGCATTCCACACCGGATACAGCGTCTGCTGATATCGCTGTGCAAGCTGAACCGCGTTCGTCAGTACGATGTTGTGCCCCATCGCCCAGGTCCAGGAAACATGTACGTTCTCGACCGGATAATTGAAGACATACTCCGACTCAAGCCCGTGCAACGCGGTTTGCGCTCCGTGCAGTGCGGTCCACTCGATCCGCACTGCCTGCGATTTGTTTGGAATCCACGTAAAGCTCGTCTCGACTCCCGCAAAGTGCAGCCCGTTCAGGTTGTCCGCGCACCAGATGTTCTCCGGGCAATTCGCCGGAAGATACGGATTTGGCGTCGCGCTCTTCACATAGTCAATCGTTTCGTGCTGCTGTGAATAAAACCCCGTCGCCGAAAGTGTGACCTTGGCCGAAGGCGTCCAATCCACGCCCCCATCGGCGGTCCACGCGGACTCCGGTTTCAAACTGGCGTTTCCCTGCGTCGACGGATCCGAGTAGTAGAGATCGGTGTACGTCGGAATCCTGAATCCATAACCGCCAGTTGCGCGCAGCTTCAGGCTGCTCGCCAAACGAAGGCTTCCAGCCAGTTCCGGAGAAAACACCGCCAGCGCTCCTCCCGAGAAAATCTCCTCGCGCGCCCCAACCGACAAACTCCATCGCTTCTTCGCTGGTCGCAGGTCCACATCTACGTAACCCGCGCCCTGGTTCCGTGCATGAACGCCCAGGTTGTTGCTATGAATGCTGTCCCCATCCGCCTCGAGTCCCATCAACAGCAACGTTTTCGCTGGCAAGCTCTCCGTGCGCCGCAACGAACCCTGCCACGAACCGTCAATATGGTTGTTCTCGTAAATTGATGGATCGTCGCGGAACAGCACGAATTCATCCGTGTGCCGTCGGTATGCGAACGCCGCCTCCGTTTGGGTACCCAAATCCTGCCTCACTCCGCCAAACCAGCCCTTCGTCCGCTCCCACGAAGGATAATCCCCGTAGAACTGGTTCGCTCCAAATGATCGATCACTTACAGCAAAAAGTAAGTCGGTCACGCCAAGCGGCGAACCCAACCAGCTTTCAGCCGACGTATCCTCGTTTCGGTAGTCGCGGTCCGCCATGAATCCCGTCGAAAAATTCCGTTCGCCAGTGAGGCGCCCACTCCATCGTCCGTGCGTCGCCCCAGCCATCAGCGTCTCCTCATTCGATTCGAAGCTGCCATCGCCCCCGCGTAGAAAAATCGAATCGTGATCCGGGGCCGCCGTCAGAAAATCCACCACTCCGCTTAGCGCGTCCACGCCGTGCAAAGTTGAGCCCGCACCTTCCAGCACCTGGATCGAGTCCATCGCTTCCAAAGGAACCGGCAAATCCAGATTGTGGTGCGAAGTCTGCGCATCGTTGATGCGAAAACCATCCAGCAGCACGAGTGTCTGCTCAAAGCTCCCACCCCGCAACACCAGGTCCGCCTGCCCCCCGCCTGCGCCGCGCTCCTCGAGAAATACCGAAGAATCCGCGCGCAAAAAATCCTGCGGAGACTCTGCGGCCAACGATTGCCCCTTCACCGGCAGAATCTCCACTGATCGTTGCGACTCGGCCAACGGCACGGGCGTCGCCGTTCCCAGGACCACCATGGTCTCCGAGTTCCCTTTCATGTGTGAGGTCGGCGCATCCGGCCCTGCGGAAGCCTTCTGCGCAGCCTGGTCCGTCGCATTCTGTGCAGCGCTCGCGCCTGCCACGCTCAATACCGCCGCCAGCGCTGCAATCTGAATCCACTTCATTCGCGTCATATTCCTTTATCCAAGAATCGCCGCCGCGCCCTCGCCGTTCAATCACAGTTTTGTATGATTTGGAATAGTTGAACTGTTAAACTAACTTTTGCAGCCGGACCGGGAAGTCAACAGAAGTACCCGTCTGTCTGGTAGAACCGGAAACTGTGGTTTCCTATGCGCATCGACGCTTTTCTTCGCGAAAGCCCCATGTTCGCGGTCAACCGCGCGGCACGGCGCTTTGAATCGCTCACTTCGCGTGTCCTCGCGGCCGACAGCCTGGGCTTCCTCGAAGCTCTTGTGCTCGCAGCCCTCTTTTTTGAGGCGCCTCGCCAGGTCAAGCCTTCGCAGTTGGCCGAGACTTTCGCCACCACCCGCGGTAATCTCAGCCACTGCATCTCATTGCTTGAGGCCAAGGGCCTTTTGCAGCGCAAAATTGATCCTCAGGACGCACGCGCCTATCTTCTTACTCTCAAACCGCAAGGCAAGCGCTGTGCTCTGCGCGTTATCGGCGCTCTGGATCGCATGCAAAACGAATTCGAGCGAGAGGTCGGAAAATCGAACCTAGCCGAAATGCTCAAGTCCATCCGCAAGCTCGAGGCACGCGCGGCAATTCGCTAAAAACCTTGAAAACGCTCCTGTAACCGCCTTCGCCAGTTCCCCTACGCCATTTCCCAGTTCACAGGCTCAACGCGCCGCACCAGGAGCGCAAACGACAGCGCTCCCAAAAGCGCCACTCCGCCGGTAACGACGAACGCCAGCCGCGCGCTTCCTCGCGTCTGAACAATCAATCCCGCGAGCCACGGCGCCGCAATGCCGGCGAAATTTGCCACGCCATTTTGCAGGCTCGACCATCGACCAGCCATCGTGGGGCCAGCTAGCGTTTGGGCAATCGCCCAGTGGTTGGAAGCATATCCGCCATGACCAATGCATGCGATCGCCAGCAATCCCAGCGCGATCAGCGGACGTCCGTGTACCAAGGTCAGCCCCAGCAAGCTCGAAGCCATAATCTGGCCGCCCACAACAACCGTCAGCCGCACGGCGGTGGACGAAACTCCGTGTGCAATGAACCGGTCTGAGATCCATCCGGCAAGAAGCGTTGTGCAGGCAATCAACAGAAAAATCCCCGCAGTCAGCTTTGACATGCTTCCAATCGAAAGATGTTCTTCCTGCACCAGGTATGTTGGCAGCCACGCCAGCAGAAAATAGTAGAAGTAGTTCCCGCTGAAGTGCCCAATCGTCGTTCCCCAGGCGCATCGCAGCCGAATCATCTTCGCAATCGAGCCGCTCGAGCCAGAAGCAGGCGTCGCGGCATTGCGCTCCTGCGTCGTTCGGCGGCTCCGCTGCCTCTCTTCTCTGCGCGGCATCGCAAAATACCATGGCAGCATCCACACCAGTGCGCCCACTCCAAAAACCATGAACAGCATGCGCCATCCCCAGTGCATCAGGACCATTCCGCCCACAAACGCGCCCGCTGCCGGCCCGAGTTTCGTCCCCGCATCAATGAATGCGTTCGCCCGCCCGCGATGCTCCTGCGGCATTGCGGCAAAGATCCGCGAATAGCATGGATACGCGACGGACTCTCCCAGCCCGAGCACAAGTTGAAGCGCGAGTAAACCTCCATAACTCGTTATGAGTCCCATGAATGCGGTGGCAGTTGACCACAACAGGTACCCAAGCATCAGAACCCAGCCAACAGGGAAACGGTCGGTCAGCTCACCGGCCAGCCCGAAAAGCTGGACAAGTGCGTAGGTCCAGAAGAATGCCGACAGCAACTGGCCGGCGCTCAGCGAGGAAAAACCAAACTGCCGCTCCAGCAGCGGCATCGCCAGACCCAGGTTGCTGCGATCGATGTAATTGATCACGACCGAAAGAACCAGCAGGAGGATAACGATCCATTCGCGGCGCGAAATCCTGATATGAATCGGAGCAGCGTCCTCCATCAACTCCTCGCAGTCTTCGCAAATCCTACCACGCGTCTTCGCTCAGCCTGCATGCAATCTCCCCCGCCGCCGCTGCTATCGCCCAAACACCGGGTCCATCCTTGTTTCGCATCCTTATCTTTGGGAATGCTCAACTGGCACGCCCGCCTCGAGCCGCAAAATGCTGAATCGCGGGAGTCGCCGGATTCGGACTTCGCATTTTGCTCAAAACCGGTAATCAGGCTTTAGTTCGCATTGGTAGACAGTCGATTTCTCCTGATGGGGACTGGTTCTGACAGAGCAGATTGCCCAGTTCAGGTACAAGTCGGGCCCAAGGGGAAAGACCGTGTCAATCCCATCCAATTCTGCTTCGAGACTCACGCCCTCAGCGCTCCCTGGAAGGGTAAAACTGAGCGATCGCCCAAAAACCACGGGGTACGATTCGCGCACTTTGGAAACGACCGCCATATGAAAAACCTCAGCTTCCAGCAGAAAGGTCGCGGTATCGGACCAGTCCAGCGCCGAGGCTTTAATCGTGCGGCCGCCGTTGGCAAAGCCGCTCGCGTCAATCTGGGTAAACGGGCACGGGCCCGCGATACAGGATGCTCTTGCATCCTGGAACTCGTTTCCCTCTCCGGCATCCAACTCGATCGACCCTCTGGTCGCTTTCCAATAACCATCGGGAGAGCACGGACTCTCATGGCGACATGGGACGTTTCCACGATTCACGACTTGAAAGGTCTGCACGGCGCTCCCAATGTTCTCCTCATTTTGAGCGTTGACCGTGTACCTCACCCTGATGTTGGAAACAACAGACCGCGGGCGCTCCAAATGGGCTGTGCTTTGCGGGGCAACCGGTTCCATCGCCGCAATCAATAGTTGCCGAAACGACGAACGAAATCGAATCGTGTCTTGAAGTTCCAGCGGCTTGAAACCGTCTTGTTGAAAGCTCAGCATGACCGTCTGCCCAGGCAGTACCGTACCGGGAAACGCAATCCTGAAGTATCCGGATGCATCCGATTCCGTGCTAAGCTGCAGGCTTCCAGCCGAGGCAGTAACCGAAACGCCCGCAATGGGCGACTGTTTGCGTGTGTCGGTATCGCGCCGAATCACAGCCCCTTGGATGATCGACCAACGCGGCCGCCAATGGCGAACGCCAACCCCAATAAGCACGGCAGCTACGCCTGCCGAGATGGCTATCCAAATTACAATGGACTTTCGGGACATCGATTGCCTTCTCTCCGCTTCAGGGTACGCGATGCCTCCGCGTGTCGAATCTCTTCCATGATTACCTTCAGACCCTTACGCGCATCCAATGGATAGCTCTCCGGGACGATCTTTGCCCATCGGGAATAATCGCTCCGAGCCTCGCAATCTGCTGCATCGAAATCGAAACGATGAAACAGGCAGCAATCAAAAAGGCCATCGCTCTCGAAGGATGCTTAAACTCTCGCCGGAGATTGCTGCGCCAATTGTCGTCGATCTCGCTCGGACTCCCACTATCGCGCGTCGCCGCCTTAGCGTCTCCGGGCCAGCAGGCCGTCCAACACCAGATCCAACAGCAAGATAGGCACTTTGCACCGGCGCTGCCCCCAAGCCCCATCTCCGCGGCGGACGATCAGTTTCTTGATCAGCTTGAGCACGCTAACTTCCTCTTCTTCTGGGAACAGGCAAATCCTCAAACGGGCCTGATAAAGGATCGATGCAACATCCGGGCCAATGACAAGAGCCTCAGCGCCAGCATCGCCTCCACGGGGTTTGGTCTTACTGCCATCTGCATCGGCGAAAAGCGCGGTTTCATAAGTTATCCCATGGCACGGCTACGAGTCCTGCAGACGCTATCGTTCCTGTGGCATAAGCTTCCGACCCACCGTGGCTTTTTCTTTCACTTCGCGAATATGAATACAGGCGAGCGCATCTGGGATTCGGAAGTTTCTTCAGTCGACACTGCCATCCTGCTTTGCGGTGTGCTCACCTGCCGCCAATATTTTCAAGACAAGGATATCGGCGATCTCGCACAAGCCGTATTCGATCGCGTGCAGTGGAACTGGCTTTCTGAAGATACCAGCCTTCTGTCCATGGGGTGGACGCCGGAATTGGGATTCATCCCTTCGCGCTGGGACCTCTACAGCGAGTTGATGATGATGTATCTCCTCGGCATGGGCTCTCAGTCTTATGCCCTGGAAAGCGACGCTTGGCTCGCGTGGAAACGCACCATATTTGAGTACGATGGCCTGCGCTACATCGGCTCTTTCGCCCCGCTCTTCGTGCATCAGTACTCCCAAGCATGGTTCGATTTTCGTAACAAACGTGACCACTTCGCCGACTACTTCGAAAACTCTGTTATAGCGACAGAAGTGCATCGACGTTTTTGCACGGAGCTTCACTCGCAATACTCCGACTACAGCAACGATCTTTGGGGCATCACAGCATCCGATTCTCCGCAGGGTTATGTGGTGTGGGGTGGTCCACCGGCAATGGGCCCGATCGACGGCACCGTAGTACCGGCCGCTACCGGCGGTTCATTGCCGTTTCTGCCCGTCTCAACCATGCGGGTTCTTCGCAGCATGCACGACCGGTATCCGAAAGCCTGGTGCCGATACGGCTTCGTTGACGCTTTCAATCCTTTGACAGGCTGGTATGACACTGACGTGATTGGCATCGATACGGGAATCACCATGCTGATGGCCGAGAACCTGCGTTCGGATTTTATCTGGGACACTTTCATGAAAAACCCGGAGGCGCAGCGGGGCATGGAGAAAGCCGGATTCAAGACCTACCAGCCAGGACCGATGCCGTTCCAATGAAGATGGCAGGCGCGCCGCGCCTTGCCGCGACGCGCGGGCGAATACGGGAAATAATCTAACCCCTCCAGATGTGCGCAGAAACAACGCCTGATAGAATTACGGCATCCAAGTGGCTAAAGAAAAGTGTGACACCGCCCAGGGGCGGTCAGTCAGAAGACTCTATTGCCGCCAGCACCTTGGTTCACGATCAGTACGTATCTTCCGCCTGTGGCCAATGTCCGCGTCAGGCTGTGACACCAAGATGAGTACGATGCCCGCAAAACAAAGATTCGACAAAACAGCGGGCGGGTCTCCATCACTCCCAGACGGCCCGCCGCAAACAAACCATGGAGCATGGGCAGATCGCGTCGCAGCGCTCAAGAACATTCCGCCTGTCCTTCACTTTGTTTGGGAATCCGGCCCGTCGGTTGTTTTCTGGAACATTGCCATCCGCATCGTTGTGGCGTTCCTGCCGGTCGGCATCGGGATCATTGTCCGCTACATCATCGACGGGGTAAACCGTATCCGCCTTCATCAGCCGCTGCCGCACGATTTTTGGTGGCTCGTAGCCGCGGAAATGGGGCTGGCCGTCCTCATGGGTGTACTGTCCCGGGCCGTCGATTACTTTGACAATCTGCTCGCCGACCGGTACACGCACCATGTCAGCGTTGAAGTCATGCGCAAAGCCGCTGCCCTGGACGTTACGGTGTACGAGGATCCTGTATTCTACGACCGCCTTGAGCGCGCGCGCGTACAAGCCACTGACAGGCTGGCGATGATCCAGCAGATGGGCCGGCTGATTCAGCAGACCGTAACCGCAGTCGCCTTTTCGGCAGTGCTTATTTTTTATTCTCCCTTTTTGCTGCTCTTGCTCGTTGTCGGGATCGTTCCTGCCTTTCTTGGCGAGAGCCACTTTGCCTTCCTCACCTATGCCAAGAACTTCCGTCAGACGCCCGTTCGCCGCCAGATGGACTACCTGCGCCAGGTTGGGGGCAGCAAAGAGGCAGCCAAGGAGCTCAAGCTCTTCAATCTGAGCGGATATTTAACAGACCGGTTCACCGCGCTTTCGCAAGAAATCTACGACGAGAATGTGAGCTTGAATCGCCGCCGGCTATTCTGGGGCGGCCTGCTTTCCCTCCTGGGCCAGGTCGGCTACTACGCGGCCTACGCGTACAGCATTTTGCGCACCATTCAGGGTTACTACACCGTCGGCGACCTCACCCTGATCACCGCGGCAATCATGCAAGCCATGAGCAATATTCAGCAAGCATTTTCGACTGCTTCCGGTGTGGCCGACCAGGCCCTCTTTCTCACTGATCTCCTCGCGTTCTTCGCCATGGAGCCTGCTGTGAAGTCGCCGGCCGGCGGACTTCCTACACCTCGCCCAGTAATGCTTGGCTTTGAGTTTCAGAACGTGTCCTTCGCCTATCCCGGAACAACTCGCCACGTGCTTGATCGCTTCAATTTCACGCTCCGGCCCGGAGAGCGGGTAGCCCTGATCGGCGAAAACGGTCAGGGGAAGACGACCATCGTTAAGCTGATCACCAGGCTCTACGATCCCACCGAAGGCCGCATCCTGCTCGACGGCGTCGACCTGCGCGAGTATGACCTCGCCGACCTCCACTCTGAGATTGGCGTAATCTTCCAGGACTTCATGCGTTACGAAATGACAGCCCGCGAGAACATCGCTGTCGGCCGGGTCGAACTCGGGCATGCAAATGAAGAGATCGATTACGCTGCCGAGAAAAGTCTGGCCAACGAGGTCGTCGCAAAGCTCCCCGGTGGCTACGATCAAATGCTCGGCCGTCGCTTCGAGGGTGGGGTAGATCTCTCCGGCGGCGAATGGCAAAAGTTCGCGCTGGCGCGCGCCTACCTGCGCGATGCGCAACTTCTCATTCTCGATGAGCCCACTGCTTCGCTCGATGCGCGCAGTGAGCTAGAGGTTTTCGAGCGCTTCGCCGAGCTCACCCGCGGCAAAATGGCTCTCCTCATTTCTCATCGTTTTTCAACCGTCCGCATGGCCGACCGTATCGTCGTCCTCGAAGCGGGCCGTCTGGTCGAAGAAGGCAGCCACGCGCAGCTACTGGCGCTCGGCAGTCGTTACGCCAACATGTTTGAGATGCAAGCCGCAAGTTACCGTTAATCGCAATTCTTTCCTTGAGGACTTCGATGAGCAAGATAGCTTCCATTTCCGGCCAGCAGGAGCTGCTCGACAGCGACACCCTCGACAAAGAGAGCTTGGACCGCCTGCGCGGCAAGGCCGACCAGGTTGCTGCGTGGGAAGTCATTCCTCGGCCACGCTCGGATGGTTCGCTGCAAAGGCGTGTACTGTTCGCTCGTCGAAAGCTTGCGCAGCTGGAATCCAAACTAGCTCATCAGTCGTTAGCCCACGTCCCGGTCGATCCCCAGTTGGCAGCGCTACGGCCCGCGCTACTAGAGCTTGCCGCGGGGCATCGCATGTTCCGATCGGCGATAAGTGACGTCGCCGATAGACGTAGGGAAATGGCCCGCCTCCCTCGGCTTGTACTCGGTCCACGAACCGACGAACCTCGCGTAGCCGCTGTCGCTCGGCTGTACCTTGAGGCGGTTGACGGAGTTTTCTCTGCGTCCACCCTCCACACCTTCATGCAAGCCGTTCAGGCTCATGAACCATTGAACGTCGACGAATTGTGGAGCGTCGGCACCTTCCTCAAGTTCACCTTGCTGGAATTGATCCTGGAAGAGGGTCAGAACGTGCTTCGTTTGCACGGCACGACCTCCATTCCTCGGTTGATGGCTCAAATTAAAAGCCTGCAGTCCATCAGCAACGCTGACTGGATCTATCTCATCGAGCCGCTCATCGTCATCGACGCATTCCTACGCCAGGACCCCGCAAATGTTTTCGGCCGGATGGATTTTGAAACGCGCGAGCTTTACCGGAAGCGCATTGCGCTTGTTGCCCGCCGGTCCGATTGTAGTGAATCGGATGTGGCACAGGTGGCGGTCGAGCTCGCTCGCGAGGGGAGCGACGCAGAGTCTGCCGATCCTCGTGTTCATCTTCGTTACGCACACGTTGGCTATTACCTTATTGGCGGTGGATTTCAGCAGCTTGCTTCCCGCGTCCGCTTTCATCCGTGTTTTGCGTGGCGCGCTCGCGCTTTTGTGCGAGATAACGGCGAGGATTTTTTCCTCAGCGGTATTCAGATCTCAACATTGCTTTTCATTGCTGCTCTTTTATTCCCTGTTCTGCCGGCTGTCTCGGGGTTCCTGGGTTTGGCGTCGATTATTCTTTTTCTCCTGCTTCCGGCAACCCAGGATGCCGTGGACCTCGTCAACAGCGCCATCACGGCCATCTTCGATCCCGAACCGCTCCCGAAACTTGACCTCAGTGAGGGTGTCCCGCGTGACGTCGCCACTCTTGTGGCGATTCCCAGTCTGCTTCTCAACGATAAACAGGTGCGCAAGCTCGCCAATGATCTCGAAGTGCGCTTTTTGGCCAATCGCGATCCTAACCTTCACTTCGCGCTTCTCACTGACCTGCCCGATTCCGTGAGCAATCCTCACGAGAAGGATTCTCATCCGCTCGTTGATCTGGCATCGCAGCTCATAATCGAACTGAATGAGAAATACCAATCGCCCCGCGATGGAGCTTTCCTTCTCCTCCATCGGCATCGCGTTTACAACACGCGGCAGGGCGTGTGGATGGGTTGGGAACGGAAACGCGGAAAGCTCCTTGACCTCAATAAGCTTCTCGCGGGCGAATTCGACGCGTTTCCAATCAAGATCGGCCCGATCGAGGCACTTCGCGGAATTCGTTACGTCCTCACCCTCGACAGCGACACGCAACTTCCTCGCGGCACGGCAGCACGCCTGATTGGTGCCATTGCCCATCCGCTGAATCAGGCCGTTGTCGATCCTCACCGCCGTATCGTCACTGCCGGCTTTGGAATCCTGCAGCCTCGTATCGCGGTCTCCGTCCAAGCCACAATGCGCTCAAGGCTCGCCGCAGTCAATTCCGGCCAGGGCGGGCTCGATATTTATACCCGCGCCATCTCCGACGCATACCAGGATCTCTTCGGCGAGGGCATTTTCACGGGCAAAGGGATTTACGAGGTCGAAACGCTCCACGCAGTGCTCGATCGGCGTTTTCCCCGCAACGCGCTCCTCAGCCACGACCTGATTGAGGGCGCCTATGCACGAGCCGGCCTGGCCACCGACATCGAGATGGTTGAAGATTACCCCTCGCAGTCGAGCGCTTATATGCGCCGTAAACACCGGTGGGTCCGTGGCGATTGGCAAATTACCCAGTGGATGTTCTCTCGCGTGCCGGAAGAATCGGGCAAATGGGTCCCCAATCCGATATCCGGCATTTCACGCTGGAAAATCTTTGATAACCTGCGCCGTTCTTTGGTAGAACCATCCATCTTCGCGCTATTTATCGCGGGCTGGCTTCGCCTGCCGGGCGGACCCTTGTACTGGACCGTCGCCACCCTGTTGCTAATGATCTTTCCCGCTATTGCTCAACTTGCATTCGCGGTCGGCCGCGCGTTCATCGCTGACCAGAGGGGACAGATCAGCGAGGCGATATCGGGGTTTCAGCGCGCGGCTCTCGTGGTTTTGGTCCGTCTTGTCTTTTTGCCGCACGAGACTTTGCTTGCCTTCGATGCCATCGTTCGATCTCTGGTCAGGCGATTCATCACTGGCGAGCGGCTCCTCGAATGGGAAACTGCCGCTCAAGACGAATTGCAGGCATCGACGCGTGCGCACGTTGACTGGTACCTCGCCTCTACTCCCCTTGTCGCAATGAGCCTCGGTGTGCTGATCTTTCTGTTTGCCGCCAACCACTCGGCGATTCTCTGTGCCGCGCCCGTTCTTCTCTTATGGGCTCTCGCCAATCCCATTACCATTTGGCTCAATTGCTCGCCGCGCGACCAGCCCTCCATAGACCGCAAAGACCGCGACTTTCTGCTTGCGCATGCGCTGCGCATCTGGCGCTACTTTCGGGAATTCGGTGTCGAGCGCCATAACTTCTTGATCCCTGACAATGTGATGGAGAAGGGTTTCGAGGAAGCTGCGCGTGTTTCGCCTACCAACATCGGCTTGCTGCTCAACGCGCGCCAAGTCGCTTGCGAGCTTGGCTTCCTGACCGCTCCCGAGTTTGCCGCCTTCACCGCCAGCACACTTCAAACCATCGAACGCATGGAAAAGTTCCGCGGTCACCTCTTCAACTGGTACGACACTGAGACGCTTGCCCCCCTCGACGAATCTCCATTTGTCTCCTCTGTTGACAGCGGAAATCTTGTGGCCTCGCTTTTTACTTTTCATGCTGGCACGCGAGCCCTGTCCAATAAGCCATTACTCCGCGCCGAAGTCTTCTCCGGATTGCGCGCTCACCTTTGCCTGTTGCGGAAAATAGGACATCTTCCCGATGCGCTTGAGCGGGCCAAGGCGCCTGAGGTCTCAGCAGGAATCGCGGACTGGATTGCCTGGCTACCCATAGCGCAAGCTGCGCTGGTCGAAGCAACCGCATCAGGACAAGAGCAGCATCGTGACGCGTGGTGGATTGACGAGAGCCTGAATCGCGTCAATGCAGTTCTTTCTCTGGTCCACCAATATCTCCCTTGGATGCTTCCGGAATTCGCTCCGCTGCGGTTGCGGCTCCAACTCTCCGAGACCATGAAACCGGCCGAACTCACTTTGGATGACGCCCAGCTCTTCGCCGCCCAATTGCAATCCATGTTGACCGATGCGTACGATTCGTTTCAAGTCGAACCCCTGCTTCGACAGGCGGCCGCGCGCTTGCAAGAAATGCTCTCAACTGCCCTGGAACATCTGCGAGCTCTCGCCCAGGATCTGGGCAACATTGAGCGCACAGCCGAACGGCTCGCGCAGGAAACGGAATTTGGTTTCCTCGTCGATCCCTACCGTCAGATTCTTTCGATCGGCTACGAGATGGGAAAGAAAAAGCGCCATGAAGCCTGCTACGACCTCGTCGCGTCCGAAGCCAGAATCGCCACATTTCTCGCCATTGCTCGCGGCGATCTTCTCCAACAAAGCTGGGGCAAGCTGGGCCGCGATCATACTCGCGTAAACGGCCGCTTCATTTTGCTTTCCTGGTCCGGAACCATGTTCGAATATCTCATGCCGGCACTGTGGATGCGCAGCTTCCCGGGCACCTTGATCGCACGCACGCAGGATGCGTGCGTCTACGTGCAACGCGCTTTCGGCAACTCGCGCGGTATTCCCTGGGGGATCTCGGAATCCGCATCTTCAAAAGTGAACGACCGCGGACATTACCACTATTTTGCGTACGGCTTGCCTAGCGTCTCTCTGTGGCCCGAAGCGACTGCAGGACCAGTCATCTCGCCCTATTCCACTTTTCTTGCGCTCAACGTTGATCCGGCCGAGTCTCTGCGCAATCTTCGCCGTATGGAGTCGGCAGGATGGGTTGGTCCCTACGGTTTTTATGAAGCCGGCGACTACTCCGGATCCTCGCGTAAATCAGTCGTCGTTCGAGAGTGGATGGCTCATCATCTCGGTATGTCGCTGCTGGCCATCGGCAACACGCTGCGCAAAAACATCGTCCAGCATTGGTTCCACGCGCACCCCATGATCCAGGCTACGGAGCTCTTGTTGCAGGAGATTCCAGCCAATGAAGCCATCCTCAAAGCCCGTCTAAAGAATCTGGCGCCGATTCATTTTTCCCCGGAAGCGATCGTGCCCGAAGTCTCTCGCGGTGCTACGGCTGCACTTTGATAAGTACTAGCGCATTGGTTGTCAGCTTGATCTGAAGTTTGCCCGCATTGAGGGTTTCCTCAATTGCCGGCGCGAGCGCCGTCTCGCGATTAAGCTGCTGAACCTGGTCGGGAGTTGGATCTACTGGGCTTCCCATCGCGCTGTAATCCTTCAAAACGTTTCCATGGTCGGCGTCTATTTGCTGAATGCTGACGTGCGAATTCGGCGGCATATGCCGGAAGACCAGATCCATCACCTTCTCCGATTGCGGTTGATCGGGATCAACCTGGTTCCACGCAGCCACTTCGACTTCGCCGTTCGCGCTCTCTGTTGCGATCACATCCGTTGCCGGATTCGTGAGCCGCTCGATTCCCAGTTCGTGCAACAATTCGAATGCGTAATAGCTGGGTTTATCGATACCCCCTTTGGCGCGCAACCCGAAGCCATTCACAAAAGGCTTTGGAATGGGTCCCGATTCTTCAAAGACATCGGAAAACGTCCAGAATGACATCATCGCTGTCAGGCCATCGCATTGGCGCACGGTGTTCGCAAGCGCAGGCCCCACGAAAATGCTATCGCGAGCATCCATTGTTCCCTGAATATTCCATTCAGAGATGAAAAGCGGCAGTTCCGGTGAGGTTGACGACTTGATCTCGTTGCGAACTTTCTCCACAGCACGGCAAACGCGCTCGTCCATCGGAATCTGCTCGCTCGTCCCCAGCAGATTCTCCACCGTGTCGTCCGCATAGGCGTGTGTCGATACAAAGTCAACCGGTACATGATTCGCTGCCGTGAATTTTATAAAATCGCTGACCCACGCCGCAGCCGCCGTGGCGGGGCCACCCACGCGCAACCGCGTGCTCACGCTCTTAAGATCGCGTGCCGTGTGCGCATATAGATCGAAATAAGATCCCTCACGTGGAATTCCGTTCCAGAAATCGATATTGGGTTCGTTCCAGACTTCGAAGTACCACTGCGATACTTCGTCAGTTCCGTAGCGATCGATGAGGTGTTGGGCGAAATGCCGGATGAGGTCATCCCATCGGTCCATGTTCTTCGGCGGGGAAACGTTCGGCTTATACCAGAACGGATGTAGCGCGTCCGGGTTGAATGCCAGCTTGCGCGGCATGAAGCTGATCTCGACATAAGGTCGCACGCCGTTTTTCAGCAGCCCGTCGTAGATCTGGTCGACGTATGCGAAGTTGTACACCGGGCTGCCATGATCATCCTCGTTGTAGACGCCAACTTCGTCGTGGAATATCGCGTGGAACCGCACATATTTGAAGTCCGTGACCTGCTTCACCGCGCGGATGTCGTCCCGATAACTCTCGCGTAAACTGAGAATCGCCCGCCCGGAGCCAAACATTTGTTCCCAATAATGAGGAAAGGGCGTGCGCGCTCCTTGCGCATCGATCTCGACCGTCTCCTGTGCCTCGCTCGTCAAGCCGGTCGACGCACCGGCGACCAGCACACACCACGCAAGAGCTTTGATCGTGAATCGCGGCATACAATTGTGCAACCCGTTCGCGGCTCGTAAACTCGAAAGCATCAAGCGTCTGGGTGTGGCGCCCCAGCACATTGAATTTGCGCCACTTGCCAGGCATTTCGAGACTCTATCACTTGGCTTCTCTCAGAATCCTGCAGTTCTCGGGTTTGATTCCGGTTAAGCGGACTTCTCAAGGCATTACTCGAGCCAGTCACTTCCAAAAAAATGGGGCAAGCAATCAAAACGGGTGATTCTTTTAAGCGGCGACCCTTTCACGCCAAACACCCCCGCTGGTCACCTTTCTAATGGCGGTTGGAATCTCGTCGACCGGGCACTCCGTGTGAATGACTCCTCTGGCTCCGCTTTTCAGCGCGCCATCGGCGAACCCCGGATCTCTGTGGCTTGTTACAACAATCACGTTTATCTTCGCATTTTGCGAGACAAGTTCCTTGAGCACCCCGAATTCGTCGTGCAGAAGCGTCGCATTTATAAGGAGTACGTCGGGTCGCTGATTGCGAACAGCTTCTACAAGACACTGGGGACCTGGACATTCCGCGAGAATCCGAATGTCGCGCTGATTAGCAATCGCACTCCGCATTCCAATCAACGAGAGCGGCTCAGTGTCCGCAAGAACCACATCGATACCGGCCATAGGTGCCCCTCCTGCCTCGTCAAGCCCGCTCGCGACTGGGATGACTTGTATCCAATCAAAATGAATTCCAGGACCCTGAAAATGAGGTTCCCGAATCGCCCATGCCTTCAACTGGGCTTTTCAAGCGAACGCAGTACTCTTAGGTTCGCTCACGATACCCATGTGTGCAGATGAGATTGATTTTTTGGGCGCAGCGCTTTTCTAGAACGCGAATTGCCTCCAATCAGCCACGCTGATTTCGTCCAAGCTCTTCCGGCTTTTTAGAAGCCCGCTGTCATGAATTGGTTGGTTGACGGCTCGTCCTTCGAGGTGGGCATCTCTATTGTCTTCTGCATCATCAAAATGCTTGTGTTCGCCTCGGTGCGGCTCGGATTGAAATAAAGATGAGCATAATTTGTACGCGCTCTCGGGATGCGCGGATTTAGTGTCCGGCCATCCTTCACTGAACTGAAGGGCTGAACTCAAGCCAGAGGTTTATCCCATGCGATCCATGATGCGCGATTTAACTTTCATCTCGTGCTTGCTCGTCGCGGCGCTGATGTTTGCGCTGGCTTGGCGGGGTCCGTTTGTCCAGGCAAATTCTGCTCATGCGCAGACCCTGGCACAATCGCTTAAAGCGAATCGATAGAAGTCTGCGTTTCCTGTCAGGGTTCCGAAGGCAGCCGGGTTTCTTCGGTAACATCTTGAATCTTTGCCAGCAAATCGGCCGGATGCACGGGCTTCATTAGAATCTCGAATGTGTACCCCATTTTCCCTGCCGACTCGAGGAGTTGGGCGGTCGCCGCTTGACCCGAGAAGAGGAGCACCCTGCACTCGGGGCAGCACTCTCGCAGTTGAATGGCCAGGTCGATTCCGGATAGCTCAGGCATCACCACATCGGAAATCAAAAGATCGGGAGCATCAAGTCGCACGGCCCTCAAAGCTTCCAGCGGGTCTGTGAATGATCTGGCATGAAAACCTCCTTGAAAGCGGAGGATCATCGCCAGGCTTGATGCAATGACGTCCTCATCATCGACCACAAAAACCCTGAGTGGATTGCGCATTTTGATCATCGCCCTCCATTCTTATGCACCTGTTCCGGTCATTCGGCGGTGCTTCCCGTTCAGCCTTGCAAATCACTCGCCTCATCGCCAACTGCGTCGCCAGAGGTGCCTTAAAGCATCTCGCCAAAGGGCGAACCGATGCTCGCTTCCCGAGCCTGCTCCGCTCAGCCTATAAATTACGCCAATGGATTGTGATGTTTCGACTTTCAGGGGTCAACGTGTCCTTGAAAAGGAAAGCCTTGGAGTGCACATCATATGGGTCGCCCAAGACCGGGTCAAGCGATTTAAGCCGGTTGCGACTGAAGTTTGAATGTGCCTAGAAAAGCCGCGACTCGCCGCGTACTTAACCTGCGCGTGAGTGCGAGCCCCTTCGCAGCAACATCCCATCATCCGTCGCGATTTCGATAACGACCAACCGCCGGCGGCGAGTTGCAACCACGCCTATTCCTACGGTGAAACCGTGTACGAAGAAACAGCAGGAGCATTTGATGCGCCGGCGATCTGGTTCATTGGCAGTTCCAACGCGAAAAGCGTCGAGGCTCCCTGGTCCGCATGCACCCAGATTCCATGGAATGCTCCCTGTAGTTCGGGGTGCATCTTCAAGAGCGCCCCCATCACCGCGGTCACTTGTCCGCGTGCGGCCATTGGGTCGCGCAGTAGCGCCGCTTGGGTGGGGTCGGGTGCGTAATGAACATCCAGGTCAAGCCCACCCAACTCTGTCGAGGTGTCAATCGTACTCACCGTAATCAACTGGCCCTGCGCATAGAACGTCATCGGCGTCTTTCCCGGTAAGTCGGTCGGGCGAATTTGCTCCGCCTCGCGCTGCAGTTTTTCCAGGTTCGGGCTCGACAGAAAATCCAGGGGATCAAGAAGATTTGTAGCGATCCGGTAATAAAACCACGCATTCCAGTTCATCTTTGTATGCGTGTACTTACGTGCCGTCACCCAATACCACAATCCGTCGTGCCCTCCTTCCGTCATCGGCTTATCAAACATGCCCGCCAGCAGCCAATGGCCATCGGCCGATTTAGACAAGATGAGGGAAACTTGCTGCGGATGCGGCACCCCGGTTGCGTGGACCACAGCCAGTGCATACGTGCCGGCAGGCAACGCCGGAAAACTGATCGCTACAAGAGGCGATCCGCAAAAAAAATCGACGGGGGCTGCGCTCGGCGTCCCAGCGTCTCCCGCATCGTTCTGAGCGTCCAACAGGTAAAGTTGATCCACGGTAATCGCGGAAGCTTGCACCAGAGGCTGGAGGTGGCTCACGGAACTTACAATCCCGTCGAAATTCGCAGCCAGAGAAGGAATCACATCGCTGCGAAGAGCTTGTGTGTTGTTTGTCTGGATCTGCCCAAGCAAAGTGCGTGCCGTGTTCGCCAGTTCGTCACGCTGAGCCTGCGTCATTTGCGATTGTGTGATGCAGGATGCAGCGTTCGCACGCGTCGCCTGTATTCCCGCGCAGGCCAGAATCGAGAGACCCACCAGAAATCGAATTGCGCATCGCGTCTCGATAATTCTCAGAACCATATCAAAGCTCTCATTGGAGTACGCTCTCCTCCGGATGCTGCCTTCGGGCCCGTGTGTCTTGAATCAGCTCGAGAGAAAGCACCGCCGCTCCTCTTTCCCGAATCTCCTTCTCAACTTCGCCGATCGACGATGGCGAAATCATCGTGAAACAGCCAATGAGTTCGTTCAGCTCAGAATAAGATTTGCGACTGAATTGGAGGAATTCAAGCGGATATTCCGGCTTCCGCGCTCGCGCCTCTATCGGATCTGCATCGAGCAGGAAACTGATGGCCGGTCCCGGAACAAGCCTCGCAATCGCGCGCGCGTACGCCCGCATTAGAGCATTCTCCAGTCTCAGGTTCGCTAGTTCGTCATAAATAAACCGGTCGAAGATCACGACATCGACGTTGAACTGCCGGGTTCTTTTCATCAACAGACGAGTCGAAAATGCGTCGGCCAGGTAGATGCATGGGCGGAGCGCCGTCATCGGCCATGAGCGGACATTCTTATCTCGCCGATTGATCGGTTTCGAAGGAGTCCCAACCCCCCGATCTCCCTTGAAGATCATGTAGGAAGCCCCTTCGCGAATCCTCTTGAAACACGCCACATCGTCCCAGAAACTGACCAGCGAGTAGCTGAACCCGGCTTGCTCGATCTTGGAGCAGAATCGGGCGATTTGTGTGCTCTTACCGGCGCCGTCAATCCCGGAAAAGCTTACGAACTTTGTTTGGCTGTTTCTCCGCTCCGCACACATCGTCAGTCACCGCCGAATTTCAACATCCGAACGATCCATCAGCGTGGTTCGCTGGGCGTTGCATGTGTCAGCGCCACCACAGTTCCCACGGCCACGCAAGCTGCCACAACCACGCCTATCCTGATCAGGAACGTGCGAACGCGTCTTTGCTTTGCCGGCGCAATCGCCGCTCCACTCACGCGTGAACCTGCATCTCCCGTAGCCTTCACTTCTGGCGCCGCAGCCGTACCGACAGGCTGCGCGGTTCCATTCTGTTGCTGATCCTGTGTTGGCTGCGAGCTATTCTGCTGCTGATTCTGTCCAGATTGCGTACCGGCGTCTGGTTCGGTCGCGCCAGTAGTCGACGATTGGGCAACCTCCGGCGCATCAGGAAGTGTTGCGTCAGACTGTGCGGAATCCCCAGCCGGCTTCCCGCTCTCGTTGTCGGCTTCGGCCGCCCGCGCTCCATTGGAAGGCACCCTCTGCGCCTGCCGCGCGAGAGCTGGATCTTGCCAGGGCATCGCAGCCCCTTTGGCAGTCGGCACGGCCAGGATCAACACAAGACAACCAGCGATCTGTCTCCTTAACGGCCATCCAGCTATTCTCACGATCATTGTTCGAACCAAAATTCACTTTCTGCACGAAGATAGCGACGATTGTCCTTCACGCGGCATTTTCAGAAACCTGACTATCGTCATCTTGGGAATACTCGATCGTGCCCAAGGCGCTCGAGTGCTGATGAAAGCTGTTTACCGCATCGGCATTCGAAGCGAAAATCTGAAAAAGACGGTCTGCTCCGATCAGTTTCAGCATTGCCTGGGCTGACGGCGAGACTGCTGCGAGCCTCGCGTCGCCGTTACGCTTCATCGCTTCCTCAAGGCAGGACAGAAGCAAATGAAGGACTGGCTTGTCCATATGACTGAGCCCGGAGCAGTCAAGGACGAGGCCAGGCCGTCTATCGCTCATGCGATCTTGCACTCTGCCCAGGAATTGCCGCCCTTGGTCCTCACTGGTAATCTCTGGCAGCTGCTCGATGGTTACTAATCGCTTGATTGCCATATTAGCCCTCCTACTCTATTTGACTTTCGTTTCGAACTCGCCGTTAACTTTGAACATCGTTCGACTCAGCTAGCCGCGTGAGGGAGCCTGTTGGCGCACCTCCCAACTGGGGATGTCCCACGGAATTCTGTGTCAGCTCGCTGTAATCGCCAAAGATCCGTTCAAGTTCCGCCTTGGGATCTCGAATTGCCCTAACCAGGATGTGTTTGCCGTACCGAATCAAAGTTGCTGGATTCGTCTTATACCAACAGCACTGTGTCATTCGTGGCGAGAAGCCGCACATAAATCGAAGTTTCGAAAGTCCGGCGGGCGAAGATAGCAATGCCGCCACTAACCTATGATTGCCATCCAGAATCGTAAGAGGTCCCTGCTTGTTTACGCCGAGAAGGATCACTGTGCCGAATTCACCAGTTCCCTGGGAAAGTTGCTCTCCGAGGACGGAAATCTTCGATAAGAACCGACCGTCAAGAGTGCGACGCCCGCTGCGTAAGCCCTCTGTGACCCGGACGACTGAATAATCTCCTTGCGCCAGCTTCCGCCAATGGGACCGTGGGAACATCTTGATCAGATCAAGAGCTTCCTCATTGACTGTCACTTCATACCATTCGATCTTGCCGGGGAGTTCCGCCCAGAGCGATCGGCGCTTCGCGAACAAAAGTGCATGACGCCTCGCGATTGCATCCGCGCGGTGTCGGTTGGATTCGGCCTTAAGCGCGTGCGTCTTGTAATGGTCGCGAAAGTCAGGATGGTTCAAATCGCTGTTCAGGAATTCCGTAACGACTTCACTCTCCGTCACCGGCCTCAGCAGGTTGACTGGACAGCATCTTGCTGCTGCCGGAGTGATTTTCGATGAGGCGAGGGCGTCAATGAGAAACGTGATTGCCACGACAACGAAGAGAGCCGCCAGCACTGCCAGTTGAACCAGGATCACTTGGTGCAACGAGGAGTGAAATTGATAAATTCCCGCAATCAACACGCCGCTGAAAACCAATTGGATCCAGCTTGTGTTTGCAATCCGATGGGCCATCTCGAAGGTGATGACGACTGCGCTGATTGAATAGACGACAGCCTTGAGGGCGTAGAGAGTGGAAAGGTAAGGTATGTCGTATTTTCCAGCGATCTGGAATCCGGGGCCGAGGATTGTCGTCCAGAGGCTGGCGGGCGCGACCCACATTGCGAGGGCCACCAAAGAGCCAATGCTCAGTACCAGCATCAGCGGTGTGCCAATCAAGCGCAGATCTTTTCTCTCCTCGGCCCGCGTGCCCGCCACAATAGGGAATGTGGAATTAACAACGGCTGCGGACAGGACGAAGATCACGCGGCCGACAAGTCCGACTGCCGCGTAAAGGCCGGCTTCTTGCGCGGGGAAGATATGTTTCACCACCACGAGGTCGCAGTTATTAATCACCATCTGGCCCGAGTAGAAGAGCAAGGCCTGCCAGATTTCGCGAACGCCGACCCCTAACCGAAGCGGATTCGGCGCACGTCCCGGCAACTTCGGTGTCATGGCAAAATACGAAACGGCCATTGCCACCGCATTTGCAGCCACAACTCCTTGCACACCGAAGCCGGCTACGACGAGTGCGTATGAACCTCCGAGCCGGACCGCCCCTTCGACCACAAGACTCATCGCAAGGCGATGGAATCTATAACTACCCTGGTCGTAACCGCGACGCGCTCCCAGAGGGATGTAGAAGCCCGCGGCAATCGCGAGCATTGCGATCAGGCTGGAATCGGGCAGATTGAGATAATCCGTGATTCCCTGCCGAAAAAGAAATAGCACCAGCGCAATGGAGATCCCGCATCCGATCGCGCTGCGATGGAAGCTTCGATAGATCTCCGCCTTCGCCTCAGCCGATGGTTGCTGCGCAACCATCTTCGCAGCGACAATCTGAAACGCGAACGAGACCGCGGAGAGAAGGACGAGGAGCGAATATACCACCGTGGCATGGCCAAAACTCTTAGGCCCCAGATACCAGCCGATGACGATGTTGTAGGCCAGGCTGAGGATGGTCGCAAGGCTCGAGCCACTCAGCAATACCATGGTTCCCGAAACAATTCGGGACTGTAGTGTTCTTGCCATTTAGATAGACCATTCACCGCAGTGCTAGGCGCTCCCCTACGCCGCGCCAGTGGGTGGGATCGGAGCGGGCAGGCACACCGTAATATCTAGTCCGATGCCAAAAAGCATCCGCTGGCTGCTCAACCCCGGCAAGCCGCGGATCGGCGAGCCATCGAACTTTGTGGTGCGACCACGACAACCCCTGCAATCCCGTATTGCTTCTAAACAACTGAGACCATGTTGCCTCGCATATGCGCCACATTACTGCTTCTTTTACTGCACGGGTGTCCCGATCCCGGCTCCGGCCAAACGGCGCCCCTAAGGTATCGTGCGGTCGGCCAATCGCCTGAGGTCCTCGCGGTCTACGAGGCGTGGTTTGGGCATCCCGCCCATATATCGGTGAATTACAACTCCCATGATCCGGCGGTGATCAAAAATCAGATCCGCCACGCCCAGGCAATGGGAATCTCAGGATTCGTCGTGGACTGGTATGGCGATCGCGAGCCGTTTATCGATCAAAGCTACGCCCTGATGCAGAAACTCGCCGCCAAAAACAAATTCCACATCGCCATGATGTACGACGAGTCCAATGAGGCCGTCGGAGCAACCGACGAAGCGATCGCAGATTTCAAGATGTTCCATGATGCTTATCTTTCGCCCAATTCAGCAGGTCATGAAGCTTATGTCACTTACGACGGTCGTCCTGTAATCTTCATCTTTCCAAAGGGGATGCACACCGACTGGAGCAAGGTTCGTGCGTCTGTCAGCTCCTGGAATCCTGCGCCTCTGCTTATCTATGAGGCACCCCCCGGCCCGGATGCCAACGTGTTCGATGGTTTTTATCCTTGGTTCTACATCGGTCCCAAAGGGTGGGCTGCGGATGGTGGCAATTGGGGTGAAGATTCCCTCACCAATTTTTACCAGACGATGCGCGACAAGTATCCCGACAAGATCATCGTCGGCGGGGCATGGGCCCAATTCAACGATAGTAAGGCCTCTTGGGGCCTCAATCGGCAAATTGCAGCGCGCTGCGGACAAACCTATCAGGACACTTTCAATTTCTGGCGCAGAGTATTTCCGGCTGATCAGCCAATTCCAATCATTTTGATTGAGACATGGAATGACTACGAAGAAGGATCTGCGGTCGAGCGAGGACTTCCCATCTGTACCACACCGGCCATGACCAACACCGCAAAGAATCCCAGCCCCAGCTCTTTGGGAACCGCCCAGTGAATCGCCCAACACCTAAGGGGATTTGAATTAGTTGGCGCGATGAGCGATGGGTCATTGCCGGGGCCATGACCCTATGCAGCGCAGCTCTTTCCCTTAGCCGAATAGCCCTCGCCCTGGACTGCATAGCTCCCGCTCTGTATGGAAATGGCGCCTGATTGGGCCAGAACTTCTGCGGGAGTCCGGTGAACTTGACTAATGAGCGAGAGCGGACGGGCGCGCACTTGATCAAATACACGAATTACATATTCGCCCAACACGCCTACTGTTAGGAGTACCAGACCGCCCATAAGGAATACTGCCGACTCGATACCGAGAGCTGCCCCTCTTATCGGACTTGAGGAAACCAACGCCCCCACGCCAAGTAGCAAAGCCACACAGCTCGCCAGGCCACACAGCACGAAGCTCAGCCGAATTGGCTTGTAGCTGAAGCTCATAATTGCATCGGTGGCGTACTTGATCCGGCTGATGAATGACAACTTACCTTCGCCGCCGAGCCGATCCTGGCGGTCATAGTAAACGATGGTATTGCGATACCCGACCCATGCTCGCAAGCCTGGCAAGTATGGGTTCATTTCGCCCATTTCCAGAATGGAGTCTACCGCTCTCCGATCCATAAGCCCAAACAGGCCGGCATTGAGGGACATCGGATAATCGGAGATGGTTCCAAATACCCTATAAAAAAGAGGAAAGAGCAGGGCCAAAATCTTTCGCCTTTCCTGCCGGCTTCTGCGAACGGCCACAACAACCTCGGCTCCGCTTCGCCACGCATCGATGAGCTGCGGCATCACCTCTGGGGGGTCCTGAAAGTCGGCATCCATGAGGATCACGGCTCGCCCATTCGCGGTCCGGAGGCCGGCGAAGATCGCTCCGACTTGTCCCCAATTCCGAGAAAGCTCCACCACGACAACATGAGGATCCAGCGCCTGCAAGCTCTTCAAGAGTTCGAGAGTCGAATCGGTCGAACCATCGTTGACATACACAACCTCCCAGCCCTCAGCCGTACCCCGCATGACGCTGGAAACAGTCTCGTGAAACTGGACGATGAGATCCTCTTCGTTATAAACGGGAACAACGATGGAAACCATTCTTGACTCCTCAAAATCGGCCGGCCGGGGGAAAGGTCTTCTGCATCCCCCGAACTGGTTTCAGACGATCATTTTCAATTGCGCTGCTGCGATCATCGATCTTTTAACTTGCGTTCTATTTGGAATCTGCCTGCATGACCCTCACCTTCCATCGAACTTCGGCGGGAGTTAAAACGACAATGTAGCGCGCGCTGGCCGGCACGGATGCTATCGGTTTGTCATGATCGAGAACCTGCACGTCATACTGGGCGTCATCGATCAACTCGATGGATAGCCCTTCCGGCGAGTAAAGGAGAAACTGGATATGGTGGACTCGATCCTGATAACGCGTGCGGACTCCCGCCTTTGCCTGCTCGTCGATCGCATCCGTCAGCTTGTCCAAAGCCGTACCAATAAAGTCCTCGCCCAGGGTGTTTGGCTGGCCTCGCTCAAACGCCTCGTTCATTCCCTGCCAGGACTCAAGATAATCGCGGATCGCAGCAGCTTTGGTCTGATCTTCCAAAGGCCGCGGCCCCTTAAGTTGAGAGGTGTCGACACTGACATCGGGCTGCGCGGCGGCCATCCCAGAGGCCAGAACGAGGCTCACAAAAACCACTGCAGCATGCCTCAGCATGGTCACTTCCCCCACCGGATCTGATTGCCTAGAACCACTCCACTCGCGACGGTGAAGGTTGCCCCATCGCGGGTCGGCATCTTAACTTCTGCAATGTCGCGCTTGAGAGGTACATCCACTGTGGATTGCCCGCCCGGGTAGGTCTCAGTGAACGTAACAATCGTTCCATCCGGCACCGCGTTTCCGCTGCAGTCCAGCACCGGAGCGGTTTGGAGATCAAGCTCCTGCCCCGAAGCCTGTGCGCTCACCTTTAGGTCGCAGGGGTCGCCCGGAACTTGGCGAATGATGCTCGTGCTCGATACATCACCGGCTCGTGCAATGAACTTGCTGCTGCCTTGTCGGCTCGTCGAGTCCATCTCTGTCCAGGCTGCTCCGGCACGGGTAGTAACCGACTGCTTTTGCACGGCCCCGGATGGGCCGGATAACTCAAACGACACGGGCATCGGAGCGGCAATCAAATTGTGATAGACATCGAAAACGTAAACTGCGCCCGTTATTCCGTCATGCAAACCAACAGGAAGGCGCGACGGTTTGGCAAGAAAGCTCAAGCTCGAGGGAGCGCTGACTGGCGTTACGTCAAAGGATCGGGCACTTGTGCCATTGGCTTGTGCCAGGATCACGATGTAATGGCCCGCATTGTAGAGCGATCCCGCAGCGAAGTACGTCGAAGTTCCCAATTGTACCGTCCGCTTCAGCACCTGGCCCGGACCAACGATGTACAAAGTTGCCTCTCCACTTCCAGGGTTCTGAATGGAGAATGCGCTTCCCGCTTCAATGGTCGTGGGCACGCTGAGGGCATCGTCCTGTGCATAGGCCGCCGGTATCGCAGCCAGCACCAGGACTCCAAGAAGCAATGTGAGAGCGGGTCTCACAACGAACCTCCAAAGCTGAAGGTCGCAACGACCGTGCGGTCGCTGCTCACATTCTTCGCCACATCTTCTGGGATCGGTATGTTGAACGCAACCGGAGTCTGCGGCAACAGCGCGTTGTCCACATATTGATCCGCGACCCAGATCAACTGCCCGGTCTTGTCGTAGAGAGTACCTATGACGTGGGCAACATTCACCACTTGTCCGCTCTGATTGACGAGTTGGCCGGCCAAGGTGGCATTCGGCGCTGGGTTGAGTTTTTGGTTTTCAATCTCGATGACCGGATCGGCCGATGCCGGCACCAGGATGGCGAACGGCTTCATGTTGATGCTGTCAACATCTGAAAGTTGCGCATCGGGAAACTGGATGAGAAATGGAGTGACCTGTTTCGGCAGCAGAACATGGGAAATCATGTCAAAGGAACCTTCGGTAGCAATCGCCGATTTGTCCTTTGCCTGCAAGGTCGCCGTAACAGATACATATGCCGGCACCACGTCATCGTTCAACAGTTCTCCCATGACGAGGACGCCATCTGCCCGCTGAACGGGATGCATGTCGACGATGCGAACCCTTGGCGCATCCATGTCCTGCGATCCCCAGTCATCTCCACCTCCGCGGTAGATCACATCCCAGCGAAGATAATTCACGGGAATCACCTGCGGAGGAACGGTGGCCTGCTTGGTGAACGGCCAATTCACATTCCACTGATCTCCATTCTTCACAACCTGCAAATCGCGGGTGTCCACTGAAGTGCCGACGACGGTGGCCCAATCCAGCTCCAAACGGACATCGGCTTCGTTCTCCGACGCGTGTAGCGGCCAAACGCTGAAGTGATCCAGCATTGAATAAGTGCGCAGGTTTGTCGTGTATCCGGTTAAATCCAGCTCAAATTCTTGCTCCGTGAACTGGGCTTTGTTGGCGAAGCTGTCATAAGCCTTTTGCCAATAGTGGGCTTCGATCTCCTGGCCGAGATTCTGGACTGCCTCTTCGGGAGTCGAAGATGAAGTCAGCAGAGTTTTTTGGATAATAAAGGGGCGCGCAGCCTCCACCGGCCATACGCACCCGATCACAATCAAAACCACGGTTGCAGCGGCGAGCGAAAGCGCGAGGAAGCCACCCTTTTTCACGACGCCACCCTCCGAGTCTTCGGCTCGTCTTCGATGGCGGCATCCTCTGCCTCATCTTCTGACTCAATCTCCCGCCGTCTACTCTCCGGGATCAGGAAGACTAGAATGGCCAGAATGCTGCTTCCAAACGGGAAAATTCCCCACATCACACCCTGCCAGTGCGGAGTTCTTTGCGCCACGTTTACAGGAGTTGCTGGAGGTACTCCATCTTTCGTCCACACTGTGATCGTCTTGTCATCTAGATAGTCAACCGGGCGCCACCCCGCAAACGACAACAGAGGATCGTAATAGGGATCGTTCGAGAAAATCCACTTCAAGCCGTATTTGTCAGAATGCATCATGATCGCGCGAAGAGATTCAAGACCCGCTGTACCAAAGTACTTTGCCTGAGTCAGCGAGGCGCCGCCGTATTTTGTCAGTTCTGGCAGCAGGCGTCCGGTATACCACTCGCCGTCGACGCTGCTTGCATCGGTAAGCACCGCCAGGCGCGAGATGCTGTTCCCAAATCCGAGTGTGAAGTACCGGTATTGATCGTGGCCTCCGCGATTGAGCCAATCAGCTACAACATCGACGTTGACATCCCGCGCATTCGTGATTCGATAGGTGCCCCACGCTACTCCCATTCCGCAGGTCCATACCGCTAGAATCGCCACAATAGTGACCGCCCAATAGCGATATCTGTCAATCAGCTTTACAGTCAGCAATCCCACAAATGGAAGAGCCAGCAAGCCTGCCCAGTAGCTAAAGCGCTCCATGGTCAGCACTTCGAAAGCGTGCCCCAGGAGCCAATGTCCCAGCGGTGTCGTTCCTCCCAGGCCGAGAATAAATGTCACCCAGAACCCAATCAGCAGGGGACGAAGCCGAACTACACTCGCACCGCGGATAAAAATGAACGGAATGGCTAAAATCAGCGCTCCGTAGGGAAGGATGAAGTAATTAAGACCCCATTGCGGGCTTAGGATGAAGTTCGCCCGGCTCGCATGGGGGATCGTAGTCTGGTCGATCGGGTGATGAAGTAGTGAGAGCCAGAACGGAAGCAGCACGACTCCGAGCGCCACGCTTACCACGAATACGATCACGACGCTGCGGCCGAGAACAGACCCTGCCGAAATCGGCTTCCCATCGCGGCGGTCAATCAGGGCAAGCGCGACAACCGGCAATGCAAAAATGAATGTCCCGAACAAGAGTGTCAGATGATGGCCGGCGCCCGCTGCAATAAAAAGCACTGTGGCTTTGAGAAAGGCGCGCCCACGGCCATACCGTAGCCACTCGTAGAGAAAGGGCAGCGCAATCAGATAAAGCGGCGCAGCGGTGGTTGTGGGCAACTGTCCGGCGTTGTAGACCAGAAAACTCTCAGAACCGAGAAATACGCTCGCCAGCGCCGCGATCGAGGCTGCGCGCGGACTGACCCACAGCAGCGAGAACCGATAAACACCCACGACGAGAAGCAGAATGGCAATGAGTTGCACCGCCATGTAGGCAAGTTCCAACCCCATGATCCGCGAAAGCACCGCGATCCAGTAATGCGGCATCGGAGGATATGTCGTCTGGCTGAAACCCGCAAACCATTTCGTATTCCACGGATCAAACCAGTGGTGCACATAATGCGACGAAAAGAAGATATGGAAATTCGTGTCGTAGGACTGAAGCGGCAACTTCATTAGCAGCAACGGCAAATGGACCGCCAACGCAGCCACAAAGGCCACCGTAAGTGGTACCGGCCGCGCCAAACATTCAATGGTCTCAGATTTTTGCACGATTGGCTCTCGAAGGGCACTCAACTCAAAGCATTGGCAAAAGCATTAACCGTGACTTGGTGTTCACGGCAAGTCCTCATCTCTTGCGAGACAAGTCTGCAAGCTAAATCCATTCATCCTGTTCGATTGGCAAATGTGCAGCTGAGGTTGCTTCTATGCAGCTTTATTTCATCATCTTGTATACGAAGCACGAGAATGCGCCGGTCGAAAAAACGGGCAACAACATGAATTTTGCTGGCATCAAAGTGAGCAATTGAATTCTGGGATGTGGTGACTCGCCTTGCTTGTCAAACTTGGACCCCTGAAGGTCGCATTTGTTTGCGTCTCCGCCGCATTTGCCTGCGTGACTCGGGGTCAAACTTATCAGGTCGGGCCAGGCGCTTCCACCGGATCTCCCCCTCAGAGCGGTTCTGCGTCTCAGAAAAACCATCCGCAGGCGCAAGGCCGGAGCCTGGGGTGGGGATCAAATATCCAAAACGCCCGCCTTGGCCGCGCCGCGGAAATGGCACTTCAGCATGGCAATCATGCGCTCGCGAGGGACTATGCACAGCGCGCCGTCCAAGCCGCACCCAACGATCCTCAGTTGTGGTTTTTGCTAGGTTACGCCGCGCGCATCGATGGCCAATATCAACAGGCGGTGGACGCCTATTCTCACGGACTCCGCCTCGATCCATCATCGCTCGACGGACAATCAGGCCTCGCACAGGTTTACAGCTTGACAGGCCGAACTGACGAGGCCGAGCGCATCCTCAAACAAGTCGTCGCAGCCAGCCCCGACCGCAGCGGTGATCTCACGATGCTTGGAGAAATGTCCATGCGATCGAAGGATTACACCGGCGCAATCGATTGGCTGGATCGTGCGGAAAAGGTTCATCCCGATCCGCGCGCAGAGTTGCTCCTGGCGCTCTCCTACCAACAGACCAAGCAGACTGACATGGCGAATCGCTATCTCGAGATGGCCGAGCATCGCGCACCCAACAATCCCGAAATTCAACGAGCGATGGCTGGCTTCTATCGTGACACCGGAAACTTTGACCAGGCGATCGCTGTGCTGCAATCGATTCGTAATCCAAAACCCGATGTAACCGCTGAGCTGGCTTACACCTATCAACTTGACGGAAAGCTCACCGAATCAGCCAGATTCTTTACGCGGGCAGCCAACGAGGACCCAAAGGATGTGACGCTGCAGCTATCGGCAGCACAGGCTGAGATTGCCACCGGTTCCATTGCTGAAGCGAGTTCCTTCCTAAAGCGCGTCTCTGCACTGGATGCCAACGATTACCGGCTGCATGCGCTCACCGGCGAGATTGCCGAACTCCAGGACCGGGATGGCGATGCGCTTCAGGATTATCGGGATGCTTTGGCGAGTTTGCCTGAGCATCCAGCTGAAGGCCGGCTATATGGCATCCAACTGCGCATGGATCTAGTGGCTCTCGATCGTAGTCTGGGGGATGAACCAGACGCGCGCAGTCAGCTGATGACCGCGCAGGCTGAAATCAATGCCTTAGATGGCTCCGGCCCAGATAGAGAGGAGTTTCTGCGCCTTAGATCGTCGATCAAACTCGCCGCCGGCGACCCCGAGGGAGCCCTTGCCGACGTCAATGAGGCTCTCGCAATCAACCATGATCGCGGAAATCTGCAGCTTGACGGTGACATCCTGATGAAACTTGGCCGTACTGATGATGCCATTGCTGTCTACAAGCAGGTTCTGTCGAGCGACGCGGACGATCGTCTAGCCCTAACCTCTTTGGGTTATGCGTTGCGCGCGGCTGGTCAGGATGATGAGGCGGAAAAGTGTTTTGAGCATTTGGCAAAGATCGACCCTTCGTCACATGTCGCCTATCTTGCCCTCGGCGACCTTTTCACGGCGCGCCGGGAATTTCCCAAAGCGCAGGCTTCTTATAACAAAGGATATGAACTGGACCCGCAGAATGCTCTGATTGTTGCCGGGGGCATCAACGCTGGAATCGAGGCGCATAATCTTCCTCTGGCTGGCCAATGGCTCAACCGCGTAACCGATCCAATGAAGGACGAGCCTACTGTTTTGCGCGAGACGGAGAGATATCTTCGCCTCTCGGGCAAGTACCGGGAATCGGAAGAAGTAGCTCAGAAAGCGATCAAAGCGCTGCCAGACGATCGCGAAGTCGTCGTGTATCTCGGCTACGACATGTTCCTTCTCAAACAAGAGGACGCTCTTCTTGGCCTTACGTCGAAATACTGGAATGTTTTGCCGAAAGAGGCAGATATCCCTCTACTTGCTGGCTACGTCCATAAGAACCGCGGGCTGAACGAGCAGGCAGTTGCCGACTTTACTGAAACCATCCATCGCAACCCCGACGCCGTCACTGCCTATGTCAACCGGGGATATGTCGAGAACGACCTTCGGCAATCCCAGCCGGCAGCGGCGGATTTTGAGGCCGCTCTAAAACTGGAGCCGAACAATGGTGAGGCTCATCTGGGGCTTGCCTATGCTGATCTGGCGTTGCGTAAGCCCGATGCAGCTCTCAGGCAGGCAAATCTGGCAGAACGCGAATCTGGCGATTCGTTCGGCCTGCATGTGATCCGAGCCACCGCCTACGGTCGCATGGACATGCTCACATTGGCTGCCCGCGAATATCAAGCCGCATTGAAGTTTGCTCCCAACGACGGCGCACTTCACATCGGCTTGGGCAACACGTACTTTGCAGAGCGTCGTTATCACGATGCGATCGGGGAATTGGAAGTTGCGGAGAAGTTTTCTCCCGGGAATCCGCAAATCTACGCCTGGCTCGCCCGCTCCTATGCGAGCCTCCAGGACCGCGAGAAAACCTATCTTAACGTGCGCCTCGCAGAACAATACGCTTCGTCACAACCGGCGCGTTCGTCGGAACGCGGACCCGACCAAATACAGGATTCCGGATCTGATTTGAGTGAGATTCTCATTTCAACCGGGGAGGCTCTGAGCACGCTTGGCGACGAGAATGCAGCAATGGACAGGTTTCAGCGAGCACTCGTCGCCGCCGGCAGCGACCGCATCAGTGTGCGGCTCGCCATCGCCGAAATCATGATCCAGCGCGGACATCAAGACGATGCCCAGCGCCAGATTGCGCTGGGATGGATGGAAGCCGAAGCAGGAGATACTGTGCCTCCTAGTGGACCCCAGTATGTCGAAGCCGCAGGTTTGCTCAGTTCCATGCATCTGTACGATCTGTCGGAGGATTATCTCGGGCGCGCGAAAGCCGCAGGCGCATCTGATGCTGAGGTGCGCATTGCTCTCGCAAATGACGATCTCGCTTTGGGCGAGACAGTCAAAGCTAAGGCCGAACTGGCGGCGATCACCGATCCGGCAGACGAAGCTCAGAACTATCAGTACCTCCTCGCCGAAGGCAACGTTTACAGTCAGGAACACTTGAACCCACAGGCGCTCACGGCTTTTGCCCAGGCCACCAATGGAGCCGGCGACGACCAGACTGCCGAGCAAGCAATGCTCGCTACTGGCGCCAATGAGGGAATGAGAATCAACCCCCATTTGAGTGTGTTGTCGGATGTCTCGGTCGAGCCCATCTTCGAAGATTCGACGGTTTACGTTCTTGACTCTAAAACGCTCGCTTCATTTGCTGTGCCAAGCTCTGACACTGCCCAGTTGCCGCCGCCGCGTTCGTCCCTCCAGACGATGTGGACAAACGCATTCCATCTCCATTTTCCTGGCGCCAATCTGCTCGCGCCAGGCGGATTCTATCAAGTACGCAATGCCCAGGGATCGATTTCGCTGCCCGCCGCGAACTCGATTGTCCCCCGCGATACCACCGACTCCACCTTCAATTTTTCTCTGAACCCGACGATTCACGTCGCCGATAACGTCTTGACATTGAACACCGGAGCTCAGGAAACCCTGCGGCGCGACTCCAAGGATCCGTACGACATGGATCAGAATCTTTTTCGCGTATACAGTTACTTGTCCACGAGCTCCTTTTTTAATGCCATCGCGGCTACCGGGTTTCTGATGCGAGAAGCAGGCCCGTTCACCCACAGTGGACTGTATTCGCGCGAACTTGCGGCAAAGGTCGATTTTCGTGTGGGTTCGCCATGGGGCAAAACAGCGCTCCTGACCGGATACGGCGTCGACGATCTGCTGTTTAAAAGCGCGTACATCGAGTATTACCTCACATCCTCTTACATTGGTTTTGAACACCGGTTCTCGCCGAGTCTCGATGTCAAAGCTCTCGCCGAAGATGTGCGTTCCTGGCGCATCTATCAATCGCATTGGGGCATTTCCCAGAACCTCCGTCCAGCGGGGAGTATCGACTTCATCCCCAGGCGTAACTGGGACCTTCAATTTTCTAGCGCCTATTCGAGTGTAAGAGGGTTTCACATTTACGACGCGACGCAGAATGGGATTTCCCTTTCTTATTCCCGGCCGCTGCATCGAACCTTCAGCGAGAATTCGACACCTCTCTCGCTGCAGTATCCCATCCGCTTTTCAGCAGGCATTCAGCAAGAAACTTTCCCAAATTTTCCAGGCGCGCAGAATCAAACCTTTAGACCCTATGCAGAAATCTCCATTTTTTAGAGGCATATACCATGAGAATTTGTTTAGTTGCAACTTTCCCACCTAGTGGACGCCAGTTAAACGAGTATGCGTTTTACATTGCAAACGAACTTCGGCGTCATCGCAATGTCGAGCTAACGATCCTCGCCGATGAACTGACAAATTATGACTTCGTAACCGACGAGCTTGGCAAGAAGATCGCCGCCAATGAGCTCCCGGAGCTGGCGGGATTCAACTTGATTCGCTGCTGGAAGTTCGGGAGCATGGCTAATCCGGCTCGACTCTTAAATACGATTCGCAAATTGAAGCCCGATGTCGTCTGGTACCACCTTGTCTTCTCAACCTTCGCGACTGTAGACAAGCCGGTTACAGCATTTGCGGGCCTGGTGGCTCCCGCACTGACTCGGAGCGCAGGCTTTTACACGCATGTCACCCTTCACCACATCATCGAGCATGTAGACTTCTCCACTGCGGGAGTGCGTCGTGAACGGCTGTTCCGATTTGGCGCCAAGATGGCCACCAAAACCCTTTTGCGCGCAAATTCGGTTTCGGTGCTGCTACCCAGCTATTACCGGACGTTGTCAACCAAATATCGTGCCCGCAATGTGCTGTTAGGCACCCACGGAACATTCGCGCCGGTTCTCTCTCCCCCCGATTTCTCGAAACGTAATAATCCCGATCAACGCATTTTGGCCTTCGGGCACTGGGGAACCTATAAACGGCTCGAAACCTTGATGGAGGCTTTCCCTCTCGTTCTGAAGAAAGTGCCGCGTGCAAAATTGGTCGTTGCCGGAGCCAATCACTACAGTAAGCCTGGGTACTGGGAATCGATTCGTGCGTCACTGCCCCCGGGATTGCCGGTCGAATTCCGCGGATACATTCCCGAAGAAGCCATCCCCGAGTTGTTTCAGACAGCGTCGATCGTGGTGCTGCCCTACGATTCCGCGACAGGATCCAGCGGACCGGCTCATCAGGCGTGCGAGTTCGGAGTTCCCATCGTAAGTGCGGGCATTCCAGATTTCCGTGCGATGGCCGAAAACGAAGATCTGGCGATGCGCTTTTATAAGGTCGGTGATGCGAATGATCTCGCCGAGCAGCTCGCGGCAGTTCTGGGGTCTCCAAAACTCGAGTATGCCATGGCACAGCAGAATTTCGCTGCGGGCGTCGAAATGAACATCACGCAGGTTGTATCCAACTATCTTCGCTGGTTCGAGTTGAACAAATGCAAGAGATTGTTGCGCGATACCAAGGAATCTCTCCGGCCGCGGCTCTCGCTTGACGCGCTGCACCAGCGCAGCTCGATTTAACTGCAACCCGTCATTTTGAACCTATGCATTGACGTCAGAACGGGAATACCGGAACTTTTTGCAATTAGGATTCGTCGTCAGTGTTTCGCTTAGTCGACTGCAGAAAGTTTGCGGGATCAAAATGAATTGAATCACTTGCTCCATTGCACCGTCGCAGGTTGTGTGCCTGGTCATCGAGCTGCATACTCTGCTGAGGCATTCCGCCTGCTGGTCGCGATTGCGGTTGTCTTACCGAAGGATGGCCAACTCTCGTCTTTGGGCTGGTGATTGCAGCAAGCGCAAACAGAGAAGCGTCGATATCGGAGTCGGGCCCTCGGAATTCTCCGCATCGGAACAACCCCCCCAACTTTTCAACGCATCGTAATGAATTGACGATAAGAGTAGTAGTCCAGCTCTTCGTGCTAGTTAACGATGGGTTCTACCAGAATTTCATTGATTATTTTGAATCACTCTGAACCCGGGTGACAGGCCGGCAAGAACTCTTCGTCTGCAGGGATTTGAATGCGAGTTTGCCTAATTACAACGTTTCCTCCCAGCCGTCACCATCTCAGCGAATACGGCTTTCACCTTGCTGATGGCCTCCGTCGTCAGAACATCGATTTCACGATTCTCGGTGACCAGTACGCATCCGACCAGCCGGACCAACTCGAATTGCCGGGCTTTACTGTTCGCCGCTGCTGGCGCGTGGGAGCCGTGGGGAATGCGATTAGTATTCTGGCTGCCGTCCGTGATATTCAGCCCGACGTCGTCTGGTTCAATCTCGTGTATTCGACTTTTGGCGCCAACCCGATCGCTGCATTCGCAGGACTCTGCACACCCGCTCTTGTGCACGCCGCAGGTTTCAGGACGCATGTCACGTTACACCACTTGATGGATTTGTGCGACTTGCATCATGCAGACATTTCCTTTCCTCGTCTTTATCGCTTCGCCGGTTCCTTCGCGACCCGGATGCTCCTGCGTGCTGATTCCGTCTCTGTGCTTCTTGAACGTTACCAGCGGATCTTGCAACAGACTTACCGCGCTAAAAACATTGGCGTTCGACCGCATGGAACGCTCGGCAGGCCGCATCCGCCGGATATTGCATCGCGCCCACCAGACGAGTTTCGCATCCTGGCGTTCGGGAAGTGGGGTCGCTATAAGCGCCTCGAGACGCCGCTTGATGCCCTTTCCACAGTGCTTTCCGCAGTGCCCAACGCTTCGCTGCTAATTGCCGGATGTGATCATCCGAATCGCCCGGGCTATCTGTCCGCTCTTAAGACGAAGTGGGGCAATCATCCGCAGATCAAGTTCCTCGGGTATTTAGATGAAGACCAACTTGACGAAGTCTTTCGCACCGCGCATGTCGCAGTCATGCCCTATCTTTCCTCCGGCGGACCTAGCGGCGTGGCACACATTGCAGCCCGCTTTGGCCTGCCGATCGTGGCCGCTGAGGTGGACGATTTTGTGCGTCTGGCGGAAGAGGAAGGTCTGGCGATCGACACGTATGAGCCGGGAAACTCAACCGACTTGGCCTCGCGCCTGATCGCACTCGCTCATGACCCCACCCGCCAGGCGCGCATGGCCGTGCAGAACTACCAGGTTGCCGTGCAGTCGACAATGCCGCGCATCGTCGCCTCGTACGTCGCAGAATTCAAGCGTTTGCTCAACGAATCAAAACGACTTCCAACCGCGCCGGAAGGCGAGGCATCTGCAGCATAGCCGGGGTTTCCAGAATGGCACTTCACCAGCGGGTACGGGAAAGGAAGACGGGCTAGTTAGGCGATCTCCCAGTTCTCAGATCTGTCTAGTTGAACTTCCAGGAGTGTCCATGTCGCAGCACAGTTTTAGCTTTGTGATTCCCGCTTATAACGAAGCAACTCGACTTGCACCTACGCTGAGTGCGATTGCCAATCTTTCCGCTTCTCGTCTCGGCTATTGCGAGATCATCGTTGTTGACGACGGATCGACGGACGCCACTGCGGATATCGCTCGTGCTTTTCAGGCTCCCTGTTGCCGCGTCAGCGTGTTGCGTGTTCCGCACCGGGGCAAAGGAGCCGCTATCCGTAAAGGTGTTAGCGTCGCTACTGGTGGAGTTGTCATCCTTTGCGATGCGGATCTGCAAGATTCGGTCCGCGAGGTTCTCGCTCTTCTCCTGGCATTGAAAAAGGGGGCAGACATAGCCATCGGATCGCGATGGCTGGCGCCTTTTGAATCTCGTCGGACGCAGCCGTTCCATCGCCGAGTAGCGAGCCGAGTTTTTAATTTGGTTGCAAGTCATGTCCTTGCATTGCCCTTTAGAGATACACAGTGTGGGTTGAAAACCCTCACGCTCGATGCGGCGACGCGCATATTTCCTCTGCTGAATTTGGATGGATGGGGATACGATAGCGAGTTAATCCACGTCGCGCTTACGCGCAGCCTGCGTGTTGAGGAAGTCGACCTACACTTGGTCCACGACTACAGCAATTCTCATTTTCGCCCACTCGCTGATGGCTTTGCCACATTATTGGAGTTATTTGAAATCCGTTGGAACGATCTTCGTGGCTCTTACGGACGACCCGTCCTTGGCCCCATTTCTTTCCGAGAAACCGCGAAGCTCAGTCTGAATTTCTTCAACAAGAGCTCATCGCCGGAACCATTGGAAGTGGCCGCCAATTCACCTCGCGACGACTTAGCGGCGTGATCCTCGCTATCGTTGACTTGTGCCAAAACGTGAGCCACGAGTGCACGAGTATCTCAGCTCGGCAGGAATCATGAATTTCCTCTTGCCTGTGTATTCCTTGAAGACCGCCAGGCTGCATCGAGCGCAGCTTCGGGCGTAGTTTCCGAACCAGTCGATCGCTCGCAAGTTGGTCAACTGCAAGAATGGCCCAGTTGGCGCGCTGCAAAAACAGCATCAGCGCCTCGGTATGAGCCCGCTGAAGGACATGAGGTGCAGGGCAGGGAATTCGTTCAGAACGGGAAGAGCTTCACGCTCGATATGGCACAAAGCGGTTTGGGCCCTGAGCCTGGTAGGTAAGCCTTCGATCAAGGCAATTGATTCACATAACACGCGCCGCTCGTCGTTTGTGCGGGTGGCGTGGGCGGAGTTGTCCATGGCGGCGAAGTGAAATTGAAAAACTCTGTCATGTCCGGCTGCGCTGCGTCGCGCTTGGTGAGTGTCGGCAAACTAAACCGTGTCTCAATCAACTTCAGAATCGCTGTAGTATCGGCAACAGTGTGGTCAACGTAGTTCTTCTTCGCGAACGGCGAAATTACAATCAGTGGAACACGATATCCGGTGTAGACGAAATCGCAGGTTGGCCCGGTAGTGGTCGTGCAGATATCGCCTGGCAGCATATCCACGGGCTTGATGCCATCCGGGCTCACAGCCGGCTGTGGCGAAACATGATCGTACAATCCTCCATTTTCGTCGTACGTAAGAATGAAGGCCGAGTCCTTCCAGTACGGGCTCTGCATCAGTCCGTCGACCAGCGACTCGACGTATTGAGCTCCAAGCTGAACATCCGACGGCGACGAATCGTCAACCGATGGATGCTCGTCAAAACCAGCATCCGTCGCCGGCTCGAATTGCGCCACTTGGGGTAGGGTGCCACTCTGCAAGTCGGTAAAGTATTGCGACACCGGTGCGATGTTGTTCGGATATTGCGACACGATGGCATTGGCAAAGGTGAAGTCGTTGATGTAGCTCAATTGGATCAGGCACGATGCCTGGTACGGAGGTCCAGAGCAACCGCTATTGGTTGGATCGACGTAAATCTTCCAGCTGATGCCTGCACTCTGCAGTTCTTGAAAGATCGTGGTCTGGGTCAGTTGCGCTGAGTCCTTCGCGTCGGTTCCCTCGGGATAAACATACCCTCCCGACGTTCCGGCAACCAGGTACTCGCGGTTCGACTGCGTCCGAGTTAAGGTTGGGTTGAAGAACCGGTCCGACGTGCCAAAATTCGACGCCATCCAGTAGTAGTAATTCAGGTCCGTCCCATCGTAGTAGCCCATGGCACGCAGACCGTCAGTGTCGTAATATGGCGGATCGTTGTTGCGCGCATCGTGCGCAGAAGAGTAGACAAACCCGTTGAGCGTGGCAGCGCTTTGACCCGTCGGATCGTTGTAGTCCCAATCCAGGTGCCCCTCATTCCACGCAGGGCTCGGGTTTTCGATGCATTGGGTGACGAGGTGGTACGAAGTGATGGGATTGCTGGTGTCGAAAGCGCAGTCAGCCGGCGGTGGCTGGTTTGCGTTGCACCCCGGATTCGTCGGTGGTGGACCAACTAGAGGCGCAGCTCCAGTTGCGGGGTTGAACTGCGGCAGCCCATCAAACGATTGGTCAGGATAACCATTCTGCGCCCAGTATTGGCGCAGAGCGCCGAAATAGTGATCGAACGAACGATTCTCCTGCGCAATGAAGATGATGTGATTGATCGACGTCGACAGGGTTGGAGGGGGAGTTGTTGTGCCTCCGCCCCCACCGCCTCCCGTATACCCATTCGTACTGAGAGCTCCGCAACCTGAAAGCATCAATGCGAGGAAGCTCAGAGAGCTAAGCGGGAGAATAAGCTTCGACGAACCAGTTATGTGCATGACAACTCCGCGCGGATCTTGAGATCTGGGAAATTGAGTTCGTTAAAACAACTTCGAGCCCATGCGGAGCTGGACAAAATCGCTATCCGCGTTTGCAAGCGCCAATCCGGCTTTGTTAGAGCGAACCCCGTTGCACCTGCTGGCCGGCCAGCTATCCCTGTTTATTCAACAGAGTCTTTGATGCATGTGAACCTTCGCGGTGCTGCCTCGTTTCCATT
>Ga0181535_10000664_pt1 | contig 49869 bp, 35 predicted proteins | sample PEATcosm2014_Bin_44_FD_119774 | JGI IMG/M metagenome (GOLD analysis project Ga0181535, IMG submission 119774) | Peatland microbial communities from MTU Mesocosm Facility, Houghton, MI, USA - PEATcosm2014_Bin17_30_metaG | ecosystem: Environmental > Terrestrial > Soil > Wetlands > Peat | place... | reverse complement strand
TGTACAAGACACCCGCCGAAGCGAAGGCCTTTGTCGATGCTTTTTTGCCCCTGGTCGCCGGCCACACCCGCGACGAGATCGCTCTGTTTCCGTCGCCCGTCCTGCTCCCCGCCGTGATTGAAGCTGCCAAGGGCTCCAACGTCGCCATCGGCGCGCAGAACATTCATTTTGCCGAGGAAGGCGCCTACACCGGTGAAACCTCGGTAGGCCAGCTCATCGCCGTCGGTGGCACACACACCTTGATAGGGCACTCCGAGCGGCGGCAGTATTTTGCAGAGACAGACGAGATTGTGAATAAGAAGCTGCACACCGCGCTCAGGCACAGCATCGTTCCGGTGGTCTGCATCGGCGAGGTGCTCGCCGAGCGCGAGTCTGGCAAGACCGAATCCGTGCTGAAGACCCAGATCACCGGCGCGTTCGCCGGCATCAGCGCCGCTGCAGCTGCGCCCATCGTCATCGCCTACGAACCCGTGTGGGCCATTGGCACCGGCAAGACAGCGACTCCCGAAATGGCAGAGGACGCACACAAGATCATCCGCGCCGAAGTGGCGAAGCTGCTGGGCGCCGATGTCGCAGAGAAGATGCGCATTCTCTACGGCGGCAGCGTGAAGCCCGACAATGCCACCGCCCTACTCGGTAAGGAAGAGATCGATGGCGCGCTAGTTGGTGGCGCCAGCCTGAAACCCGATTCGTTCACGGCCATCGTTAAGTATTGAGAGTGTCGACTTAGAATCCGCGGCGCGTGCGTCTCGCGTTTCATGCGGGTGCGTGCGCTTGGCTGCCGTTGAACATCCCGCATTGCCCATCTTGGACAACTGCATTCAGGGGCTGAGCCATCTGACCTTCGAGGAGAAGAACGATGGCGACCAGGAAGAAATCAAGCAGCGCAACGAAGAGCAGCAGGAAAAAGACTTCGGGACGGAAATACTCGCCTTCCGCCAGCAAAAATGTCGAGACCGAAATGAAGGAGATGAAGCGCGGCACGCTGAAGTCGGGACGCAGCGGAAAGAAAGTGACGAATCCGAAGCAGGCCATCGCCATCGGACTTTCCAAGGCAAGAAAAGAAGGCAAGAAAGTGCCTGCTAAGGCGTAGATTCCGGGAGATATTCATCGAGCCCGCGTAGTTTCCGAGGCGCCCGAAGAAGCGTCTACAACTTCACGCGCAATTCACCGTTCTCGACCTTCGCTTCAAGAACCTCGGCCTTAAGGTCGGGATCGTCCTGCGCGACGCCGGTGCGTAGATCGAAGGCGTATCCATGCCACGGACACACGACTCTTCCCTCTTCAATGGTCCCTTCGCCCAACGGTCCTCCTTCATGCGGACATGTTCCATCGAGCACGCAGAGGTCTCCATCCACATTGGCAACGCACAGTGCGCGGCCCGTCGCGACGAATTCGCGGACCTGACCGGCCGCGGGCAATTCAGATTGCGCGCAAATGGGCACGAAGTCGGACATGATGATCGCTCCTTAGGTAAGATCGCTCGCTCGCGGCGGGACGATCCAGTTAGCATAAAGCAGCGCCACCCAGTGGTTGCAAGCGCCAATGAGCAAGCCGATCACGCACAGGAAGCCTTCACGCACTGCCGCAAGATCTGCGACCGTGGCAAACGGCTCCCTCAATGTACTGCAGACCGTATCCGCTCGATGGATGGCCGGCGCCGTGGCAACTGTGTTACTGGCAGCGACACTTTGTGTATGGGGCGCACTTTGCCTCACCTTTTGGCAAGGCAGCTGGCAGCTGCTCTATCATCCGGCTGCGGCGATCACAAGCACACCGGCGAATGTCGGCCTTGCATTTGATTCTGTCGATTTTGCAGCCACCGAATCAGGACAGCCTCAGCTTCACGGATGGTGGGTTCCGTCGGCTTCTTCCGGTAGCCGCTTTACCGCGATTTACCTGCACGGCGCAGATGGAAATATCGGCGGCACCGTCGAAGCGCTGGTCCCACTGCACGCAGCTGGCGTGAACATTCTCGATTTCGACTATCGTGGCTACGGCATGAGTCAGTTTATTCATCCGAGCGAGGAGAGCTGGCGTGAAGATGCGGAGTCTGCCTTTGGGTATCTGCGAGATACGCGGCACATCCTCGCCGGAGCTTTGATCCTGACGGGCCGAGGCCTGGGCGCAAACCTCGCATTGGAAATGGCCGTGGCGCATCCCGAAATCGCGGGTGTAGTGCTGGACAATCCGCTCGACAGGCCCACAGACGCGATCTTCAACGACTCGCGTGCTCGGCTGGTGCCCGCTCATGCGCTGGTGCGCGACCAATGGGAGTCAGACCAGCCAGCGACCAGCCTGCGCATTCCGTCGCTATGGTTCTATCGAATGCCTCCGAAGAGCAAGCCGCGCCCAATCAACACAGAAGCCTACGACAAAGTGACAGCGCGGAAGATGCGGGTCTGGCTCGATAATTCGCCGGAGGCAGAGACGAATTCTGGATTCGCGCTCTCCCGCTGGCTCGACGATCTTCCGCAAAATGGTCGATACCGATAGGACGACAAATTCAGCAATGCGAAGCGCTACGCCGCCCGTTCACCTCGGAATGTCGCGGTGGACTGCCTTCACCTGATAGCCCGCCTTCCGGAGACGTTTCGTCATCTCCTCGGCCATCATCACGCTGCGATGCTGGCCGCCTGTGCAGCCAAAGCCCACTGTCAAATAGCTCTTGCCCTCTTCTACGTAGTGCGGCAGCAGGTAGAGCATCAGATCCGTTACCTTGCCCAGAAATTCCTTGGTCTGCGGAAAGCCCCTCACATAGGCCGCGACCTTCGAGTCCTTGCCGGTTTTTTTGCGGAACTCGGGTACAAAATGAGGATTGGGCAGAAAACGCACATCGAAAACCAGGTCGGCATCCAAAGGCACGCCGTTCTTGAAACCGAAGCTTACGACACTCACCAGCAGGCGCTTGGTTTGCTCTTCGAGGCTGAAACGCTGTTGTATGTGCGCGCGCAATTCATGCACGTTGAAGTTTGAAGTGTCGACCAGAGTATCGGCCACGTTTCTGATCGGTTCCAGTAGCTGCCGCTCCTCGACAATGGACCGCTCGACGGTTTCGGATCGGCGCAGCGGGTGGGGTCGTCGCGTCTCAGAGTAGCGCCTTACCAGCACGGCGTCCTGCGCATCAAGGAAGACGACGCGCGTCGGGAGGATTTGCTTAACCTGCTTCAGAATCTCAGGTAGTCGATCCAGTGTCAGACCTTCGCGCACATCGACCACAATGGCTGCGCGTTCGATCTCGCTGGACTTGCCCACCAGGCCGGCGAACTCGGTCAGGAGCTCCAACGGAAGATTATCCACAGCGTGGTATCCCAGATCTTCAAAATTCCTGAGAGCCGACGCCTTGCCGGCTCCCGAAATGCCGGTCAAGATGACCAGTTCCTTTTCCGGTTTTTCCTTCGGCACTATGCCGTTGGCAGGCGATTTGTTGGATGGAATTGGGGACACCTGCGACGAAGGTATCATGGGCACATCGTACACCGAATCGGCGCGCGAATGAATGGAATCAGGATGAAAACACCCGTCCGGGTAACCGGATACCGGTGATCGAAATCTGCGTCAGACCTTGAAAACTCAAGCGAACAAACCTAAGGAATCTCTACCAGTTCCATCTGACCATCGCGTCGGCGGTGGAGCACATATAACTCTCCGCCCGTATTGCGAAAGACCAAAAGATCGCGATCTCGAAACTCAGCTTCTTTCACCGCCTCCTCAATGGACATCGGCTTCATGGCGATTGCTTCGGTGCTGGAGACTATGTGGGGCTCAACCACCGCAGTATTTGTCGGGAATGAATGTACGGCAATCGCCGCCCGAGCTTTCGCACTCGCAGGTTGCCCGTTGGCGAGCATTTCCTCGGGCATGGAGGGCCGTGACTTGGGCCGAACGACCGGCGGCGCGGTCAGCACCTTTTCCTCTTTCGGCATCCGCTTACGCGTCAGATGCCTGTCCCGATAGCGCAAGGCCTGGTGCTCCGCATGCGCTAATGCCTCGCGCAACGCGGACTCCATCGAGTCGGCCTCACCGGCAGCCACAATGGTCTGCAGGCGCGCCTTCACCGTCAGTTCGGCAATCTGCAAATGCCGTTGCACGCGAAAGATGACACTTGCGCTTGTGGTCCTGCCAAGTATCCGTGCAATGCGGTCCATACCCTCCTCGGCTTGCACACGCAATGCCTTGGAGACTTTCACCTGTCTGGCTGTCAACTCCACTTGCATCGTCAGCCCCTCCGGTCCTGTTCTGCTGGCATTATGGTTCTTCTGGCGTCCGACTCCAGTCGAGAACTACGAATAACGATGGCCCATTCGACGGGGCAACGCAAGGACCCTCATCACCAGGTTTTACGACTAAGAATTCTATAGGTGTAAACAGCGCATGGATCGCCAGCGAAGCGAACCTTCGAAGTCGGGATCAGGGAACGACTCACCGCGCTGCAGCGCATGGGAGGAATTATAGCGACCCATGGCGAAAGCTAGGATTTTTGGCGGTGGAAATTAACGTCAATCCCGTTGTCGAGCCCCGAAATGGTCTTCCGGACTTTGGGGCATCTGCGGCACTTTTGTTTCAGCGTAAGAGCGTCGTCTGCATGGCAGGATTTGAGGCCTCCGACGCTCGCCATTCTCCACTGCCGTTGTTCGCGTGTGCCCGATCGAGACTCGCAGCGCCCTCGCTCCCGTCCTGAACAAGATTCAACGTTCCATTTCCAGGAATGAACACACGGAAACAAGTGACGCATCCACTATTGCGGCGATAACTTCGGTACGAAATGCGCCCGTTATACTTTTGCAGAATGCCTTTGCTAATCCACAGTCCCAAGCCTGTGCCCTTGGCCGCCTTGGTGCTATAGAAGGGCTCAAACAGCCGCTGTGCGTCTTCGGGTTTGATGCCGACACCCGTATCAATCACGGAGATTGCCGGCCCGCGCCTTTGCGTCAGCCAATCAGTTGCTTCGTGTACATGAAGCCGCAAAGTTCCTCCGCTTGGCATGGCCTGAACCGCATTGGCAATCAGGTTCAGGAACACCTGGCGAAGTTCCACGGGGAAACCAGTTACATTGCTGGCGTTCGAATATTTCTTCCGCAACTCAATTTTGTTCACTTGAAGAGCGCGGTTCTGCAGTTCAGCAACATCGTCGAGTAGCTCGTGAACCCGGACCGGCGTGGGCTGTTTCGATTCCCGGTAGAAGCTGAGAGTTTGGCGGGTTATGTGGGAAACACGAACCAGTTCCTGCTCGGCGGCGACTGCGTAACTGCGGGCCTCATCGTTCAGCGATGGGTGGTTGCGCAGCAGGTAAAAAATGTTGGTGATAGCGGCAAGCGGATTATTGATTTCATGCGCGATAATGCCTGCGACTCTGCCCATTGCAGCCAGTTTTTCACTCTCGCGCAGCGCATCTTCCGCCTTCAACTGGACGGTGATGTCGCGGCTCACCTCGAGCACAGTATTACTTTCGCGGTTCATCGTTTTGCGGCACGCAACGACGATTTCACGTCCATTTCTGGTTTGCTGAACCAGGTTTCCTCGCCAGCCTCCGGTCTCCGAAAGAGCCTTTTCCACGTCCTCTCGCGACACGGGAAAAAGGGTATTCAACAGGACGTGCAATTGCTGGCCGATCGCTTCTTCCCTGGTCCAGCCATAGAGCGATTCAGCACCCGCGTTCCAGAATTGGATTTCTCCTTCCAGGCCGCGCACGATAATGGCCTCGGACGCTAGCTCCAACAAATTCGCCTGAGTGCGAAAGCGCGCTTCGCTTTGCTGCAGTTCCTCGGTGCGTTCTTCCACACGCCGCTCGAGCTCGACGTTCAGCTTTTCCAGCATGCGCGTCTTCCGGTGCAGTTCGACAAACACGGCAACCTTGGCGCGCAGCACCTCCGGAATGACGGGGACCGAAATGTAATCGACCGCACCGCTGCGGTAACCTTGGATTTTGTCGGAGTCGGCAAGGTGGACTCCGGAGATGAAGATGATTGCGGTCTTCTGAAAGCGAGGATGCTGTCGGATCACGTCGGCGAGTTCGAATCCATCGACATCCGGCATGCTCACATCCATCAGCACAACAGCGATGTCGGTCTTCAGGAGAATGTTCAGCGCATCGCTTGCCGAATGCGCCTTGATGAGATTCTCCCCCAGGTCCGCGAGGATGACTTCATAGCTCAGGAGCTTGGCCGGTTGGTCATCGACCATTAGGATGTTGATTTTGTCTGCCGTCATCGGTCTTTGCTCCTCGCATCTCCGCACCTAGCGGCTACCGGCAAAATCGCAGGCTTTCGCGCCGCCGGATTAAGATCATTGGTTCGATAAATGGCATACTCTCTTTTCATACTCGCCCGCATTGACGATCGTTTCGCCAGCTAACGATGCAACCACATCCGCAATGCCGCCAGCAGCTGTTCAGTGTTGACTGGCTTGGCTAGATACTCTGAAGCGCCCGCTTCCAGGCACCTTTCGCGGTCACCCTTCATCGCCTTGGCCGTGAGCGCGATGATTGGCAGACGGCGAAGGGAAGCATTCTGCCGAATTACCTGCATGGTTTCGTAGCCATCCATCTCGGGCATCATAATGTCCATCAAAACGATGGCCAAATCGGTCGTGTGTTCGATGGTCTCGATCGCTTCCCGTCCGGTACCAGCGGAGAGCACCGTCATTCCGCGGCGTTCCAGTACGCTGCTGAGCGCGAAGATATTGCGTACGTCGTCGTCGACCACCAATACCTTGCGTCCTGCCAGCGCATCGTCGGATCGGTGGAGGCGGTCGAGCATCTGCTGCTTCGACTGCGGCAGGTCGCCAACCACGCGATGCAGGAAGAGGGCAGTTTCATCAAGCAAGCGTTCGGGCGATTCCACATCCTTCAAGACAACGCTGCGAGCGAGGGTGCGGAGTTGCGCATCTTCTTCAGCCGTCAGCTCGCGGCCGGTGAAGACGACCACGGGTAGATCCTTCAATTGTGGCCGATCTCGCAGCTGCTCCAGGACCTCAAAACCGGTCATGTCGGGCAAACGCAGGTCGAGCACGACGCAGTCGTAGCCTCCCTGTTCGAGCAAGGTAATCGCCGATGCTCCCGAATCGGCGGCCTCTATGTCGATATCTTCGTGCCATAGCAATTCACGCGTGCTCAATACCTCGGCAGGATTGTCCTCGACGAGAAGCAGTCGTTTACGGCGTGGCTGCGAGTAATCCTTGATGCGGGTGAGCGCCGCATCGAGATCCTCGGTCGAAGTCGGCTTGGTGACAAACGCAAATGCGCCGCGCGACAGGCCGTGATGTCGATCCTCATCGAGAGTCAGCATCTGCACCGGAATGTGGCGCGTTCTCGCGTCCTGCTTTAGGTGATTCAAGACAGTCCATCGGAGCATGTCGGGCAGGAAAACGTCGAGCGAGATCGCCGTCGGATTGTACTCCTGGGCCAACGACAGAGCCTCGGCCCCCGTCATCGCACTCAGAACCTTGAATCCCTTGTCGCGCGAAAGATCGCACAGCACGCGGGCATAGTGCGGATCGTCTTCGACGATCAACAGGACCGCGTCGCCTTCCGCCAGATTGTTGCGATCGTCTTCGATCCTGGCTTCCTGTTCAACTGCCGTAACGGCGGTGATAAAGATCGGCATGGCCGCTTGCGAGCCGCTCTTTTCCGTCTTGACCATGCTCGGCGCGGCAGGACCAACATACGTTTGCGGCAGGTACAGTGTGAAAGTGCTGCCGTGCCCTGGGGCGCTTCGCAATTGGATTTCGCCGCCAAGGAGGCTCGCGAGTTCACGGCTGATGGCGAGACCGAGGCCGGTTCCACCGTATTTGCGGCTCGTGCCTGCGTCGGCCTGCTGGAAGGCCTCGAAGATGATGCGCTGCTTCTCCGGTGGAATGCCGATTCCGGAATCCGAAACCGAGAACGAAACCACCGCACCGGCTCCGCTGAGGACCGGATGGTCCACGCTCCAGCCCTCCGACGCAGCGGAAACAGTAAGCCGGACGCCGCCCTGTTCGGTGAATTTGAACGCATTCGAAAGGAGGTTCTTGAGAACCTGCTGGAGACGCTTCGAGTCCGTCACCAGGCTGCGGCCCATACGCGGATCGCTCGTCACTTCGAAGAGTAGTCTGCGGTTCTCCGCTTCGTGACGGAAGGGGCGAGAGACCGTTTCAAGAAGCGCTCCGAAGAAGATTTCTTCCGCTTCGACAGAAACCGTTCCCGATTCAATCTTGGAAAGATCGAGAATGTCGCTGATGAGGTTGAGAAGATCGGTACCCGCGCCATGAATAGTGCGCGCGAATTCAACCTGCTTGGCGGTCAAGCTGCCGTCGGGGTTTTCCGCGAGTTGCTGGCCAAGCACAAGGATCGAGTTGAGCGGCGTCCGCAATTCGTGCGACATGTTGGCAAGGAATTCGGATTTGTATTTAGACGTCAGCGCCAGTTCGCGGGCCTTTTCCTCCAGCGCGCGACGGGCCTGTTCGATTTCCTGGTTCTTGCGTTCCACTTCGTAGTTCTGTTCGGCCAGCTGCTGTGCCTTTTGCGCCAGCTGCTCGTTGGTCTGTTGCAGCTCTTTTTGCTGGGTCTGCAATTCTGTAGCAAGCTGCTGCGACTGCTTCAACAGGCCTTCGGTCTGCATCGTGGCTTCAATGGAGTTGAGCACGATGCCGATGCTGGCGGTGAGCTGCTCCAAGAACGCCAGGTGCGATGCCGTAAACGCGCTGAGGCTGGCAAGCTCGATGACGGCCTTCACGCGATCTTCGAAGAGCACCGGCAGCACAATCACATTTTTCGGCACCGCTTTGAAGAGGCCGGAGCGGATCGGCACTGTCTTCTTAGGGAGTTCGGTAATCAACATGCGGCGTTTTTCTGCGGCGCATTGTCCGATCATTCCCTCACCAATTCTGACTTCTTTGATGTAGCCATCGGGTGTGTCAGCATACGTCGAGAGCAACACGAGGCTGCCGTCGGGCGCGGTCGACTCAATGCCCATCTGATAGATGACGCCTTGCTGCGCATTGACGAGAGGGGCGAGTTCCGACAGTAGCATGCGGCCCACGGTGGCGAGATCGCGCTGCCCTTGCAACATGCCGGTGAGTCGCGCGAGGTTGGTCTTCAACCAATCCTGCTCGGTGTTGCGGTCTGTCGTGAGCCGGAGGTTGTCGATCATAGTGTTGATGTTGTCTTTCAACTCGGCCACTTCGCCACGGGCTTCCACCTGAATGGACCGCGTCAAGTCACCCTTCGTCACGGCCGTTGCCACTTCGGCAATCGCGCGCACCTGGTTGGTCAGGTTGTCTGCGAGCAGGTTCACGTTGCCCGTCAAATCCTTCCAGGTTCCGGCAGCACCCGGCACGTTTGCCTGTCCGCCGAGGCGGCCCTCCACTCCCACTTCGCGGGCCACAGTGGTCACCTGGTCGGCGAAGGTCGCCAAAGTGTCGGTCATGTTGTTGATGGTCTCGGCGAGTGCTGCCACTTCGCCCTTGGCGTTCACGGTGAGCTTCTGTGTGAGCGCTCCGTTGGCGACGGCAGTCACCACCTTCACAATGCCACGGACCTGTTCCGTGAGGTTGGCGGCCATCACGTTGACGTTGTCGGTAAGATCCTTCCAGGTTCCGGCCACACCGGGCACCTGCGCCTGTCCTCCCAGCTTGCCTTCCGTACCCACTTCGCGCGCGACGCGTGTCACTTCGGCGGCGAATGCGTTGAGCTGGTCGACCATCGTGTTGATGGTGTCTTTGAGCTCGAGAATTTCGCCCTTCACGTCCACGGTGATTTTGCGGGATAAGTCGCCGCGGGCGACGGCCGTAGTCACTTCGGCAATGTTTCTCACCTGGGCCGTCAGGTTGCCGGCCATCGCGTTCACCGAGTCGGTAAGATCCTTCCAGGTTCCAGCGACACCGGGCACGTTGGCTTGACCGCCGAGTCTGCCTTCCGATCCCACCTCGCGCGCAACGCGCGTCACTTCGGCAGCGAAAGACCGGAGCTGTTCGACCATCGTGTTCAGTGTTTCTTTGAGCTGCAGTATTTCGCCGCGCACGTCCACCGTGATTTTGCGCGAGAGGTCGCCGTTGGCAATAGCCGTCGCCACTTCGGCGATATTTCTGACTTGGGCAGTGAGATTGCCGGCCATGAAGTTGACCGAGTCGGTGAGATCCTTCCAGGTTCCAGCGACGCCTGAAACCTGCGCCTGGCCGCCTAGCTTACCGTCCGTACCCACTTCGCGGGCCACGCGGGTCACTTCGCCGGCGAATGCGTTCAGCTGATCGACCATGGTGTTGATGGTGTTTTTGAGCTCGAGAATTTCACCCTTCACGTCCACCGTGATTTTGCGGGACAAGTCGCCACGAGCCACCGCGGTCGTCACCTCGGCAATGTTGCGGACCTGACCGGTAAGATTGCCGGCCATGAAGTTGACCGAGTCGGTCAAATCCTTCCAGGTTCCAGCCACACCGGGCACGTTGGCCTGACCGCCAAGTCTGCCCTCGGTACCGACCTCACGAGCCACGCGCGTCACTTCGCCGGCAAACCGGTTCAGCTGGTCCACCATCGTGTTGATTGTTTCTTTGAGCAATAGGATTTCGCCGCTGACGTTGACCGTGATCTTCTTTGAGAGATCGCCTGTCGCGATAGCCGTCGAAACTTCGGCGATGTTTCTCACCTGGCCGGTGAGGTTCGAGGCCATCGAGTTGACATTGTCCGTGAGATCCTTCCAGGTGCCGGCCACACCAGGCACCTGCGCCTGGCCACCGAGTTTGCCGTCGGTTCCTACCTCGCGGGCCACGCGCGTCACTTCGCCGGCGAACGCGTTCAGCTGGTCGACCATGGTGTTGATCGTGTCTTTGAGCTCGAGAATTTCGCCTTTCACATCGACGGTGATCTTGCGCGACAAGTCGCCGCGAGCCACTGCCGTTGCCACCTCGGCGATGTTTCTCACTTGGCCGGTGAGGTTCGAAGCCATGAAGTTGACGTTGTCGGTAAGATCCTTCCATGTTCCGGCCACGCCCGAAACCTGCGCCTGACCGCCCAGCTTACCGTCGGTGCCGACTTCGCGGGCCACGCGCGTCACTTCGCCGGCGAACGCGTTCAACTGGTCGACCATCGTGTTGATGGTATTTTTCAGCTCGAGAATTTCGCCCTTCACGTCCACCGTGATCTTGCGCGACAAGTCGCCACGAGCCACGGCGGTGGTCACTTCGGCGATGTTTCTCACCTGGGCCGTCAGGTTACCGGCCATCGAGTTGACTGAGTCGGTAAGATCCTTCCATGTACCAGCCACACCAGGCACGTTGGCCTGGCCGCCGAGTCTGCCTTCTGTTCCCACTTCGCGGGCCACGCGCGTCACTTCGCCGGCGAATCGGTTCAGCTGATCCACCATCGTGTTCAGCGTTTCCTTGAGCTGCAGAATCTCTCCACGGACGTCGACGGTGATCTTGCGCGACAAGTCGCCGTTGGCGATGGCGGTTGCCACCTCGGCGATGTTCCGGACCTGACCGGTGAGGTTACCGGCCATGAAGTTCACGTTATCGGTGAGATCCTTCCAGGTTCCAGCGACACCGGGCACATTGGCCTGGCCGCCGAGTTTGCCTTCTGTACCCACTTCGCGGGCCACGCGCGTTACTTCGCCGGCGAACGCGTTCAGCTGGTCGACCATCGTGTTGATGGTGTCTTTGAGAGCGAGAATTTCGCCCTTCACGTCCACGGTAATTTTGCGGGAGAGGTCGCCGCGGGCCACGGCGGTCGTCACTTCTGCGATGTTGCGGACCTGCGCCGTCAGGTTGCCGGCCATGGCATTCACTGAGTCGGTCAGATCCTTCCAGGTTCCGGCCACGCCGGGCACCACAGCCTGGCCGCCCAACTTGCCATCCGTACCCACTTCGCGGGCCACGCGGGTCACTTCCGACGCGAAGGAGCGGAGCTGATCAACCATCGTGTTGATGGCTTCTTTGAGTTGCAGGATTTCGCCGCGTACATCGACCGTGATTTTGCGGGAAAGGTCGCCGCTGGCCACGGCCGTTGCCACTTCTGCGATGTTTCTCACCTGGCCAGTGAGGTTTGAGGCCATCGAGTTGACCGAGTCCGTCAGATCCTTCCAGGTTCCGTCCACGCCGGGCACTACTGCCTGACCACCGAGCTTGCCGTCCGTGCCAACTTCGCGTGCCACGCGCGTCACTTCGGCGGTGAACACGCCGAGCTGCTGAATCATGGTGTTCACGATGTTGGCAGAGCGGAGGAACTCGCCTTCGAGCGGTCGCCCATCGACATCGAGGCGCACCGTCTGCGTCAAATTTCCCTGCGCCACGGCGGCGATGGCGCGGGTCACTTCGGTCGTCGGCCGCAGCAGATCCTCGACCAGCGTATTGACGGAGGTTTCCATGTCATCCCAGGCGCCGCGGTGCCGCTCAAAGCGAATGCGCTCGCGGGTTCTGCCCTCTTTACCCACCGCGAGACCGACGCGCTTTAGTTCGCGCGCCATCTGCTCATTCGTGGTCACAATCTCATTGAAATTGTCGGCGATTTTACCCGGTAACCCGGTCCACGACACGGGAAGGCGGACGCTGAAGTCCCCGTCCTTCATGGTTTGAAGGCTCTGCAGAATCGCGGCCATGTACTCGTGAGGACTGTGTTCTAAACCGTTGGGAGGGAGGCTGGTGGGCTCGTCCTGTCCGAGGACAGGCTGCGAAACTACGGTCTCCATGGGCACGACCTCTGGCATGAATCTCGGTAGTGAAGAATTGCCAAGCGCACCGTGGCATGAAAGAGCCTGCGGAAACTGACCCCGGGGCCCCAGCTAAACCTCATCCTGTACGCGCAGCTTAGGGAGAGATGCAAGTTCTCCGACGAGGGTTGTCTAGAGCGGTAGATTCTTCAAGAATCGGCGCGATGGGCTCAGTACGGAGGTAATTTCCGTCATCAAACAGGGCTGGCGAGAAAGCCTACCCGTCCCGCTTTCTTCGCTGGTGTGTCGAGGGTATGTTCATGTCTTCCCTGTATTTGGCGACCGTCCGGCGGGTTAACTGGATTCCCTGCGCCTGCAACATGCCAGCCAATTGATCGTCCGTCAGGGGGTGGCGGGCATCTTCTTCTTCAATCAGTTTCTTCACCTTCCGCTTGAGCACCAGCAAAGGCGTGTCCGCGCCCTCGGGTCCGTTCGATCCCTCAGAAAAGAAGAAGCGGAGCTCGATAACGCCCTGCGGTGTGTGCGCGTACTTGTTGGCAACAGCGCGGCTCACCGTGGAGGGGTGTACCCCGATCTCCTCCGCCACTTCCTTGATCATCATTGGACGCAGGGCCTCAATTCCCTGCTCAAGGAAATCCTGTTGCCGGCGCACAATCACGTCACAGGTCCGCAGGATCGTGCTTTTGCGTTGCGCGATGTTGCGCATCAGCTGCAGCGCCGAGCGGAACCGCTCCTTTACATACTCCTTCACTTCTTTTTCGGTGCCTTCCGCCACCAACATGCGCCGGTAGCGTTGGCTCAGACGCAGACTAGGCAGGTCTTCCTCGTTCATTGTGACCACCCATTCGGTGCCCCTCCTCACAAACACGACATCGGGTTCAATCAGACGCGTCTGCTCGCGGTTATAAAGCCGGCCCGGCCGCGGTTCGAGGGTGCGAATGAACTCAATCGCGCCGTGCGCCTCTGCCGAGGAGACCTGCAGCGCCCGCGCAAGGTCTTTCACATCGCGCTTTTGGACCAGGTGCAGATGACGGTCAGCGATCAATGACGCGACCTCCATGCAGCGCTTCCGCTCCTCCAGCTTAGCCTCTGCCTCGACACGGAAACCGCGATGCAAATCCTCGGACCCGTCCTCGCGATGGGGTGTGTAGACCTGACCAAACTCATGCTGCTGCGCCGCGATTTGGATCATCAGGCATTCGCGGAGATCCCTGGCTGCGACCCCCGGAGGATCGAGGTGCTGGACCAGTTCGACTCCGCGGCGTACCAGGTCGAGGGCCGCTGCGTCATCCAGTTCCTGATTTTCGAGGAGCGGGCTTTCAGGGAACTGGCGAAGAGCTTCGATCAACTCTTCCTCGCTGACGGTGAGATAGCCGTCTTCATCGAGATTCCCAATGATGAATTCGGCGATCAGCTTCAGGCGTGATTCAACGGACGAAGCCCCCAATTGCCAGGTGAGGTGATCAGAGAGGGTCGTTGGCTGGGAGAGAAAATTCTCAAAAGAGGGCCGCTCATTGTCTTCGAACTCGGGTTGCGTACGGTACCCGGGGTCCAGATAATCCTGAAAATACGAGCCGAAATCAATCTCATTGAAGGAATCCTTGGGAGCGGGGGCAGGTTCTGCAACACCGTGTTCGAGTTGCTCTAACCGCCCGTCTCGTTCCTGACGTTCCTGGCGCCCCGCCACTTCATCCAGCATCGGAACCGTCTCATCAATCTCCTCGAGGACCGGGTTTTCCACCATCTCGGCATCGATCATTTCCTTCAGTTCGAGCTTGTTGAGCGCGAGCACGCTCACCATCTGCATCAGGCCCGGTGTGAGGACCTGGCGCTGCGACACCTTCAAATTTAGTCTGGGCTGTAAAAGCGGCATACAGTGCTCGATTCCAGATTGGCTTTAACTAATGAGTGTACTTGGTCATGAACTTGCTTGCAGCGGTATCCCCTACACGCCAGTACCATTTTCCCAAATTGGGCGGATCCCTGAGCGGAAGTCTACTTTCGGAAGGACTCGGCCGGCTACACCTTTGGGGAATTGACTCCGCAACGTTCGCTTATTTCAATTCACCAAGGACAAACCCCTGCAGCCTCATCAACTTAACGAGAATCCTTCCCCAAGGTAGACGCGCCGCACTTCGACATCGTTTCCGAGTTCGTGCGGCGTCCCGGTACGGAAGATCTTCCCCTCCGCAATGATATAAGCCCTGTCCGTTACGCTGAGGGTCTCACGGACATTGTGGTCGGTAATCAGGATTCCGATCCCACTCGATTTCAAATCGAAGATAATCTTTTGCAGTTCCAGGACGGCAATAGGATCGATGCCGCTAAAAGGCTCGTCAAGCAGAATAAAATTTGGCTGAATGCAAAGCGCCCGCGCAATCTCGACGCGCCGCCTTTCCCCGCCAGACAAGGCGTAACCTCGTGTGGTCCGAATGTGGGCCAGATTTAATTGCTGGATCAAGCGCTCGGTCCGGGTGCGGCGCTCGCGCGCATCGAGCGGCTGTGCCTCCAGGACGGCCAGAATGTTCTCCTCGACCGTGAGCTTGCGGAAAACAGAAGGTTCCTGGGGCAAATAGCTGATGCCGAAGTTTCGCGCCCGGAGATACATTGGCGTTCGGGTGATGTCGATGTCATCCACCATCACACGGCCAGTCTCGGGCGGAATCAGACCGACGATGATGTAAAAGCTCGTGGTCTTGCCAGCGCCATTCGGCCCCAACAGCCCCACCACTTCGCCGCGGGAGATTCGCAGGTTGACGCCGCGCACAACCTGCCGCCCCTTATAAGTCTTGCCGATTCCTTCGGCGATCAATGTTTCCATCAAGCTCTCAAGCGTACAGGGGCGATCTCACGGCTTCTTTGGCATCGTGGTCTCGGTTGAGGTCTGGCGTCCGTCGCCTTCGACATTGACGCTATCATCGCGACTATTGAAAATCAAAGAGCTTCCCGTGACCGTACCGCGCATCGGGTCCGTCATCCGCGGAGGCGCGGCAGCCGTTCCCGTCAGCACATATTCACCGCGCTCACTGGAGTAGTCGAGTTTCTCCCCGGTTCCATGTCTGCCCTGCGAATCAATAATGACGTTTCCCAGTGCCGTCATCCGGTCCACCTGAGCGCTGCCACTGTCTTTTTCAGCATGATTTCCCGCAGGCAGTAGCAACAGTTCCACTTCGCTGGAGCGGGTTGTCGCATCTCCGGTCTCTGCCACTACGCTGCCCACCGCGCCATCATGCATCACAGCCTTCCGCTCGGCATCCGAGTATTTCAGGTCGCCCCCCCGCACCCGAATCACGGAAGGAGTATCGAGTTTGCCCGACTTGTTCGGCCCCGCACCGGACTTGTTCTGCTCGTGATTGGTCTTGGTCTGGCCGTCATTCGCCGCGCTCACCAGCACCACCTTCACCGGATCTGCCGCATTTGCCGTCCGTGCTAGCAGCGTTTGCTTCGCCCGATCCAGCACAATCACTGGCGCGTTAACCGAATTCCCCTGCTGCCATAAGCGGGCCTGTCCTCGAAACGTAGCTTCACCGGTCGCCTGGTGGAGCTGTGCCTCGGACGCAATGACGTGCGTGGGTCCCTGCGATCCCAGACCTGGACCCGGCCTCACCGTCGAGGGATCCTGCCCCGCATTCGCAGGCGCACCGCTGCCGAACCACGTGGCCTTCACGTCCCCATGCGCGAAGGCATCGCCCGAAGCCCGTGCAACGTCGATCTTGTCGGCGACAAGGTCCAGGCCGCCGTTCATCACGCGCGGATTTCCGGTCAGATGGAGCAACTCTCCCGAACCTTCATAGTCGGCTCGTTCCGCTGTGGCGCGCAAAGCGGCAGGCGCAGCCGCTCCAGACGCCGAACCAGGCTTGGCCGCAGCCTGCTGCACAAGGACAACATGGCCCACCATCGTAGCTGTATCGATTTGCGTCGCTCCGGACCGGCCGTTCGCCTTCTGCGCTCGAGATTGAGAAGCGGCGGCTTGTGTCCCCGCGAAACGCGCTTCCAGCCTGTCTCCGCTCGTCGTCTGGCGTGTGCCTGTCTCAGTAGTCTGCTCGATGTTCGCGTGTCCTACGCCAGTGAGCGCGCTCAAAGAGGAGTCAGGGCCAAATATCCCCTTCACGTCATCGGCCGTCATGCGAGCATGCATCGCCGCGCTCGTTCCGCGCTGGCTTTCGCTGGTCACCACTACTCCGCCGATGCCGTGAAGCGAATCGATCTCCACCTGGCCTTTGCCGGAATCGCGAAACGAAAGATCGGCGATAGGAGACTCCCAAACTCGGTGCGTGAGCGAGGCAATACCGGCGGAGTTCGTCCGTTCGTCGCTGTCAAAGTCGACGCCTCGCTCCAGGTGCGCGAACCGTAGTACTCCCCCCGAAGCAAATTCGAGTTGAGCTGTTGGCGCTGTTCCATGCAGCTTGCGGCCATTGTCGTCGGAATCGACCGTAACCCCGCCTTCGAGATGGCCGAGCTTCGGCTGACTATGCTCGTCGAATTGGAGCGACCCGGTCGGCGCAGCCATATGCCCCCCCGATGCGGTGGTCAACACCAGGCCGTCGGTCGCGTCCAGCTGCTGCGCCGAGCCGTCGTCGCGAAACTGAATTGTCGCCTGCTTTGCGCGCGCATCGCCGTGGCGATACTTGGCCGTGCCAGCGATCAAACGGCAAAGATCGGCGTTGCGATCGATTTCCGCGTGTTCCGCCGTGATCGCCACCGGATCCACACCGTGCTGCGTATTCAATTCCACCGTGCTGTTCAGCACCAGCCGGCCATTCTGCGAATCGTAAGAGGCCCCCATCGCACTACCCCAGCCCTGCGGCAAATCGAATTCAACGTGCTGGGTCGAGGTGGCCACTCCGGTGTTTTGGTTGAAAGTCAGCCCGCTGGTCTTCACGTGAATCTGGTCGGGCGCGGGAGCCTTTCCTGCGGGGTCGGGTGTGGCACTCTTCTTTTGGCTCGTTGCCGTCTGCGTAGCATGATTGCTTCCTGCACTCGACTGTGCACTCGTCGGCCGAGCGAGCGTGATTTCAACCGGCCCGTCCGCCTGCGCTATGCCGGCCTGCTGGTCGTATTCAAACTCGGAGCCTTCGATCCGGTCAGTTCCGCCGCCAGCCGGATCATACATTTCAATCTTCACCATGTGCAGGCGATAACTCTGGTTCTTGAACTGTTCAACCTTTGACGCAGTGATCTTGAATTGCGCGTGGCCTGCGTGAAACTCCGCATGCGTGAATCCATTTGCCTCTTGTTGAATATCGATACCAAGCTTCTTGGGCAGATCGCGTCGGTTGAAGGGACTCCTCCATCTTCCGATGGTCAGGAAAACCCCAAGAGCGACCACCAGCAGCACTCCCGCCACCAGCACTACCGTTCGGACCCGTTCAATGGTGATACGCACGCGTTAGTTCCCCATGCCAAGCCGGGCCGCCAGGCGCTGCGCGAGGCTCTCTCCCAATTCGCTCCACAAAACGCGTGCCGTGGCCCCGGAACCTTTCTCCAAAGCCGACGTGAGTTCCACCAGTTGGCGCACGTTCTCCTCGATGTGCCGAGCTGAAAACGCATCCAGATCCGCATCGACCTCGAGAAAGGCCTCGTCGTCGCCGAAGTCGATCCGGATGTGCCCATCCTGCTCGTACGTGCCCTCGTCAAACAAGGGGCCGTAGCCCGTCACCCGCACCAGTCGCGGTCCACGCGCCCAACGCATCAGAGGCTTGTCATCCTGAGCGGACCCTGACCCTGACCGCAGAGAAGGGGAAGGGGAAGTCGAAAGCCTGCCCTGAGCCTGCCGAAGGGGACCTGCTTCATCCCTTTCGAGTTCCCACAGATTCCATCCGATCTGAAATTCGTAGGCATAGTCCTCGTGGAGCAGTTCCATTGCGGCTTCCACGGCCTGTCGCGGCTCCGCGCCACGTTCGCCGCCTCCATACACATGCTGAAAAACCGGTGATTCTTTCCAACTCACAGGCCATACGGTTGCGGAGTAGACCCCTGCTTCGCCGCCGTGCGCAGCAAAGGTTCCCAGGGCTGCCGTCATTTTGTCGGGGAGAGCGGCAAGGCGCAGATTCGGATACCACAAACTCAAATAAAGCGTGTCGGACATCTCTATTGATTTTAGACGCGTTGGCCGCTCCGTCGATGCATGCCTCAATCGGAGGGAGCTGAGGCCTTTAGGCCTCAGAGAACACGCGAGCATGGCGAGGGCCTTCAGGCCCGGACCGCCGTACCGCCGGGGGGAGGAAGTCGACGTCTTCAAAACCGGGATAGAACGCCGTTACACTGTTCTCGACCACTTTAGGAGCGAATCGTGAGCCCAGCCAGCACCCTCAATCCTCAAATCGACGCCTACATTGCGAAGTCCAGACCCTTCGCACAGCCCATCCTGAGTCACATCCGCGAATTGGTGCACAAGGCTTGTCCAGGCGTTGTCGAAACCATCAAATGGAGCCGGCCTTTCTTCGAATACAGGGACGTCATCCTCGGCAACATGTCCGCCTTCAAGGAGCACTGCAGCTTCGGATTCTGGGGCGAGGAAATCGCCGCCGTTCTGCGCAACGCAAAGCTTCTGCAGCCGGACGCGATGGGTTCGCTCGGACGCCTTACGCGCATCGAAGACCTGCCCTCCGACAAGCAGATGCTCGGCCTGCTTCGCCAAGCCGTGGCATTCATCGAGAACGGCCAGTACACCAGCCCCATCGCCGCCCGAAACAAAGTAGTCAAAGCCCCCAAACCCGCTGTTGAAGAGCCTCCGGAGTTCACCAGGGCGCTCAAAGCGAACAAGAAAGCCTCGGCCGCTTTTGCCGCCTTCAGCCCCAGTTGCAAAAAGGAATATGTCGAGTGGATCGCCGACGCCAAGCGCGCCGAGACGCGCGACAAGCGCATCGCCACGGCCGTCGAGTGGATCAGCGAAGGCAAACAGCGTAACTGGAAATACCAGACTTGCTGACATTCACCCTCTAAAGGGCATGCATCGATGCGCGTGCGAAAAAAACCTCCACGAAGCATCCTCTATTTGCAGATCATTTCCGCCCACTGACGCACAATGAAACTGTCCTGGAGTTTGCGCTGAAGGCGAACTTCGACCTGGGCGGCTAGGAGGTACCCCCCCTCGACCCCCTCCCCCTATACCCCGGCCTGGATTTGTCCCAGAAATTGGGCAGTTATTGGGTATCAGAGTAACCGTTAGTCTTCGCAATCTGCAGCAAAGAGCTGTGACAATTGCCGCAATCGTTGCAGGGGAATAATTCAGAACACTTCAGGAAGTCACGATCTCGCTGAAGTCGGCGATACCGGAGAAGTTGCTTAGGACTCCTGCGATGAGGGCAAGGTTCGCGCCGCGAGTCTCCGGGTCGGGATCGAGGACCATGACCTTATCGAAGAAAGTATCGACGGAGGAACGCAGAGTGGCAATCAGTGCGAGCGCCTCTGAGTATTTGCGCTGCTCGCGAAGCTTCGCCACCTCACCCGCGAGCGATTGGATTGCGCTTCTCAGATTCTTTGCTTCATCGGCTTTGATGTTGGCCCAATTTCCGTGAGCGTAACCCTTCTCTTCGGCTTGGCGCAGAATATTCTTGATGCGCTTGAACGCCGCAGAAATCGCGGTGAAATCTTCCGAACCGCGGACAGTTGTGAGCGCCTCCGCACGGGCAACGGCATCGCCCACGTCGTCGGAGTCGGCCCAAGCAGCGAGAACCGCTTTGACGACGTCATAGGCGAAGCCGCGCACGTCCTTCAAATAAAAGCTTAGCCTTTCCCTTAGAAACGCTGAAACTTGCACATTGTTTGGTTCGTTCGACCCTACTGACAATAAGACATTTGACAAGGTCAGAGGCAATCCAGACTCGGCAAGAATCTTGACAATGGAATTGGCGGCCCGGCGCAGTGCGAACGGATCTTTCGAGCCGGTCGGCTCATTGCCGATCCCAAACATGGCGGTAATTGTCTGAATGCGATCAGCGATGCCAAGCAACTGGCCTTCGACAGTTGAAGGAATCGAATCCTCAATCGAGGCGGGCTTATACTGGTCGTAAATTGCCTTACTGACAATCTCTCCCAATCCTTGAGGCTCGGCATATAGGCCGCCTATAACTCCCTGCAATTCGGTGAATTCTTTCACTAACTCGGCTGTCAGATCGGTCTTAGCCAGTTCAACCGCTTTGAGCAGTGCATCTAAGTCGAAGACTATGCCATTTGCCAATACAATGGACGCCAGCTGGCGAGCAACAGCAAGATTCTTCTCTGTCTTCCAGAAATAGCTGCCAAGCTCTTTTTGGAACGTCACATTCTTCAAGCTCTCAACGCGTTCGGTTAGCGGCGTCTTCTGATCGAAATCCCAGAAGAACTGCGCATCCTTGAACCGCGCCCGCAGCACACGCGCATTGCCGTGGCGGATGATCGCTTCGCCTTCTTCATCCACTGCCGTGTTCAACACAGCGAGAAAATGCGGAGCTAACTTGCCTTCCGCGCCTTCCACCGCAAAATACTTCTGGTGATCGCGCATCACCGTCACCAGCACTTCCTCGGGAAGCTTCAGATACTCCGGCTCAAAATCTCCGAGAATCACGGTTGGCCACTCAGTCAGGTGCAGCACCGTCTCGACCAGCGGTTCGTCTTCACGCCAGCGCGCGCCCGCAACGGTCCGTGTCGCCTTGTCCAGCGCCTTGCGAATAATCTGCCTGCGCTCCGCCGTATCGACAACGACGAATGCCTTGCGCAGCGCCTCAGAATAGTCTTTGGCCAATGCAATCACCACTGGCGCTTCCCCGTGCAGCACGCGATGGCCGCGACTGGCTTTGCCCGCGGCGATCCCTGCAATCTCCAAAGGCACTACGTCCGAATCGAGCAGCGCAACCAACCACCGTACCGGCCGCACAAACCGCTCCGGCCTGCCCGCGCGCCAGTACATGTTTTTGGTCCAATAGAGGCCGAGAACTTCCTTCGGCAATTCAGCGGCGAGCACCTGCGATGCCGCCACTCCCTTGCGCGTGATGCTCGCACCAACGTATTCGCCCTTCGCCGTTGTAACTTTTTCCAGCGCAACAACCGAGATGCCCGCTTTCTTCGCAAAGGCTTCGGCAGCCGCCGTCGGCGCACCATCCTTGAACGCCACTTTCCACGATGGGCCCGTCATCTGCTCTTCGGTATCGGCCTGCGCAGCCAGCAAGCCTTCGACCAGCACAGCCAGCCGCCGGGGAGTCGAATAGGTGGTCACTTTCGCGCCATCGCCGAGCAGCCGTTCCCGCGTCAGCAATTCCTGCACGCGACGGCCCAGCTCCGCCTCAGCCCCGGCAATCATGCGGGCGGGAACTTCCTCCAGCCCAATTTCCAATAAGAAGTCCGGCATAATTCTCTTGCTCTCTCGCTCGCTCTCTAAGCCGCCTGCTGCACCGCATAGGCTTTGGCCACGCCCACAGCCAGCGCGCGAATGCGCCCGATCACGCCTATGCGCTCCGTCACGCTTATGGCTCCACGCGCGTCAAGAATGTTGAACAGGTTCGAGCACTTCAGCGCCAACTCGTAGGTCGCCAGCAGCGGAAAGCGCCGCTTCTCCGCACTAGTGGCGCTTTCACTTTCAAGCAACACATTCGCCTGGATCAACAATGCCTTCGCTTCTGCCTCGTAAAGATTGAAATGCTCCCAAAGCTTGGCGACATCGGCGGTCTCGAAGTTATACACCGAGAACTGCAGCTCCTCGGCGAATCGAACTTCGCCATAAGTCACTGGCGCACCGGTTTCAGGATCGCGCGCCCACACGATGTCGTAAATCGAATCGAGATCTTGCAGCACCTGTGCAATGCGCTCCAGGCCATAGGTCAGCTCGGCGCAGATGGGGTCGAGATCGAGACCGCCGCATTGCTGGAAGTAGGTGAACTGGGTAATTTCCTGCCCGTCGAACATCACCTGCCAGCCCACACCCCACGCACCGCCCGCCGGCCATTCCCAGTTGTCTTCTTCAAACTTGATGTCGTGTTTCTTCAGATTGATTCCCAGCGCTTCCAGAGACTCCAGATAGAGTTCCTGCACATTCACCGGCGGCGGTTTCAAAATAAGCTGAAACTGGGTGTGCTTGAAGAGGCGGTTCGGATTCTCACCATATCTGCCATCAGCCGGACGGCGGGACGGCTGTGCGTAGCCAACTCGGTATGGTTTGGGGCCGAGCACGCGGAGAAATGTTTCCGGCGCCATGGTTCCCGCGCCTACCTCCACGTCGTAAGGCTGCTGAAGCACGCAGCCGCGATCGGCCCAGAAGCTCTGCAGGCGGAACAGTAACTCCTGAAAGGTAAGCGCGGAGGATTTGCGGTGGGATTCAACCAGGGTTGACGACACAGGCTGGGCTCTCTTTATGGGACTCACGACTATCTTATCAGCCGGCTCAGTCGGCTGATCCCGTCTCTCAAATCAGGATCACATACTGAGGCACGCCAGCACTTCGGCGGTGCGCAATTTGCGTTCAATGTGCCGCTCCAACGACTGCAAAGTGAAACGCCGCAAATCGTGGCCCCTGCGCTTAAGCCAGGGCTCAGCGGTAAACGCGCCCACGGGCGAGCGCAACATGCGCTGGGCCAGTTGCCATGAGTCGGCGGAAAGCTCGCTCGCATTGCTGCTGCGATGCACGGCGCAAAAGAGGCCGTCGTGAAAAGGATTGAAGCTAGTCTCGCCCGCATTGAGAGCTTCGCCGCAAGCGGTGCAACGCGCAATGTCGGGCAGCAAGCCCATCAGGCGCGTCATCCACAATTGGAAATAGGTGAGCGGGAGCCATGGCTGCTCGACGGTCGTTTGCTCGAGCACCGAGACGAGCAGGCGGAAGACCGGTTCCTGCGGATCGTGCTCGGGTAGGGCTTGGTCGAGCAGCTCGGCATAGAAGCTGAGCACCGTCATCCGCACCTGATCCACGGGACACGAGAGCGGCGAGCGAATAATTTCCAACTGATCGAGCCGCACCAACTCCTGTTTCGGCCGCTCCGCGAACCATGCGCGGGCCAGGGTCATAGGCTCCAGTGCGCCGCCAAAGCGCTTGCGGCTTTTGAGCGCGGCTTTGGCGACGCCCTTCATCCGGCCATGGTCGCGCGTGAAAAAGCTCACGATCAGATCAGACTCGTGGACCGGCCACGTGCGCAGAACCACGGCCTCCGAAGTGAGCCCGCTCATTGGATTCCATCAACGCAAAAGAGAAGCGCGCACTGCTGGGTACAGTGCGCGCGGTCTAATTCGCGATATTGCTTCTGGGATTGCGGAATGTTATCGGCCGAAGTGAGCGGAGTTCTTTTCGGCAAAACCGGCCCACTTTTCCGGCAGGTCATCCAGCGCAAAGATGGCGGATACGGGACAGGCCGGGACGCAGGCGCCGCAGTCGATGCATTCGACTGGGTCGATAAACAACTGTTCGGACTCAGCAAAGCCGGCTTCATCTTTTTTGGGGTGAATGCAATCGACTGGACAAGCGTCTACACAGGCGGTGTCCTTGGTGCCGATACAGGGTTCTGCGATCACATAAGCCATCGTGCACTTCTCCGGAAAGGTATCTTCTCGACGCTGATAGTAGCACAGGAGACGGCAAGCGGGAGCCTACGTCCTCCAGCGCCGTTCTGCTATGCGGGAATGGAGAGGCTGGGAATAGGGAACGGGAGATCAGGGGCTGATCGGCGCATCGAAGCCAGAGCGAAGAAACAAAGAGAGCCAGATCAGCCCTTGGCCGCCGCCCGCGCTTCCCTTTCAGCGGCCCACTCGGCTGGCGTCGGAAGGGGTGCCAAATCCCGACCCTCGAACATATCCGCAAAGAGGGCCAGTAATTCTTCATGAATGTCGCCGTTTGAAGCGAGTATTTCCTGGCTGTCAATACGAAAATGTCGACCCTTGAAATCAGTGACCCGGCCACCAGCTTCTTCAATCAGCAGAATACCCGCCGCCGTGTCCCACGGGTTCAAATTGAACTCCCAAAAACCTTCCAGGCGACCAGCGGCCACATAGGCCAGGTCGAGTGCAGCCGAACCGGCGCGCCTTACCCCGTGCGAGCGCAATGTGAACTCCTGATAGAAGTGGATGTTTGGGCTCGCGTGGCGCTTGCGGCTCGGAAACCCGGTGGCGAGCAGCGATTCCGCCAGCGTTGAAATGGGCGAAGTGCGGATCGGCTTTCCGTTGAGAAAGGCGCCCTTTCCTTTTTCGGCCGAGAATAGCTCGTCGCGCAGCGGATCGTAGATCACGCCTGCTACCAGGGTTCCATCTTCCTCCGGCTTGAGGCCGGGAGGCCGCTGCTCCAAGCCCATCGAAACGCAAAACTGAGGAAAGCCGTGGGCAAAGTTCGTCGTGCCATCCAGGGGATCGACGTACCAGCGGAACTCGCCTTCCAAACGATCGCGCGTGCCCTCTTCGCCGTAGATGCCGTGATCGGGAAAGACCTCACTCAGGCGCGAACGAATGAGCTTCTCGGCGGTGCGGTCGGCGACCGTGACCAGGTCGACGTCGCCCTTGTATTCCGTCTCTACGCCCTGGGCAAAAAACTCCCGCAGGCGTGCACCGGCTTCTCGCGCAATCCCGGAAGCTTTCGGAACCCATGGATGTCCGCTTGAGGCCTCACCGCTCACAGAGCTGTCCCATTCGAGGCTGTTGCGCGCGCGCCGCGGCGGCGGCCCGCTTCTGTGATGGTCTGGATCTGGTGTTTATAGATGAAGAGATTCGGCTTCCCTTCCCGCGTCAGGCGCAGCATTCCATCGTCGAAATACTCGATCCAGCCGCGCACGGTCTCTCCATCTGAAAGCTTGACGGTGACCTGCACCTGGCGCTCGCTGAGGGAGCGCAGGTACATTGCTTCCTGCCCCGTTTCACCGGGAGGTGGGGTCTTCGATCGACGGCGTAGAGAGAGTGGCGCGGTCATATCGACATTTTAGATGCAAACGCGACGGGAGTTGCATATTTCGGCTTTGCGGCGCGGAATGCCGAATTTGCAGCTAGAGCTTGCTTGACTCGATTTCGGACCGTCCTTACATTGATCGCACCGAGCCCCGGGCCTCCCATTCAGCCAAATAGGAGATTCCCATGAACCTCTCGCGTCTAATTCTCGCTGCTCTCGGCGGTTTTGCGGCGTACTTTGTTCTGGGCGGTTTGATCTTCGTCCTGGTTCCTTCTCTTAAAACCGAGTTCCTCAAATATCCAAACATCTATCGCGACCACCAAGGCCAGATGAGTCACATGCCCGTGGCAATGGCTGCCACGTTTTTGTCGATGCTGGTGCTAGCTGTGCTGTACGCACTGACGTATCAGGGCGGCTCCGGCCTCATGGAAGGCGCCCGCTTCGGCGCTTTGATTGGCTTGTTTGCGATCGGGTCTTTCGTCCTGCACAACTACGTCAATCTGAATATCGGACTCGCACTGACCATCCAATCGGCTGTCGCCTATTTTGTGGAGTGGACCGTCGCCGGGATTGCCAGCGGACTGATCTATCGGCCGACCGCTGTTCATTGAGTGGAGGCGGCCAGCGCCAACGTCGGCAGAATCTTGGACGTAACTGCTCCCGGGCCGTCAATTGCCGCTCTTCACGGGCGAGTCAGCATAGTAGCCGGTCCGGTAGCGAAGATTAAAAGCCTCATTCGCGGCGCGGGGAATCGTGACGTTGAGGCGATGAAATGTCCGGCCCGGTTCCTGATGGTGCGGGTAGTAGCCGAGCACATATTGCGTTCGGAGATCGTCGCTCACCTGTGCAAACGCCTTGTTGAGACCGCCTGCGGTTGCATAAAAGCTTTTGCCGCCAGTTTGTTCCGACAAGGTGATCAGCGCATGCTCGCCGCCGAGATCGCGGCCGGCGCTGGCCTCGATGGGGACATCGATGATGGAGTAAATCATGACCTCGTTGCGGAGGGCCTGTTCCAGAGCCTGCGAATACGTCGTGCCCTTCACGGTGTCGCCGCCGTCGGAGACCAGCACCAGAACCCTGCGCCCTTCTTTTTTGCCAAGGCCCTCCGAACCGAGAGAGATCGCGTCGTAAAGCGCAGTGCCCCCCTCGCCGCGCATCCTGTCCAGACCGTGGTCGATTTGCGCCACTTTGTTGGTGAAGGGCGTCAGCTCGGAGACAAACGTGTCGAACTCAAGAACGCTCATCTGATCCTGGGCACGCATCAAAGCCTGGACGAATCGCTTGGCGGCTTCCTGCTCGAGGTCGCGGTCCTTGTAGGTACTGGCACTGGTGTCGATGGCCAAGGTCAGGTTGAGCGGCAACTCCGATTGGCGCTCGAAGACAGCGATATCCTGATGCCGGCCGTCTTCGGCAATCGCAAAGTCGTCGCGCGTGAGTCCGCCGACCAGAGCGCCGTTCGCATCCGTCACATTGACGAAGACGTTGACGAGCTTCACATCCACATGCAGCGTTATCCCGCCGTCCTGTGCCGCCATAGAGAGCGCGCCGCAAACCACCAAGCTAACCGACGTGACGAAGATTCCTCTTGAAACTGCCAGGCTGCCTCTAAGGAGCATCTGTAGTCTCCAGGCCACGCTCCGCGGGGAAGGGCTCGCCCGCGGCCCATACGGTGCCGTCCTCAAACGTTTCCTTCTTCCATATGGGCACGGTGGTCTTGAGCGTGTCGATGAGCCAGCGGCAGGCATCGAAGGCCTGCGCCCGGTGCGCAGACGCAACGAGGATCAGCACGCTGGTCTCGCCGACTGCGAGACGGCCGAGACGGTGGACGATGGTTACCTGCCGCACACCGAAGCGGGTTCGCGCGTTTTCAGCAAGCTCACGCAGTTGGCTCAGCGCCATTCTTTCGTAGGCCTCATAGTCCAGATGCAGGGTCGGACGGCCATGTGAGTTGTTGCGCACGATGCCGTCGAAAACGACGATCGCGCCATCGGCACCTTGCTTTGCTTCAACGGCAAGCATATTGGCATCGATGGGCTCCCGGGTGAGACAGGTGACCACCTCCGACTTCGGCTGAACATCTTCATGTGCGTTCGCCATGCGGGGAGCACTGCCGCCAGAGACCGGTGGCAGAAGACCGACCTCGTCCCCCTGACGCAACACGTGCGTGGCCGCTGTGTATTCGGCGTTCACGCTCACGGCGATGCCTCGAAGCATTGCGTGGGGATAATTTTTGGAAAGTTGTGCCACCAAGTCGGAGACGGTCGCGCCCTCGCGCAACCCAACCTCGGACGCATTTGTACCAAGCGCGTCCTTCAACGCGCCAAATGCAAGTACGCGCACCTGAATCATTCCCGCCCGGATCATAGTGAGAAGCATACCGTCTTTGAGTTAGACGCGGGAGGGCGAGAAGAGAGGGGCGATGGTCTCAGATCCCCTCAATGCACCACCGCTTGCCCGAATTTGAAACGCCTAAATCGGTCGACGCAGTTTTTCTAAAGGCAAAAAAAGGCCGGCAGGTTCGCCGGCCTTTTTGGTCGCCTGAAGCGCTTCGCTATGCGGCAACGCTCGCACCTGCCTCCGCGATGGGCACAGTCTGCGGATGGGCGTTCATGAGCGGTAAAGCCACCGCCAGCACATCTTCAATGTGAGTGGCGTAGTGAACATCCACCCCTTCCATCATCTCCGGAGTCAGGTCCTCTTCAACGTTCTGACGATTCTCGGCGGGCAGGATGATGGTTTGCACCCCGGCCCGGCGCGCGGCCAGGAACTTCTCCTTAATGCCGCCGACCGGCAATACATTGCCGCTGAGCGTAATCTCGCCGGTCATTGCCGTCAGGGGACGCACTGGCGTATCGGTCAAGAGCGACGCCAGTACCGTTGTCATGGTCACGCCGGCCGACGGACCATCCTTCGGAATGGCTCCCGCCGGAACGTGAATGTGGAGGTCGAGGTCCTTATTGAAGTCTTCGGCAAGACCGAGGCGACCGGAATTGGACCGAACCCAAGTAAGCGCCGCCTGCATCGACTCCTGCATGACTTCGCCGATCTGACCGGTCATCGTAAAGCCGCCTTTGCCTTTCATCTTGTTGGCTTCGATGAACAGGATGTCGCCACCTGCCGGTGTCCAGGCCAGACCGATAGCCACACCGGGACGCTTGACGCGTTCGGCCACTTCGGTCTCGACACGCACCTGGATGCCGCCGAGGAAGTCCTTCAGCACTTCGCGCGTGACAATCAACTTCTCCGTCTTGCCCTCCACGACGCGCCTTGCCTGCTTGCGGCAGACCGTGCCGATGACCTGCTCGAGTTTTCGCACACCGGCCTCGCGCGTGTAATGTCGCACGATATGCCGGATCGCCTCTTCAGGAAAATCGATGTGGTCCACCGTAATTCCGTTGGCCTTGATCTGGCGCGGAATCAGGTATTGAAATGCAATGTGAACCTTCTCCTCTTCGCTATAGCCCTGCAGCGGGATGATCTCCATGCGATCGATCAACGGCGGCGGCACGGTATCAAGCATGTTGGCTGTGCAAATGAACAGCACCTTCGACAGGTCGAAGGGCACGTCGAGATAGTTATCGCGGAACGTGTTGTTCTGCTCCGGATCGAGCGTTTCGAGCAACGCCGAAGCAGGATCACCACGGAAGTCCCGCCCCAGCTTGTCCACCTCGTCGAGCATGATCACCGGATCGTTGGTTTCCGCCCGGCGGATGCTTTGGATGATCTGGCCCGGTAGCGCGCCGATGTAGGTGCGACGGTGTCCTCGTATCTCCGCCTCGTCATGCATGCCGCCCAGCGAGACGCGCTGGAATTTGCGTCCCAGGGCGCGCGCGATCGAACGGCCCAGGCTGGTCTTGCCTACCCCCGGAGGACCCACGAAGCAAAGAATCGGCCCTTTCATGTCAGGCTTCAACTCCAGGACCGACAAATAGTCGAGGATGCGATCCTTGACCTTTTTCAGCTCGTAATGATCCTCGTCGAGGATCTCCTTCGCCTTGGAGATATCGATCTTCTCGCCGGAACTTTTGGACCAGGGCAACACGGCAAGCCACTCGATGTAGTTCCGTGTGAGTGAATAGTCGGCGGCCATGGGAGACATGCGACCCAGCCGGGTCAACTCCTTCATCGCCTCTTTCTTCACGTCGTCCGGCATACCCGCAGCTTCGATCTTCTCGCGCAGGTCGTCAACTTCGCGCTGACTTTCATCCTGCTCGCCCAGTTCCTTCTGGATGGCCTTCATCTGCTCGCGCAGGTAGTAATCCCGCTGCGACTGCTGGACTTGATCCTGCACCTCGCTTTGAATCTTGGTGCGCAACTGCTGCACCTCGATCTCTTTGGCCAGGTGCTTGTTCAGTTGTTCGAGCCGCGCTTGAATCGCAGTTGTTTCAAGAAGCTTTTGCTTATCGTCGGTGGTCAGGAACGGCAAGGAGGAGGCGACAAAGTCCACCAGACGGCCCGGATCCTCGATGTTTGCGGCGATCGTGCGGAGTTCGTCCGATAGTGTCGGCGATTCGGAAACGATCTGCTGGAATTGCCCGATCACATTGCGCACCAGCGCCTCGAGACCTGCATTGGACTCCGGATGAGAATCCTCCAGTTCCTCGATTTCGGCCACCATAAACGGTTCCGTCTGCACGTAGCGTAGCAACCGCACGCGCCCGACGCCCTCGGTAAAGACGAAGCGGCTCTGATTGGGCATGCGCACAACCTTGTGGACAGTAGCGAGAGTCCCGACTTCATGCATGTCGGCCGGCTTGGGTGAATCTAATCGCGGATCAAGTTGCGCCGCCACGATGATGGAGCGCTCCTCTCCCAGAGATTCGATCAACTGAATGGAGCTCTCGCGTCCAACTGTAAGCGGTAGAACAGCATGCGGAAAAAGCACTGTGTCTCGAACGGGAAGGACGGGAATCCTGCGAGGTCCGGTTGCTCCGGAAGGTGTCGCGGGGGGTAAAATGGTCGGCTGGCTTGGCATTGAGTGTCCTTTTATCAACTTTCCTTCATTTAGAGCGCGCAGGGGCAGAAAAGTTTCAGGAAAGTCGTTCGTTCTCACAACTTGTATTCCCTCGATCCGAACGATCGTTAATACGCTAGCTGCGCGGATCGATTCCCAAAGGTAAAAGCCTGCGCCTCGCCCGACGTTTCGTCAACAGAGACGGCAGGCATTTCAGCCGTAAACCTTGAATTTTCAGCTTTCAACACTGCGGAGGCGATCCTTCCTTGGATTCCGGCAAACGCCTTGGTCGCTGAGTATATCGACCCAATTCAAAGGAAATGTGAGCGCCGGCCGGGAAAGATTTTGTCCCGCTTTTCGTGAAGGAGGCCGGCGCATACGTTATTCCGACTGGATGGAACCCTCTTCCTTTTTAATTGCCAGCTCGATTCGGTCCCAGAGGTCTTCCTTAGGCTGTTCGATGGGGAATAGTTGGCGGGCAGCCTCGGCAATCGTTTCGAGATCGGCGAGGAGAGCACGGCAGTTGGCACAGGTTTGAAGGTGAGGATTTTTCGAAACGTCCTCGCCTGAAGCGATCAGGTCAGCCAAGTGCTCTTGAAACTCCTGGCAGGTTCGATTATTGCGATCCTCGGTCATTGCTGCCCCTCCCTCTGGAGAGAAGTGCGCAGAGCATCTCTGAGTTTCAACCTGGCCTTATGCAATTGCGATTTGCTGTTGCCGATCGAGCAATCGAGCATTCCTGCAATCTCATTGTGCTCGTAGCCTTCCACGTCATGCAGAACGAAGATCAACCTGTAGCCTGCGGGAAGCTCGGCGACTGCGCGCTCGAGCGCCAGTCTGTCGATCGACCCGGACAAAGACAAATCCGGTGCGCCGAAGCTGCGGCCCGGGCCGTCGTCGTGAGTGGGTTCCATAGCCTCGTCCAGGGACATGAGAGGGAGCCCCTTCTTGCGTAGATGCATCAGAACTACATTGATAGCGAGGCGGTGCAACCATGTTGAAAATGCCGAATCGCCCCGAAATGTTGCAATCTTGCGATGGAGCTGAAGAAATGCCTCCTGGGTAAGGTCTTCGGCCTCAGCCGCATTGCCCACCATGCGTAAGCAAAGAGAGTAAATCCGTCTTTTGTGGATGGAATAGAGTTGGGCAAAGGCGTGGTGGTCTCCTGCCTGGGCGAGGGCGAGCGTATTGGCGTCTGGAGAATTGGACGACGGTGTAACAGCTCGCGCCGCGCCATCTAAAGCTGACGTCGGCCCAGATTCCGGGGCGGATGAGGAATTTTTCGCGAAATTCGATCGGGGCATGCGTAACCTTCCAGGGGAATCGCTTGCAATTGCGAGTCGGGTGGTACTGCACCGTGTGTCTTTGGTGGTTAGTATAGGGTGCAGCATTTGGGTTGGCGGAGCTTCGGCGTTCATAGTCCTTGGAGATGCCATGCAGATTCTTATTTGGATGCAATCATTTGCCGCAACGAAGCCTTGCATCTAGTGTTTTTTCAGGAGAGATGGTTTTGAAGATAAACCCGGCGGGAACCCCAGGTAAGCGAATTAGGTCGGGCATCCTGTTGGCGGGCATTATTGCGGCTGTCTTGGCTGGACCCACTCTTGCATGCGGCCAGCAAAGTACATCCTCAGTCAATGGACAGCAGACTCAAGCCCTCGGAAAGCCCGAATCTGGCCCCGTGGCGGATTTCCTCGGTGCGACTATTTTGCGAATTGATTTCGTGGGCGCCGACCCAGCCCGATTTACCCCGCTTCCCGAAGGACTCGCCAAGCTCATCGGAACTCCACTCAACCAGGAGAGCCTTTCCCGGAGCCTTCGCCAGGTGTTCGCGACCGGTCTTTTTGAAACGGTCAAGGTTGAAGGAGTGCGTGTCCCGAAAGGCATCGTTCTGATCTTCAACGGGGCACCCCGCTTGTTTGTCGGGACGGTGAGCGTGGTCGGCGCGAAGGGCGCCACAATCAATACGCAACTCGAGCGCGCTACCCGGCTCCAAGCCGGTACTCGATTCACTGAGGCACGGCTCAATCAGGGGATCGACCAAATGCGGCAAGCGCTCCTGGACAACGGTTTTCATGAACCGGTGATCACGCACACCATCACTCCACGTCCAAACGAACAACTTGTCGATATCGCCTTTAGAGTCGTTTCGGGACCCCAGGCGCGGGTCGGCGCAGTTCAGGTAACCGGAGAACCTGGCATGAGTGTCGACGAGTTCCGACGTCATGCCCATCTTCACCCGGGGGGCCGCGTCGACCACGACACCGCCAATCGCGCCCTGAATGGAGTGCTGAAGTACTACCAGAAGCAAGGCCGCCTTGAGGCCGAGATCAAGCTCCAGTCGCAGAATTACTTGCCAGACACGAAGCGAACCGACTTTACGTTCACGGTCAATCGTGGACCGGTGGTGAAGATTCGGGTGGAAGGAGCGGGGATCAGCAATGATCGCCTGAAGCATGCGATCCCCGTGTACGAAGAGGGAACGGTGGACGAAGATCTCCTCAACGAAGGGAACCGGCGGCTGCGCGACTATTTCCAGCGGTTGGGCTATTTCGACGTGAAGGTTGACCACGAACGCCAAACCCCAGGACCTGATCAGGTCGTGATCCTGTATACCATTACCTTGGGATTGAAGCGCCGCGTTGAACGTGTGTCTGTCACTGGAAATCGATATTTCAATTCCGCCACGTTGAAGGATTTGTTGAGCGTTCACGCAGCCGACTCGATTGATCGGCATGGCGTCTACAGTCAAGCGCTTTTGGTGGCAGACATCGGCGCCCTCGAAAACGTATATCAGAACAACGGATTCTCGTCGGTCAAAGTAACTCCGCGAACGACTCCGATCAACCCCTCCGCAACAACGCCAGGAAATGGCGCCGATGCTTCTGCAAAGCATGCCGGGCTTTCTGTGGAATACCAAATTAATGAAGGAGCGCAGCAACGAGTAGGTACGGTGACACTAGAAGGGAACGAACGCGTGGAAGCTGCGAAGCTTCTGCCGCTGTTGAATACTACACCGGGCCAGTTGCTTTCGCCGCAGAACCTTGCCGGAGACCGAGACACCCTTTTGACTGACTACCTGAGCCGAGGATTTGATCAGGTGCGGATCGAAGTTGACCAGAAGCCACAGCCTGAGGATGCCAGCGTCTTGAATGTGGTCTTCCATATCACGGAAGGCGAGCAGGTCTTCGTACGAAAGGTATTGTTGACGGGACTGCTCTACACCCGGACCGACACCGTCGCGAAAGCGGTTACGCTTCATGAAGGCGATCCACTCAACCAGACGGCTCTGCTTGAAACGCAACGCAACCTGTATAACTTCGCACTCTTCAACGAGGTCGACACGGCGATTGAGAACCCCACCGGCGCCGAGACGCGCAAGACCGTGCTTCTGCAAATCGCCGAAGCCCGCCGATGGACGTTTACTTACGGACTTGGCTTTGAAGCGCAAACAGGGACTCCACAAAACAATTGCGCCGGATACAACGCCATCGGGACCCCGTGCTCTCCCAATGGCAAGACGGCAGTCAGCCCGCGCGTTCTTGGCGCTCTTACGCGGAATGGCCTTTTCGGTCGAGATCAGTCGGCGTCGATCCAGGGCACCTATGGTCTGCTGGAACAGAATGTGAACCTCATCTTCCAGAATCCGCACTTTAAAGGCAATCCCAACTTCGGACTCACCTTCACCGGTGGGTACGCCAACAGCCAGGACGTCACGACCTATGTAGCTTCGAAACTGGACGCCGGACTTCGGTGGACCGAGCACTTCAATGGTGCCGGGAAGATTCTTTCGAGGGCCAATACCTTCATTTACGAGTTCGATTTTCGGCGCGTGAAGGTGGCGGCAAGCAGTTTGCAGGTTTTTCCGACTGAGATTCCGGTTTTGTCGCAGGCCGTTCGAGTGGCCGGACCGGGAATGACCTGGCTTCGCGATACGCGCGATTCGCCACTCGATGCCCATCGTGGAACCTACACCAGCTTTCAGGAGTTTTTCTCCAGTCACGCCTTTGGCTCAGAGGCGCAGTTCAACCGGCTCGACCTTTCCAATTCCAGTTTCTATGGCTTCGACAAGAACCGCTTTGTCCTTGCGCGTAACAGCCGCTATGCGCAGGAGCGCGCCTTCGGCTCGGATTCCGATGAGTTGATCCCTCTTCCCGAACGGCTCTACGCCGGCGGTCCCACGTCGCTGCGCGGATTTTCGATCAACGCCGCTGGTCCGCGCGATCCGGAGACAGGTTTTCCCATCGGCGGAGCCGGAGCACTGGCAAACAGCACCGAACTCCGATTGCCGCCGCCAACATTGCCCTGGGTTGGGGATTCGGTAAGCTTTGTCTTGTTCCATGACATGGGAAATGTCTTCGCGAATGCCGGAGATGCATGGGAAAGTGCCTTGAGAATTCATCAACCCGATCGCGACTCCTGCAAGACGCTCACGCCTGGCACAGTGGCGGATCCACCCACGCCGCCGAATCCGCCAACTTCAATCGGACCTCTGGGAAATTGCAGCTTCAATTATTTCTCACATGCAGCGGGTCTGGGTTTGCGCTACCATACGCCCGTCGGCCCCATTCGCCTCGACTTCAGCTATAACCTAAATCCGCCCATCTATCCGATAAACGTCAACTATTCGCTCTCGCTTCCCTACACCGATCAGCACGTGGGCGAAGCAGGCCATTTCAATTTCTTTTTCAGCTTGGGTCAGACATTTTGATGACTTCTTCCGGCAATCCTAAACCCGCCCTCAGGACCTATTTGGAAGGTCTGCGAGGGTCGTTTGTATGGCTGGCAATTGCCGGTTCCGTGCTGGTCCAAGCTCAAACCGCTCCATCCTCGTCTCCCGTGGTGCTGGATCATGTGGTCGCGGTCGTAAACAGCCGCGCCATCCTGGCCAGCGATGTCCACGAAGAGATACTTCTTTCGGTTTTAGAACCAAGGGGTACGGATAGCGCTACAGAAACTCCGCAAGGGGCCCTGCAGCGCATCATTAGCCGCACGCTCATCCGGCAGCAGATTCGCGACGAAGATGCCAGGTCGATCGTACCCGCGAAGGAAGAGGTGCAAGCACGGCTCGCTGAATTACGAAAGCTATTGCCAGTTTGTGTTCGAGAGAACTGCTCTTCAGACGCTGGATGGCGGACATTCCTTGAAAGCCACGGCCTGACACAAGCACGCGTCGATTCGTATCTTCGCGGCCGCATCGAGATTCTCAGCTTCATTGAACAACGTTTCAAGCAAGGCCTGAGCATTCCGCAGCAGGACGTTGAGGCCTACTATCGCAACACGCTTGTGCCGCAGTATCAGACGGGAAAGGCGGTTCCGCCGCTCGACGAGGTCGCTCCTCGCATCGAAGAAATCCTGCTTCAGCGGCAGGTGAATGCGATGTTCAGCAGTTGGCTCGATAGCTTACGCAAACAAGGTGACGTAGAAGTGCTGGATCCGGCTCTCGAATCGCCAGAGGATTCTTCCCTGGGAGGCGCCGCATCCCAATGACCGATTCACAACGCGAGATCTCAAGACCTTCCGAGCCAAAGAGACGACGGCTAGGCAGGCGCATGCTCTTGGTCGGAGGCGGCGCCGCCGCAATTCTTGTCGCATGCGCCGTCGGTCTGATTCTCTGGGCTGGCTCGGCGAGCTTCGAGAACCTGGTCCGCAAGCGCCTCATTGCAAAAATCGAGGCAGCAACTGGCGGGCGGGTCGAAATTGCGTCGTTCCATTTCCATCTGTTTGGTCTCGATGCAGAAGCAACGGGGCTTGTCATCCATGGCCGGGAGGCTTTGACTGAAGCGCCTTATGCGCGAGCAGGCCATGTGCATGTCGGGATCAGGGTGCTGGGTTTCTTTACACCGCGCATTCTTCTCCGTGACCTCGAAATTACCCAACCCTCTTTTCACTTGATCGTCTATCCGGATGGCTCAACCAATCAACCACGGCCAGCCAAGGCGTCGAAATCGAGTAAGTCTGGCGTCGATACGTTTTTCGACTTCAAGGCGGATCACCTCGCGTTGGAGCAGGGCGTTCTGGACTACGAGAACCGTGAAGCAGATTTTGATTTCCAGAATCGCCTGATACGGCTCGATTTTGCCGCGAGGGATGTTTCCGTGCTGGTCTCGTATGTTCACCCGAACGGCACCAGTCCCGAAAGCTACCGGATTGTGGCCGGAGCACGCGACATTGACGTCACGCGAGGAAATGCTGCGCATCCTGTGTCGCAGCCCGCGGAAGGATTCGCGCAAGCAACACTCGATCTAACCCGCAATGCGGCGTATCTTCGTTCCCTGCGGCTCACCTCGCACAGCGAGGATGCGGGTGACCGCACGCTCGAAGTTTCCGGTTCGCTCATCGACTTTGGCCGCCCCCGCTGGCAAGCGACAGCACGGGGTGATCTGGATATGCGCCTCCTCGATCCGACAACGGGCTACGCGAACTCGCCCGAAGGTCTAGCTCATGTCGAATTGGTCGCAGAAGGACAAGATGGGCAGTTTCGCATCGACGGCCCCATTCACGTCGATGGAGGGTCCTACATAGCGCCCGGCGTGAGTGCTCACGGTGTCGTTTTGGATGCGCACGTTCACGCCGATCCGGAGCAACTGCGAATTACCTCGATCGAGGCGCGCCTCCACCAAGGTGGGCAATTGGAAGGATCGATCGTATTGGATCATTGGCTTCCTGCCATAGCCGGCAGTCCTGTTCTGGAAGCTGCCGCGACAACGGCGCCGGTGAAACGGTGGCTGTTTAGCCAAAAGCAGCAGCCCGCCCCCAAGCCGATTCCTAAGCCGCTGCATCCCCCGCCTGTTTCCGTCCCGGTGAACGGCAAAGTAATTGTGCAATTCAAGAACGTCCCGCTGGACGGCGTGCTTGACATTGTTGGACCGGGACCTTTTCGGCGGCTTGGCATCGACGCCCGGCTGAATGGCCCGGCGACTGCGACCTGGACGAACGGCGATACGAATACAGTGGCCGTCGATACCAAGTTAAGTATTAATCCTTCGCGGGTTGCTCCTGCTCGAGAGGCGCCAGCGACAGGTTTGATTGACGGCACCTACACCCAGCGCGACGGCGCCGTGGATTTGCGTGAACTTGAACTCGCTTTGCCGGGAAGTCATGTGGAAGCGCATGGACATCTGGGCGTATTTCCCATAAGCATTCCTACTTCCATCGCCGTCAATTTCCGTTCGACCAACCTCGGAGAATTCGATACGGTGCTTCGCGATCTCGGGCTTAGGCGCGAAGGAAAGGCTGGAACCGCCGCCCTACCTGTTTTCCTCGGAGGGCAAGCGGAATTTCACGGCAACTGGTCGGGTTCTCTCGTCGACCCGAACCTGAGCGGCAATTTGAAGGCAACAGACATCGCGATCGAGATGCCGCCGAACCCGAACGATAGTTCCGGAAAACCGCAGCTCGTGCACTGGGATGGACTGGAGGCAACGGGCAGTTACTCCGCGGAGCGCATTTCAATCGAACAGAGTCAGCTCACACACGGGCACTCGACGATCCATATGAATGGCTGGTTGGCTGCACCCCCTTTGGTGGCACATGAAAAGAAGAAACCGAATTTCGATGCCAATTCTCAGCTTCATCTCCATTTGAATGCCGCCAACTTCGGGATTGAAGAGATCCTGCCGTTCTTTGGAGAAAGCCTGCCGCTCTCCGGCCAGCTGACTGCACAAATTGACGCGGATGGGCCTGTCCACGCGCTCAATGGCGCCGGTTGGATCGAGTTGGACCACGGCGAGGTCTACGGTCAACCGGTCGCGCGCATTCGCGCACAAGGCAAAATGGTGGGACAGGCGATCCAGGTTGCCTCAATCACCGCGAATGACGAAGCCGGAAAGGTCTCGGGCTCCGGCAGCTTCGATTTGGGGTCGCGTCAGTTTCAACTTGTCGCCCAAGGCAAGGAGGTCGACCTTGATCGAATCCAGCGCCTTCGGCAAATGGGCTTTGCGGCCGACGGCAAACTGGATTTCACTGTATCCGGCAACGGAACACTGGAAGATCCACATATTCAAGCTCAGGGCAAAATAGCAGCCCTGGTCCTCAATGGCGAGCCAGTCGGCGAGTTGCAAATTACCGCGCATACTGCGAGTCACGACCTCATCTACGGTTTGGCAACTCGTTTCCAATCCGCGTCACTTGCCGCTCACGGGCAGACCGCATTGAACGGCGATTACGCTACCGAGGCCAAGCTTGAGTTTTCGGAGTTCAATATTGAAAGTCTTCTCAATACAGCGCACGTCCCTGGCCTCACCGGGCAGTCGGCACTCGCAGGTGAAGTGACAATTGTGGGACCACTCGCGCACCCTGAACGACTGCGCGGCGAAGCGCGGCTGCAGACCCTCGCAGTAACACTAGCGGGCGTTCATCTGGCGAGCGACGGTCCTGTCCACGCTCTATTGGCCAACTCGCACGTGACCCTCGACCCGGTCCACATAAAGGGAGAAGAAACCGACCTTCGCGCCCAGGGCAGCATCGATTTCAAGACCAATCGACGTGTCGATTTCGCCGCGAACGGATCCGTCAACCTGAAACTCGTGGAAACTCTCGATCCCGATATCACCGCGAGTGGCACTTCTACATTTCAGATGGAAGTACACGGTTCCCTCTCCAATCCCGACCTCCGAGGCCGCGTTGATTTTCAGAATGCCTCGATAGCCCTGGAAGATTTGCCCAATAGCCTAAGTCAGCTGCAAGGCACGCTGGAGTTCAGTCAGAATCGACTGGAAGTGCGGTCACTTACGGCCATGACGGGCGGCGGCCAGCTTCGCATCTCCGGCTATCTAGCCTATCAGCACGGAATCTTCGCCGACCTATCGCTTTCGGGTAAGGGAATCCGCATTCGCTATCCCCAGGGTGTAAGTTCGCTCGCAGACGCCAATTTGCAATTGCAAGGTAATCAAAACAACTTTCTCCTCAGCGGCAATGTCATGGTCACGCGCTTCACAATAAGCTCCGACCTGGACATCGCGAGCCTGGCAGCCCAGGCCGGGAAGGCACAGCCGATTGCACCGTCCGATGCTCCATCCAATCATGTGCGCCTCGACGTGCATATTCAATCTTCCCCGCAGTTGAATTTCCAGAACGCATACGCCAAGCTCGCGGGCGACGTGGACCTACGACTACGGGGCACGGTCGCTACGCCGTCGTTGCTTGGCCGCGTATCGATCACTGAAGGTAACGCAACCATCGCGGGCACACGCTACGAATTGCAGCGCGGCGATATCACCTTCACGAATCCTGTGCGTATTGAACCTTCCATTGACCTGAATGCGACGGCTCGCGTGGAAGACTACGACATCACGCTCGGCCTCCATGGTTCTCTCAGTAAACCGTCCGTTACGTATCGCAGTGATCCGCCGCTGCCGGAGTCCGATGTTTTGGCTTTGCTCGCATTGGGGCGGACCACAAGCGAGCAGCAGCTTTACGGCCAGCAACAAGAGCAGGCCGCGGCAAATCCTACGACCGACGCTTTGCTGGGCGGTGCACTGAATGCGACTGTGAGCAGTCGCGTGCAAAAGCTATTCGGCGCAAGCGCAGTCAAGGTGGACCCCAACTATCTTGGCGTCCTGGGGAACTCCACCACCCGCATCACGGTGGAGGAACAACTCAGCAAGTATGTGACGCTCACCTACGCGACCGATGTAAACACGACCGCTCAACAGTTGCTGCAAGCTGAGATTGCCATCAACAGACATGTCTCGCTGCTTGTTGCTCGCGATGAATCGGGCGTCTTTTCGATGGTCGTTAAAGCCGTGCGGCGCTATCGCTAGCATGAATTGCGGTTTCGGCAATCGCGATCGAGTCCGCGCGCCGATCCGTCGAAATCAGGATTTCAACGCCTTAAGCAACTCGACAGGATGTATGGGTTTCGCAAGAATCTCGAAAAAATAGCCTTCAACTGAAGCATCATCGAGAAGGCTCGCTGTGTCTACATTGCCGGAGAAGAGGACGATTCGGGCGTGGGGACAGAGAGACCGGACCGCCTTCGCCAGCTGAATCCCGTTGAAGTCTGGCATTACGACATCGGAGACAACAATGTCAGGACATTTTTCCTGGATCGATTCAAGAGCGTCGGTGCCGCTATATGTGGCAATCGCCGTGAAGCCGCTACGATTGAGAATTGTCGCGACACTGTCGGCGATAAGTTTCTCATCGTCCACTACGAGGACCCGCCGCTGGTGTCCGTCGGCGGCGGCGAGACTCTCTTGCTCACCGAATTGTTTTTCAAACGGTCGGTCTGATAGGCTGCCCGCCAGAGATCGCGGAAGAGGAGTTCCTCCCACTACGACTTTCACGATTGTTGTTACAAGCAGTTGTACCCGTCTATCGATCATTCGCCTTCGTTCGCCTCATGGGTAAATTCTTTGCTTCCGCTGGAAACAAGAAAGCTCACACGTTCCCCGCTCTTTTGCTCCTGCTAGCCGTGGAATCGCAAATAGACACCAAGGTGCTTCGTCGCACACACGCTAAGCGATAGCCTGCCGTCAACGACGGCCGTACCAAGAGCATTCCCAATTTGTAGGGGACCTACAGGGCTCGCCGTGTCGATCTCTGGCGGTGGCATGGAACACTTCTCTAAAGTGAGCCCTGTACATACATTGCGCCCGTACGCGCTAACTAGGCATCAAGCGGTTCAAGCAATCGAAAGCGCCTCACTTCCTCTTCATGCATTCGATGCAGTTCCGTGGCATCCTGTTGTCAATTTCCTTTGGCGCCGGGCCAATCCAACGCAAGAAAACGCCGCAGATCATCCGAAAGTCCAGTCCCTCGAATCGGCGCAACTCCAGCGCCGTTTCTCGTGTCTATATAGACGTGGGGTAGTTTGACAGAATCTGCCGCACGTTTGATGAGAAAGAGGAGGAAGCATGACGACTAAGATTAGTCGTTCCAGGGCAACCATTTTGGCTGCCATGATCGCTGGATCCCTCCTGAGCCTTCCCCAGGTCAGCTTGGCGATGGCCAGGAACTCCGGAGCAATCGCAACCGGCGGGCAGGAACAGCCCGATGCAACAAGTGCAGCAAAATCGAAGTTGAATAAGTCGCAGTTCAAAAACGTTCAGCTCAATGTAGACGCGAACGGAATCGTAACATTGACGGGTAGCGTCGACTTATTCGAATACAAAGCGGACGCAGAAAAGCGCGTCAGCAAAGCGAAAGGAGTTACGGCGGTTAGAAACCAAATCGAAGTAGCGGGACCCAGCGTGTCTGACCAGGAACTCCAAAACAAGCTTGGTGAAAAGCTGGCGTACGATCGCGTGGGCTACGGAACCACTCCGTTCAACGCCATCGCCATCAAGGTTGAGAACGGCGTTGTGACCCTGGGCGGCCATGCTTACGGCTATCCGGATCGTGACTCGGCGGTGGCTCTTGTGAGCACCTACCCCGGCGTGAAAGACGTGATCAACGAAATCGAAGTCGATCCGACGTCGATCATGGACGACCAGACGCGTATGCAAGTGGCACGCGCCGTTTACGGATATCCTTCGCTGAACAAGTACGCCATCGATCCAGCTAAGCCGATTCGCATCTCGGTGCAGAACGGACATGTGGAACTCTATGGAATGGTCGACTCGCAGTCCGATAAGGAAACAGCATTTATTCGCGCCAACGGAGTCCCCGGCGTCTTTAGCGTGAAGAACTACCTGCAGGTGGCCGGGCAGGCCCCTGAGTCGAGGTGAGCAATCACTCTGCGACGAAACCCGCCATCCCCACGCGCCAGTGCTTACCTGCTCTGGCGCGTGTTTGCTTTCTGAGGCAGCAAATATGGCAACCGGGTATTGCGTTCACCCCACGCGCCCGAGAGTTCCGACGGAAGAGTCCCCGGCCTCAAGTAAACTGTTCGATGGAGCGGAATGCTTTGGGACTGCTGAGAAAAACACGCACGACGCTGGAAATGATCAAATGGGAGCACTCGATTTTTGCGCTCCCCTTTGCCCTCACCGCGGCAATTCTTGCTGCGCGTGGCACGCCCGCCTGGCGCACCCTTGTTTGGATTCTGGTTGCGATGGTCACGGCCCGTGCTTGCGCGATGGCCTTTAACCGCTGGGCCGACGCGGACATTGATGGAGCCAACCCGCGCACGCGAACCCGCGCCATTCCCGCAGGTTTGTTGTCGCGCTCTTTCGTACTGGGGTTTACTGCGCTGACGGGGATTCTCTTTGTTGTCGCCACGGCCAATCTCAACAGACTCACACTTGAGCTAAGCCCCGCGGTGCTGATCGTGCTGCTCGGCTACAGCTATATGAAGCGCATTACTCGCTGGTCTCACATTGTGCTCGGACTTGCGCTTGGCCTCGCACCTGCGGCTGCTTGGATTGCTGTGCGTGGAAGCCTGGACCCGCGCATTCTTGTCCTCACTGCCGCGGTGACTCTCTGGGTGGGCGGATTCGATGTGCTCTATGCCTGCCAGGATTATGAGCACGATCGGGCTGCGGGTTTGTACAGCTTGCCGCAATCAATCGGGATACCCGCGGCATTTTGGGCGGCGCGGTTCATGCATCTCGCTATGTTGGGACTGCTTGCCTGGTTTGCATCGCTGTTCGCCTTTGGGCCCGCTGGATGGCTGGGCATCGCGGCTGCTGGTCTTCTGCTGGCCTATGAGCATTCCATCGTTTCACCCCGCGATCTGCGACGCCTCAACGCGGCATTCTTCACGATGAACGGCGTGATCGCCATGGTCTTCCTCATCTTCGTTGCCACGGATTTATGGCTGCGCAGGTAACGCCCAAAATCTCTCCACGCAAAGTCTCAAATAGACCGGCTGCAGAGCTATGGTATGGTGCAAGAGGCTTTCCGATGCATCTTCCGGGTAATAGCGGGTGGATGCTCGGGGCAGCCTGGCGTAGGGAATGAAAGTCGCAATTCAGGGAGAACCCGGATCTTTCAGCCACGAAGCGGCGAAGAAGCTCAACGCCGAAGCGGAGATTGTTCCATTTTCGCTCTCTGCTGAAGTCTTCACCGCCCTCGCAAATGGCGCGGTCGAAGCAGCCGTCATTCCCATTGAAAACAGCCTGGCTGGTTCGGTATTGGAGCACTTCGATCTTTTGCTGGCACATAATGTGCAGGTGGAGCGCGAGACGCTGCTGCGCATCCGGCACAACCTGATTGCGCTCAAAGACTCTTCAAGCGATGATATCGACCGCGTTTATTCGCACCCCGTAGCGCTGGCACAGTGCAGGCGTTTCTTAGCGGCACATCCGAAGATGAAATCCATTGCCTTCTACGACACTGCCGGAAGCGTGAAGCAGTTGGTTGAGCTGAGCGATCGTCGCGCAGCTGCGATTGCTAGCGCAGCAGCGGCTCATTTTTATGGCGCGAGCATTCTACAAGCCGACATCGAAGATAATCCGGAGAATTTTACGCGATTCTTTCTCGTGCGGCGTAAAGGTGAATCGATCGCCGATCGAGAATCGAATAAGATCAGCATCGCGTTTTCGGTAGAAAATCGTCCCGGCTCATTGGTAGCAGCACTCGCCGAACTGTCGGCAATCGGTACGAATCTGACCAAGATCGAGTCTAGGCCGGTTCACGGCAAGCCATGGGAGTACATTTTTTACGTGGACTGCCAAATTCATTCGGCCGAAGAAGGCAGTCGCGCTCTTGCAGCGCTCAAGCCCCATTGCGCCATGGTGAAAGAACTGGGCCGCTACCAGGAAGCGGGGAAAAGCAAGGAGTAGGGATGGTAACTCCCGCTACGATTTTCGATCGCGCAATCAAAAAGAGGGATGAGAGGCGCCATCCCTCTTTGCATTTTCGAACCACTTTTGACGATCCCTAAGACCGCTGTTCACGATCTTGAGCGTTGGGTAAGATTCGTCTATTCCCTACTCCCCGCCTTTTAGAAGTGATACGCGACGCCGATCGCTGGATAGGAAATGTTGTACCAGCGCTTCGTATCGAGCTGAGAATAACCGAAGGTAGGCACCTTGGTTACGATGCCGCGATATTCGGCGCGAATATCGAAACTCGGGCTGATCTCATAGGCAATGCCGGCGCCGTAGAGGCCGCCGATACCCGTCTGTTGCTTCACGTCGAGCGAAGTCGTCGTAGAATCTCGAATGGGCAGAAAAATCAGCACCGCCGGTCCCGCTTCGACAAAAGGATTGTATTTGCGAAAGGTGAAACTGCGGACGTAGGCAAACGACATCTCCTGCGTGCGCGTGTTCACCATATAGTTGTTCGTGTTGCTGATTAGATAGTGAATCTTGTTGGAGTACGTAATGCCGTAGTTGGCTTCAAGCGCACTGGATGGCGTAAGCATGAACCGGTAGCTGATCATGGCTCCCTCACCCACCGTCGCGCTCACCTGGACATCCGTAGAAGAAGCCTTGAATGGTTCGTAAATGCCCGTTCCGCTAATGCTGATATCCTGCCGACTCTCCTGGGCACGGCCCACTGACACAAACACTGCCAGCAGGAATGCAATAAAAGCGATCTTCTTCATCCCGTCAAAAACCTCGCGACTGCCCAACCGTACGGCCGGCAACCAATCTTATTGATTCCGGTGCGCCGGTTCGTGCCGGGCCCCGCTCTCAGCATTGTAAATGGCCGGAACGGGACAGCGCAGAAGGGGTTACACCGGAATGACTCTTATGGCCTTAGACGCAGCCGATTTCAAATGGACGTTATCCTTGAGCGAGCAAAAACAGAAATCGCGGTCTGCCCGAGCACGCTTTCTCGTTATGAAATGGGGCCACAAAAGGCATTATGCCGTCCGCTCCACATGGTAGTAGAAGGGCGGCCCCTGTTCCTCCGCCATTGAGCGCACTGTCTTCAAGAATGATCGCGCCGCGTAGCTGAGTGTTGCCTGACGCCGGTGCACGAGCCGCAAAACGCGCTTCATCTCCAGCTCGTCGACAGTCACGGCCACCAGATCGCCGATCTCCAGTTCGCGCGCAACGGCCAAACGGGGCACCAGTGCCACTCCATTGCCCATCGCCACAAAGCGCTTGATCGCCTCGATGGTCGGGAGTTCAATGCCCATGTTGAGAGGCGTTCGATAGCGCTGGAAGGCCTCAATCACCCTTTTTCGCAACGGCGACGCAACATGATGGGCAATGAAATCCTCCCGGCCAAGGTCGTTGATTGAGACTCTCTCCGCCGTGGCCAGTGAATGCTTCGGGCTCACGATCAAAGCAAGACTGTCCCCGTAGACCGCGATTGTCTTAAAGTGGGCCGCATCTGGCCTATAAGAAATCACTCCGATTTCAAAGGTGCGCAGATTCAATTCCTCAGGAATGTGGCTCGCGAGCATGCGATGCACCGTCACGTTGACCTGGGGAAACTCGCGTCGAAACGCGTCGATGGCCGGCAAGAGATACATACACGTGTACTCATTGGCCGCGAGCTGCAGTTGCCCGCGCTCCAGGCTCTTCAATTCGCCCAGTGCGCTGGTGGCCTCGCGCCGCAGTGCTAGGAGACGCAGGGCATAATCGTGCAAGAGAGCGCCGGCAGCGGTCATTGACCCATCTCGCGCAGCGCGATCGAAGAGCGTCTCCCCCAGAGACTCCTCGAGTTTCCGAATCACCTGGCTGACAGCGGGCTGGGTTCGGTTGAGGCGCAGGGCCGCACGCGAGAAACTTCGCTCCTCGGCCACGGCAAGAAAGGTCTCAAGCTGCGTCAGTTCCATTTCCCCGGGGTAACATCCTTCCGATGTAAACCATAACAGAATCTAATCGGTTCCCAAATAATAATAACTTTGCCTTATATACTATGAGTGCGAGACACTGGTGTGGTTGGCAGTGGAACCTCGGCAGGCGAACTTATGACATCGGACCATGTAGTCTTCTTTGACACCACTCTTCGCGACGGCGAACAGTCTCCCGGCTGCAGCATGACCACTCAAGAGAAGCTCACCATGGCTCATGCTCTTGAGGACCTCGGGGTGGACATTATCGAGGCCGGATTCGCCATGGCTTCCGAAGGCGACTTTGCAGCCATTGCCACTATTACGCAGGCTGTTCGCAAACCGCGCATCGCTTCCCTTGCCCGCGCAAAGACCGAAGACATCGAAATGGCGGCGCGTGCGCTGCAATTCGCCGATCGCGCTCGCATTCACGTTTTCTTGGCGTCGAGCGATTTGCACCTTGAATACAAGCTGAAGATCGGCCGCCAGGAAGCTCTCGATCTGGCCGGCGAGTCGGTGCGATTGGCGCGCTCTCTTGCCGACGATGTCGAGTTTTCACCGGAAGACGCGACCCGCTCGGATCGCGACTATCTCGTGGAGATGGTGCGCATCGCCGTCGAGGCGGGCGCCACCACCATCAACATGCCTGATACCGTGGGGTACATGACGCCCGAAGAATACGGCCAAATGTTTCGCGAAGTTCGCGAACGAATTCCGGCCATCGATGAGAGCGGTATCATACTCTCCTCGCACTGCCACGATGACCTCGGCCTCGCCGTAGCCAACTCGCTGGCCGCCATCTCCGCAGGGGCACGGCAAGTGGAGTGCACCGTCAACGGCATCGGCGAACGCGCGGGCAACGCTTCTCTCGAGGAGATTGCCGCAGCGCTCTATGTACGCGGCGACCGCTATGGCGTGTCGACGAGTATCAAACTCGCCAACCTCTATCCAACGAGTGAGGTGTTGGGCCAGATCATTACGTTCAAACCTTCACCCAACAAAGCCATCGTTGGCGCAAATGCTTTTGCCCATGAGTCCGGGATTCACCAGCACGGTATGCTGGCCAATCCGCTCTGCTACGAAATTATGACGCCTTCGTTGGTCGGGGTGTCGAAGACGCACCTCGTGCTCGGCAAGCACTCGGGCCGGGCTGCGCTACGTCACCGTCTGGAGCAGCTCGGGTTCACGCTGACTCGTGAAGAACTGCAACAGACCTACTACCGGTTTGTCGCCATGGCCGACCGCAAAAAGAACATCTACGACCAGGACCTGATCGGGATTCTACCGGAGCAGATCCGCGAGCGACGCAGCGTGCCAGTTGCCGAGCTCGACTGACGCTTTTCAATGACCACTTTTCTCTGGAAAGAAGAATGAAGCTAAAAATCTTAGTTGTCGCGGGTGATGGCATCGGGCCCGAAGTGACGAATGAAGCGGTCGCGGTGCTGCGCGATGTGGCGGAGCTGGGCGGTCACACGCTGGAAATCGATGCAAAGCGCATTGGCGGCGTGGCCATCGTGCAGGACGGTACGCCTCTTCCTGCCGAAACGCTGGAGGCAGCATTGGCATCGGACGCTGTGTTGCTGGGCGCAGTGGGTGGCAACGGGTTCAATTCCCTGCCCCCCGACAAGCGCCCGGAAGCAGGCTTGCTTCAAATTCGCTCCGCGCTGGGGGGATTCGCCAACCTGCGCCCGGCGTTCGCATTCAAAGAATTGGCTGTCAACAGCCCACTGCGCCCAGAGATCGTCGAAGGCGCGGACATTCTCTTCGTGCGTGAATTGCTCGGCGGCCTCTATTTCGGGAAGCCGCGCGAGTGGAACCGAACAACTGGCGAAGCGTGGAACACGATGCGCTACACACGCGACGAAGTGGCGCGCGTCGCGCGCGTCGCTTTCCAATTGGCATCGCAGCGCCGCAAGAAGCTGACCAGCGTGGACAAGGCCAACGTGCTCGAAGTCTCGCAGCTCTGGCGCGCCACGGTGAATGAGGTTGCCGCTGAATTCCCTGGCGTGACGGTGGAGCATCAGTATGTCGACGCGATGGCGATGCACTTGATGAATCAGCCACGCAACTATGATGTGGTGCTGACCGAGAACCTTTTCGGCGACATTCTCTCCGACGAGTCCGCCGTCATCACCGGCTCGCTCGGGATGCTGCCCTCGGCGACCATCGGCGGCAAAGTCAACCTCTACGAACCGGTGCATGGTTCGGCGCCGGATATTGCCGGCAAGGGACTGGCCAATCCTCTTGGCGCGATTCTTACGGCGGCCTTGATTCTGCGCCATTCTGCAAAGCTCGAGGCCGAAGCCTCGGCCATCGAAGCAGCGGTCCGCAAGGTGCTGGAGCAAGGCTTCCGCACACCGGATCTTGCTCGCTCGAATCCGCAAGGGTTCTCCGTGCTCTCGACCAAAGATATGGGAGCAAAGGTCCGCGAGTCAGTCAAGACATCGCTCGTCAACGCATAAACGAGGATGAACGAGAGGTTTTCAGGAGTTGAGGATTCACCGATGAGTTCCAAACCAAAGACACTATTCGAAAAGGTCTGGGAGCAGCATGTAGTGGTTGAGCCGAAGGGCGAGCCGACGCTTCTCTACATCGACCTTCAGTTGGTCCACGAAGTGACTTCGCCCCAAGCTTTCGAGGGCCTGCGCATCGCCGGGCGCAAGGTGCGGAGGCCGGATCGCACGATTGCGACTGTTGACCACAATGTGCCCACCACTATCGAAGGCCGGCTGAACATTCTCGATCAGATTGCGGCGACACAGATCGCCACGCTGCGCAAAAACTGCGGCGATTTCGGCGTCGAGCTCTATGACGTCGGCTCGCGCGAACAAGGCATCGTGCACGTGATCGGGCCGGAACTTGGCATCACCAAGCCAGGCATGACGATTGTCTGCGGCGACTCACACACTTCGACCCACGGCGCATTCGGAGCGCTGGCTTTCGGCATCGGCACTAGCGAAGTGGAGCATGTTCTGGCGACGCAGACGCTGCCGCAATCGAAACCGAAGACCTTTCGCATCGCGGTCGAAGGCAAGTTGCCGCAGGGTGTAACTGCCAAGGACATCATCCTCGCCATCATCGGACAAATCGGAACGGATGGGGCCACGGGTTGCGTGATCGAGTACGCCGGCTCGGCCATTCGCGCGCTCTCGATGGAAGGCCGCATGACCATCTGCAACATGAGCATTGAAGCTGGCGCGCGCGCCGGCATGATCGCCCCCGATGCAACGACCTTCGCATACCTGAAGGGCCGCAGATTCGCTCCAAAAGGAGAAGCGTGGGAACGCGCAGTTGCCGAGTGGAGCAAACTTCCCAGTGATTCCGCTGCGAAATTCGATCGCGAGTTGGTGATTAATGCCACGAAGCTCGTGCCCTACGTGAGCTGGGGAACGAGTCCTGGCATGGTAGCGCCGGTTACAGAGAACGTGCCCGACCCGGCTTCCGCGCCCACCGAGCAGGAGCGCAAGGGACTTGAGCGCGCTCTCGAATATATGGGCCTGAAGGCTGGCACGCCGTTGAAGGAAGTGGCCGTGGACCGCGTCTTTATTGGCTCCTGCACCAACTCGCGCATTGAAGACTTGAGAGCTGCCGCGCGCATCTGCGCCGGCCACAAGGTCTCGACCCACGTCAGCGCGATGGTCGTTCCAGGCTCGCAGGCCGTGAAAGCGCAGGCAGAAAAGGAAGGTCTCGACGTGATCTTCAAGGAGGCAGGTTTCGATTGGCGCGAGCCGGGCTGCTCCATGTGCCTGGGGATGAATCCGGACATTCTAGCTCCAGGCGAGCGCTGCGCCTCCACCAGCAATCGCAACTTCGAAGGCCGCCAGGG